>Ga0209918_1000464_pt1 | contig 26755 bp, 23 predicted proteins | sample SalPonD_shore_MG_FD_185712 | JGI IMG/M metagenome (GOLD analysis project Ga0209918, IMG submission 185712) | Salt pond soil microbial communities from South San Francisco under conditions of wetland restoration - Salt Pond MetaG... | ecosystem: Environmental > Aquatic > Marine > Intertidal zone... | reverse complement strand
GCTGCCCTCGATCAGTCGCGCGGCCTCCTCCAGCACGCCGCCCGTAATATCCGGGGTGACTTCCTCGAAACGCTCGATCCCGGAGAGACGCTCCATCCCGACGAGTTCGTTCAGCACGAACTGCATGTCTCTCAGCGGGGCCTTGTAGCTCGCCATGGTCGTGTCGCTCCCAGTGAAGTTTGCGGCGGGACGGAGAATTCGCCGGCATCGCATCGCCACGTCCGCGGGGGACGCGGTGCGTGCCGCGAGCCGCTCCCGCAGGGGCCCGGTGCGGGCGCGGAGTCGGCGCATAAGTCTATTAAAAACGACCGTTCGGTTCCAATTGCTCGCGCCCAAACGCGCGGGGGCCGGTCCCCGCGGACCGGCCCCCGCCACGGTGCCACGCACCCCGTAGCCGGGCGCGTGCGACGGGCTCAGGCGACCTCGAACAGGCCGGCCGCGCCCATGCCGCCGCCCACGCACATGGTGGACACGACGTATTTCGCGTTTCGGCGGCGGCCCTCGATCAGGGCGTGGCCGACCATGCGCGCGCCGGACATGCCGTAGGGATGGCCGATGGAGATGGCGCCACCGTCGACGTTCAGCTTCTCCATGGGGATGCCGAGCTTGTCGCGGCAGTAGACCGTCTGCACCGCGAAGGCCTCGTTGAGCTCCCACAGGTCGATGTCGTCTATCGACAGGCCGAAGCGCTTGAGCAGGCGCGGCACCGCGTACACCGGACCGATCCCCATCTCATCGGGCTCCAGGCCGGCGACCGCCAGGCCGTGAAAGATGCCCAGCGGCTCGATATTGCGCTGCTCCGCGAGCTTGCTGTCCATCACCACGCAGGCGGACGCGCCGTCGGAGAGCTGGCTGGCGTTGCCCGCGGTAACGTACTCGCCCATCACCGGCTGCAGGCCGGCCAGCGCCTCCAGGGTCGTCCCGGGGCGATTGCCCTCGTCCTTGGTCAGCGTCACCTCCTTCTGGCTGACCTCGCCGGTTTCCTTGTCCTTGACATCCATCACCGTGGTGAACGGCACGATCTCGTCATCGAACTTGCCGGCCTCCTGGGCCGCGGCGGTGCGCTGCTGGCTGGCGAGCGCGTACTCGTCCTGCGCCTCGCGGCCGACGTTGTAGCGTTTGGCGACCACCTCGGCCGTCTCAATCATGCTCATCCACAGCTCGGGCTTGTTCTTCATCAGCCATTCTTCGGTGAAGTTGGTGGTGTTCAGGTTGTTCTGCACCAGGCTGATGGACTCGAGGCCGCCGGCGACCATCGCCGGCACGCGGTCGACCAGGACGCGCTGGGCGGCCATCGCGATCGCCTGCATGCCCGAGGAGCAGAAGCGGTTCACCGTGGTGCCCGCGGTACCGACGCCGAGGCCGGCGCGCACCGCGGCCAGGCGCGCGATGTTGTGCCCGGTGGCGCCCTCCGGCAACCCGCAGCCGAGGATCGCATCCTCGATCTCGGCCGGGTCAAGCCCCGAGCGCTTGACCGCGTGCTCAATCGCGTGTCCCGCCATGGTCGCGCCGTGGGTCCTGTTCAGGGAGCCGCGAAAAGCCTTGCCGATGCCGGTACGCGCCGTGGAAACGATGACTGCTTCGCTCATGGTTCCTCTCCTGTCACTGAATTGGTCTGGCGCCGCGCCAACGCGCAACGCCGGGATGTCAGATCACTCACTGGTCGTAGAAGCCCTTGCCTTCCTTTGCCAGGCGCTCCAGCAGCGGGGCGGGCGTCCAGTACTCGGCACCCAGCCGGTCCCGGTACTTCAGGATCGCGTCGTAGATCTTGTCGAGGCCGACCTGGTCCGCCCAGAACATCGGCCCCCCGCGGTAGACGGGGAATCCGTAGCCGTAGATCCAGACGATGTCGATGTCGAGAGGACGGGCGGCGATGCCCTCCTCGAGGATCTTTGCACCCTCGTTCACCATGGTGTACATGCAGCGCTCGAGGATTTCCTGGTCGGAAACCTCGCGCCGCTCGATGCCGATCCCCTTCGAGTGCTCCACGATCAGCTTCTCGATCTCGGGATCCGGGATCGGGGTGCGGTTGCCCTCCTCGTAGCGATACACGCCGGCGCCGGTCTTCTGGCCGTAGCGGCCCATTTCGACGATCTTGTCCAGCCAGGTCGAATCCCGCGGTTCGACGTGACCTTCCTTGCGCTTCGCCTGGCGGATCCGGTAGCCGACATCCAGGCCCGCCAGGTCGGACATGGCGAACGGTCCCATGGGCATGCCGAAGTCGTACAGGACCTTGTCCACCTGCTGGGGCAGCGCCCCCTCCTCTACCAGGAAGTTGGCCTCGCGGCCCCGCTTGTGCAGCATGCGGTTGCCGACGAAGCCGTCGCACACCCCCACGCAGACGCCGACCTTGCCGATGCGCCGCGAAATGGACATCACGGTAGCCACCACGTCGTCGGCGGTCTTCTCGCCGCGCACGTTCTCCAGCAGCCGCATGACGTTCGCCGGGCTGAAGAAGTGCATGCCCATCACGTCCTGCGGACGGCTGGTGGCGGAAGCGATTTCGTTCACGTCCAGGGTCGAGGTGTTGGTGGCCAGAATCGCCCCCTGCTTGCAGACCCGGTCCAGCTTGCCGAACACCTCCTTCTTGATGCCCATGTCCTCGAACACGGCCTCGATCACCAGGTCTACCTCGGCAAGGTCATCGTAGGAAAGCGTGGGTTTGATCAGGGCCATGCGCTGTTCCACGTCATCCCGGGTGATCCGGCCTTTCCTTGCCGTGTTCTCGTAGTTGCGGCGAACGACTGCCAGGCCCTTGTCCAGCGCCTCCTGGGAGCCCTCGAGCACGTACACGGGGATACCGGCGTTGGCGAAGTTCATCGCAATGCCGCCACCCATGGTACCGGCGCCGATGATCCCGGCGGTCCTGATCTCGCGCTTGGGGGTGTCCTTGGGCAGGCCCGGGACGCGTGCCACCTCGCGCTCGGCGAAGAACACATGACGCTGGGCCTTCGACTGCGGGGAGTCCATCAGCTCGGCAAACAGCTCCCGCTCGCGGCGCATGCCCTGGTCGAAGGGCAGCTCGGTGGCGGCCTTCACCGCCTTGATGCAGTGGAACGGCGCCAGGAACCCGCGCTTCTTGCGCGCAATGCTCTTCTCGTACTCCTCAAACACGTTCGGGTTGTCGAGCCGCACCTGCATCTCGCTCACCTTGCGCGGCCGCTTGCCCCCGGCGAGGAGTTCCTGCGCGTACGCGACCGCTGCGCCCCGGAGATCGTCCGTGTCCAGGATACGATCGATCAGCCCCATGGACTCTGCCTGTGTCACGGGCACGTGGTTGCCTTCGGCGATCATCCGCAGCGCCGCGTCGGCCCCCACCAGACGGGGCAACCGCTGCGTCCCGCCGGCGCCCGGAAGCAAACCGAGATTGACCTCCGGCAGGCCGACTTTCGCCGAGGGAACCGCGCAGCGATAGTGGCAAGCCAGCGCGACCTCGAGCCCGCCGCCCAGGGCGGTACCGTGGATCGCGGCGACCACGGGCTTGGGGGAATCCTCGATCTCCCGGATCACCTCTACGAGCCCCGGATCGGCCATCGGCTTGCCGAACTCGCGGATATCCGCGCCGGCGATGAACGTGCGGCCCTCGCACACGATCACCATCGCCTTGACGGCTTCATCCGACAGGCCCTTGCGGACGGATTCCTGCAGACCCGCGCGGACGCCCTGGCTGAGCGCGTTGACCGGAGGGTTGTTCACGGCGATGACGCCGATCTCCGCTGCCTTGCTGTACTCGACTACGGAGGACATGGCTTCTCCTTTTCCGGATATTCAGTGCCTGTCGGCCGGGTACCGCGCATGCCTGGCGCATACCTTGCCCGGCCCCGGGGGTTGACTGGACGAGCCGTCGTCGCGCTCCGGCCCGGTGCAGACCCCGGATTGTACTACCCGAGGACCGTTCGGGCATCAGCGTGGCGATCGCGCGCATGAGCCGGCCCACCGGGCGTCGGGCATGAGAAGGCCCATCCCGGGCGCCACGAGCGATGCGGCGTATCGCTGGCGTGGCCCACGCTGCATCCTCACGGCAACCCGCCCCGAACAAGGACATCCGGGAAGCACCGCAGGCGAGCGTGCGAGGTAATGCCCTGACCGGGTTGGTGGCATCGAAGACCGCAAAACTCGCCAGGCGCGCGATCTTTGGTATCCTTCTGCCCCCTGTCTGGCGGTGCTGTCCATCCCGGGACGATGATGGTTTCAGCTCCCGACGCGCACCCGCCGCACCACCGGCCGCCCGATCGGGTAGTAGTCGAACCCGAGCCCGGCCAGGTATCCCGGGTCGTAGAGGTTGCGGCCGTCGAACACCACAGGCTCCTTCAGCCGCGTACGGACCTCCTCGAAGTCCGGGCTCCGGAACAGGTGCCACTCGGTGACCACGGCCAGCGCGTCGGCGCCCTCCAGCGCCTGCCACTGGTCCTCGCACAGAACCAGTCTTTCCCGGTCCGCATAGATCCGCCGTGCCTCATCCATTGCGGCGGGATCGAACGCCTGCACCCGGGCGCCGACCTGCCACAGCGCCTCCATCAGCACCCGGCTGGCCGCCTCACGCATATCGTCGGTGCCGGGCTTGAACGCCAGGCCCCACAGGGCGATGACGCGCCCGCGCAGATCGTTCCCGAAGTGCTCCTGCACGCGCTGGAACAGGCGCTGCTTCTGGCGGTCGTTGACGTTCTCGACGGCGCGCAGCAGCGAAGCGTCGTAACCGGCCTCCTGCGCCGTGTGAGCCAGCGCGCTCACGTCCTTCGGAAAGCACGACCCGCCGTAACCCAGCCCCGGGTAGATGAAATGGAAGCCGATCCGCGGGTCGGCGCCGATGCCGATGCGCACCTTCTCGATGTCCGCCCCGACGCACTCGGCGATGTTGGCGAACTCGTTCATGGTCGTGATCTTGACCGCGAGCATGGCGTTGGCGGCGTACTTGGTCAGCTCGGCGGAGCGGGGATCCATGAACAGGACCCGGTCATTCATGCGATTGAACGGCGCGTACAGTTGCTCCATCAGCTCGGCCGCACGGTTGCTGTCGGTCCCCACCACGATGCGGTCCGGCTTCATGAAGTCCTCGACCGCGTCCCCCTCCTTCAGGAACTCGGGGTTCGAGACCACGTCGAATTCCACCTCGGCGCCCCGACCGGCCAGCGTCTCACTGATGGTCCTGCGTACGCGCTCAGCCGTTCCCACGGGGACCGTCGACTTGTCGATCACCACCCGGTAGTCGTCCATGAGCTCACCGATGCTGCGTGCCACCTGCAGCACGTAGCGCATGTCCGCCGAACCGTCCTCGTCCGGCGGGGTGCCCACCGCGATGAACTGGAAAAGGCCGTGCGCGACCCCCGCCGCCGCGTCGGTGGTGAATCGCAGGTTGCCCGTCTCGATGCCCTCCGCCAGCAGCTCGTCAAGGCCGTGCTCGCGGATCGGCACTTCGCCTTCCTGCAGCCGGCGCACCCGCTCGGCGTCGGTGTCGACGCACAGGACCCGGTTGCCCATGTCGGCGAAGCAGGCGGCGGTGACCAGGCCGACGTAGCCGCTGCCAAAGATGGTGATCTTCATCGCAACCCGTGCTCCCGTGAGTGTTCGCGCGGCGCGCGCCTGGCGGCGCGCAAGGATGCGGATTCTACCAGCCCGCGTTCGCCCCGGCGACCGGCCCCGACCAGCTGGGCCGTCGTGCTAAAATGCGCCCGCCGTGCCGGCCCCCGTTCGCCCCGGAGATGACCGATGACGGAATCCATCGCCGGCCCCCTGGGGCCTCCCCTGACCCGGATGCTGGGGGCTCCCGCGACGGTGAGCACGTGCCGACTGATTCCGGGGGGCGCCTCCAAGGAGTCGTGGTGGGTGGACGCGCAAGCCGGTGGCCGGACCCACGCCCTGATCGTGCGCCGCAACTCGCCGAGCAGCTCCGTGGGCGGGGAAGTGCTCTCGCTCGAGAACGAGCATCGGCTGCTGGCGCTGGTCCACGAACACGGCGCGACCGTGCCGCGGCCCTGGGGCTTCATCCCCGATCTCTCCGGCAGGCCGGCCTACGTCATGGACCGGGTCGACGGCGTGAGCATCGGGCGGAAGGTGGTGCGCGACGAGGAGCTCGAGCAGGCCCGCGCACGCCTGCCGCAGCAGATGGCCGAAAGCCTCGCGGCCATCCACGCGGTGCCGTCGGACGAGCTCGATTTCCTGCCCGCCGGCGACCCGGGCGAGGCGCCGGCCCGGCACTCCGTGTCGCGCATGGAACGGGAGTTGGACTGCCTCGGAGAACCACACCCCGTCATCGAACTCGGCCTGGCCTGGCTGCATCGCCACTGCCCGGAGCCCCGGCCGCGGACCCTGGTGCACGGGGATTTCCGGGTGGGCAACCTGATGGTCGACCGCAACGGCCTCGCTGCGGTCCTGGACTGGGAGCTGGCCCATCGGGGCGATCCGGCCGAGGATCTGGGATGGCCGCTCATCCGGGCCTGGCGCTTCGGCCGGGACGACCTTCGGCTGGGTGGCATCGGACCCGTCGAGCCGTTCCTGGAACGCTACAACGAGCTGACCGGGCGCGAGATCGGGCCCGCCGATCTGGATTACTGGGAGCTGCTGGGCAACGTCAACTGGGCGGTGATCCAGCTGATCCAGCGGGAGCGGCACCTCAGCGGCCGCGAGCCCAGCGTCGAGCTGGCGGTGCTCGGGCGGCTGTCCGCCGAAACCGAGCGCGAGATCCTGGCGATGCTGGAGCGCCTGGGTGACTGACTACCGCGCCGGGGCCGGCTCAGGACGCCCGGCGCACGGGGGAGCCGCCCACCTCAAGCATGCGCTCCACCGCCCGGCGCGCGCGGCGCGCGGTGTCCGGATCGACCTGCACCTGCGGCGCCAGGTTCTGCAGCGCCGCCAGGATCTTGGGCAGCGTGATCCGCTGCATGTGCGGACACAGGTTGCACGGGCGGATGAAGTCGATCTCCGGGTGCTCCACCGCGACGTTGTCGCTCATCGAGCACTCCGTGACCATGACCACCTGGCCCGCGCCGGCATCGTCCAGGTGCCGAATCATGCCCGAGGTGGAGCCGACATAGTCCGCCTCCTCCAGCACATCCGGCGGGCACTCCGGGTGCGCCAGCACGTGGATGCCGGGGTGCTGCTCGCGGTAGCCACGGAGCTCTTCCCCGGTGAAGCGCTCGTGCACCTCGCAGCTGCCTTCCCAGAGAATCACCTCGACGCCCGTCTGGCCCGCGACCCAGCGTCCCAGATACTGGTCCGGCGCGAAGATCACGCGATCCGTGCCCAGCGAGTCGACCACCTCGACCGCGTTGGAGGAGGTGCAGCAGATATCGGACTCCGCCTTCACCTCGGCACTGGTGTTGACGTAGGTGACCACCGGGACGCCCGGATACCGCTCACGCAACAGGCGCACGTCGGCGGCGGTGATCGAGGACGCGAGCGAGCAGCCCGCCTCCTTGTCCGGGATCAGCACCGTCTTGCCGGGGCTTAGGATCTTGGAGGTCTCGGCCATGAAGTGCACCCCGCACTGCACGATCACCCCCGCGTCCACGCGGGCCGCCTGGCGGGCAAGGCCCAGGGAATCACCCTGGAAGTCGGCCACACCGTGAAAAATCTCCGCGGTCTGGTAGTTGTGGGCCAGGATCACCGCGTTGCGGCGCTGCTTCCAGTCCCGGATGGCGGCGATATAAGGGGCGTGCACGGCCCACTCGACCTCGGGGATCACGTCGCGGACGCGCTCGTACACGGGTTCGAGCGATTTCTGGGTCTCCGGCGTAAGCTTCGGAACAACGGGCTCTCTCACCAGAGTCGCATCGGTATTCATCGATTGCCTCCACGCGCCGGCGGCCGGGTTCCGCCGGGCCTCGGCCAGTTATGCTGAATCTGAGTATAAGGACGCCGGCCGCTCACCTCAACACCCCGGGCAGACCGACCCCCGGCGCGGGGCGTTCGCGCAGCACCTCGCGCCGGAAGCGGAACAGCTCCGCGGGGCGTCCCCCGGTAGCGAGCTCGTAACGTCCCGTGCCTTCCACCAGGCCGGCCTGCTCCACCAGACGCCGGAAGTTCTGCTTGTGCAGCCGGACCCCGGACAGCGCCTCCACCAGACGCTGCAGCTGCAGCAGGGTGAAGGTCGGGGGCAGCATCTCGAATACCACCGGCCGGTAGCGGATCTTGCCGCGCAGGCGGCCCAGGGCGGTGGCCAGGATTCGGCGATGGTCCTGGGCCATGGGGCGCCCTATGCGCGGTCCGCGATGCGTCCGCGGGGTGCGCGGGTGGCGGCCGGCCTCCTCCACCAGCCCGGCCTCGAACAGCAGCTCGTAGCGCTCCAATACCCTCTCCGGGTCCCACGGCGCTCCCTCCAGTCCAAATGTGATGTCCACGCGCTGGCGGGGGTCCGGAAACCCCGGCCGCGGTGGCGCACCCTCCGACCAGCGCCCCAGCGCCGGTGCAATGGTCTCGTCAATCAGCGCGGGACGCCCCTCACGCCAGTCCTCCCAGGGAAGGTAATCGTAGATGCTGCGCCACCCTGGCTCGCCCGGACCGGTTGGGGAGCGCTCGGCGACCAGTGCCAGGTAGGCCACCGAAATCACCCGTGGTCCGCCGGCGCGCTCGGCCGGGTCCCGGTAGCGGTCGCCGAAGGTGTAGAGCTGCTCGACGTAGCCCAGGTCCAGACCCGTCTGCTCGGCTACCCAGCCGCGCAGGGCGCGCTCGAGCGTGACGTCGCGGCGCGGATCGAGGGGGCCGAATGGCAGCGCGTCGAGCGGGCTGCGCCCGGCGCTGGAGGCCAGCTCGTGGCGGGCGCCGGTCACTGTCAGGACGCGCGGCACCTCGTCGGTCACCGCCGCGATGACCGCGTCGAGACCGATCACGAGGTCGTCGCCATTGTTTCCTTTTCTGTCCGGCATAGTCACCCGCTTTCCGTCCAACCCGCGCCCGCGCGCGACGGTTGCCCACCTTGAAATCCGACGTTGCGCCCCTACCTAGACCGGGAGACTCCGCGGCACGCGGAGCCGCCCGCCAACAGGGAGCGAGACGCACGACGATGGCAGACGCAAAGCGTACCACCGAGCAGACGTCCGGGAAGGAGACCCTGGGCTTCCAGGCCGAGGTGAAGCAGCTGCTGCACCTGATGGTCAACGCCCTTTACAGCAACAAGGAGATCTTCCTGCGCGAGCTGATCTCCAACGCTGCCGATGCGACCGACAAGCTGCGCTTCGAGGCGCTCGAGGACCCTTCCCTCTACGGAGACGATCCCAACCTCGAGATCCGGGTCGACTTCGATCCGAAGGCGCGCACGGTGAGCGTCCGGGACAACGGCATCGGCATGTCCCGCGAGGAGGTCGTCGACCAGCTCGGCACCATCGCCCGGTCCGGTACCGCCGAGTTCCTGAGCCGTCTTACCGGCGATCGCCAAAAGGACGCACAGCTGATCGGCCAGTTCGGGGTCGGGTTCTACTCGTCCTTCATCGTCGCCGACCGGGTCGAGGTGCTGACCCGGCGCGCCTCCGATCCGCCGGCGGCCGGCACCCGCTGGGAGTCCGCCGGCGAGGGGGAGTTCACGGTCGAACCCTGCGAACGGCCGGGGCGGGGCACCGAGGTAATCCTGCACCTGCGCAAGGAAGAGAAGGAGTTCGCCGATGCCCACCGGCTGCGCGAGCTGGTCACGCGCTACTCCGATCACATCTCGGTGCCGGTGCTGCTGCCGTCCGGCGAAGCCGGCGAATGGGAAAAGATCAACGTCGCGACCGCGCTGTGGACCCGCGACCGCAAGGAGATCAGCGACGAGGAGTACGCGGAGTTCTTCAAGCACGTGGCGCACGACTACGAGGCTCCCCTGACCTGGACCCATAACAAGGTCGAGGGGCGTCTCAGCTACACCAACCTGCTCTACGTACCGGCACACGCGCCGTTCGATCTCTGGCACCGTGAGGGTGCCCGCGGCGTCAAGCTGTACGTCCAGCGCGTCTTCATCCTGGACCGCGCGGAACAGTTCCTGCCCCTGTACCTGCGCTTCATCAAGGGCGTGGTCGACTCCGGCGACCTGTCGCTGAACGTCTCCCGGGAACTGCTCCAGCAGGATCCGAAAATCGAGTCGATGCGCAAGCAGCTGACCAAACGGGTGCTGGACATGCTGGAGCGGCTCGCGCGCAAGCAGCCCGAGAAGTACGCCACCTTCTGGAAGGAATTCGGCGCCGTGCTCAAGGAGGGGCCCGCGGAGGATCCGTCCAACCGGGACAAGATCGCGCCCCTGCTGCGCTTCGCCACGACCCACGACGAGGAGGCGGGCGAGGTCCAGTCCCTGGATGATTACGTCTCACGCATGAAGCCCGAACAGAAGAGCATCTACTACATCGCGGCCGAGGGCTTCCAGGCCGCGCGCAACTCGCCGCACCTGGAGATGTTCCGCAAACAGGGCGTGGAGGTGCTGCTGCTCTCGGACCGCATCGACGAGTGGCTGGTCACCAGCCTGGGGCAGTATCAGGAAAAACCCTTCGACGACATCACCCGCGCCGGGGTCGAGCTGGGCGAACTGGAACAGGACACCGACCGCGAGCGCCGTGACGAGGCCGCGAAGGAGCTCTCGCAGGTGATCGAGCGGGTGAAGAAGACCCTGGGCGAGCGGGTCGAGGACGTGCGCACCACGCACCGGCTGACCGACTCACCCGCCTGCCTGGCCCTCGGCGAGGCGGACGTCGGTCGCCAGCTGCGCCACCTGCTGGAGGCCGCCGGGCAGAAGGTCCCCGAAGGCAGACCGGTGCTGGAGCTCAACCCCGAGCATCCACTGGTGCGGCGCCTCGCCGACACCGACGACGAGTCCCGCTTCGAGGACCTGGCCAGCATCCTGTTCGAGCAGGCGGGCCTGGCCGAGGGTCGCCAGCTGTCCGATCCGCCCGACTACGTGCGGCGCCTCAACCGGCTGCTGCTCGAGCTGGGCGCCTGAGCGACGCCGCCGGACGGCGTCAGCGCCGGAACCAGTCGCCGCCGGGGATTACCCGGCGGCGGCGTGCCGTGCCTTCCCGGAACAGCTAGATCCACGCCGGGCCGAACGGGGTCCGCACCACCCGGCGAGTGTATACGTCCGGGTAATCCTCGAGTGCATCCAGGCGCGGCCACAGCCGCGCCGGTACGCGGTAGACCTCGCCCGTCACGCTGCGGTTGCCGCCCTCGATCACGCCGGGGCAGGCGCCCAGGTCGAGCATGGTGAAGCCGGGACCGAGGCCGCGGCTGCCCAGCCGGCGGCTTCCCGCCAGCGTGTGGTGATTACGGCCGCCACGGCGCAGCGTGCCGTAGACGAACACCGCCTGCACCGGCCCCAGCCCCCGCGTCACCGGCGACCTCCTGGCAAGCTCAGCCAGGCAGCGCGTCAATGCGCGGACGCGTCAGGACCGGCCAGAAGCCCGCCACGAAAAGCAGGAACGCGGCACTCCAGAAACCGGCCGACAGCAGCAGGATATCCAGATAGGCCTGCGGCCAGACCATCGGCGCGAACACGCGGACCACCGCGGCCACGTTGACCAGGACGAAGGCGGCGGTGAGTCCGGTACCCGCCTCCAGGCGCCGGCCCGTGTGCCCGAGCGCCGAGCGCGACATCATCGCCAGAGTCAGGCTGCCGATCGCACCCACGGTCAGGGCGTGAATCGCCAACACCGGCATCACCACGTCGGGCCACCACACGCTCAGCGCCCGCAGCAGCAAGCTGGCCACGATCCAGGCATAGCCGGCGTGCAGGACCCACAGCAGCGGCGCCTTGCGCGCGGCCCAGCCACCCCATCGCGACATCCGTACGGCGTGCACCACTGCAGCGGCAAGCGCCGCGCCGGCCAACGCCTCCGGCGCCCTCCCCAGCACGTCCAGCGCCAGCACGAGGAGTACCGAGGGCAGCGCCAGGCGCTCCGCCCAGTCGACCCGGCGCACCCCGGAATGGCGCAGGGTATTGCGCGTGAACATGGGGATCACGCGCCCGCCAATGACCACCATCAGCACCAGCAGGAGGTCCAGCGAGCCCAGGATCCCGCGCGAGCGTCCCAGGCCGACGACGCCGAGCGCGTTGAGCTGGATCGCGAGGTCGGCCCCCGCCAGGCCGACCAGGATAAGGGGCAGCGCCAGGTTGCGCCGGCTGCGGGAGCGCACCAGCGGCACCCACAGGCTTGCCGCAATTGCCGGCAGGAACGCTACGTCCAAGCCAACGGCCAGCCAGGCCGGCAGCATTGCCCCGATGCAGGTGGCCACCCGCCCCGCCACCCAGAGCAGAACCAGCCCGGCCAGCAACCAGCCCGTCGGCGTCGCGCGCCCGGTCCAGTTGCGCACCGCCGTCAGCAGGAAGCCGCTGGCGACTGCAGCCACGTAGCCGAACAGCATCTCGTGGGCGTGGAAGGCGACCACGTCCAGGCGGGTATTGCCCGGCCAGGCCCCGACGTACCAGCCCAGAAAGAAGGGCACGATCAGCGCCGCGTATAGCGCCGCGAGCAGATAGAAAGGCCGGAAACCGAGGCCCAGGATGGCGGGCCGGGCCACCCCGCCGGTGGCGAACCGGGCTGTGGCCGTGCTGCCCTGGCGGACTGGCATGAGTCTCTCCCCTACGGCGGTCGAAGATATATTCAGTTTATATCTTATTTACGGCCGCGGGACCAATGACCCGGGTCAAGCTGGCGGTGCCTCCGGCGCCGCGTCCATGCGTAGCAGCATGCGAAGCTCGTCCGGACGCTGCAGCAGGTCGGCCAGGGTATAGCCGTCGAGCACTGCGAGGAACGCCTGCAACGCCTCGTAGAGCACGCTCTTCAGGCGGCACGCCGGCGTGATGCAGCAGCTGTTGGTGGCTGAATTGAAGCATTCGACCAGCGCCAGGTTGTCCTCCGTGCGCCGCGCGACTTCGCCGAGGTTCAGATCTCCGGGCGCCCGGGCCAGCATGATGCCGCCCTTCTTCCCCCGGATGGTGCGAATGTACCCCAGCGTTCCGAGCCGGTGCACCACCTTGACCAGGTGGTTTCGGGAGATCCGGTAGTGCTCGGAAATCTCCTTGATCGTGCACCGCTCCCCCTGTGCCAGACCCAGGTAGATCAGCACCCGGAAGGAATAATCCGAATAGCGTGTCAGATGCATGCCAACTCCTCGACGGTAAGCCACCGGCCCGTCCCTGCCGCCCTGTAAACATGCATCCTACATGCATTGTTAAGCGGTGCACAGTCCCTGGCGCCTGCGACCGGCCCGGTCAGGAGTCGCACGGAAACGCCGCGTCCGCAACGCGGTTCAGGCGTTGAAACCGCTCTTGAGACCGCGCTTGAGGATCTTGCCATTGGCGTTGCGTGGCAGCGGCTCGTGGCGGATCCCGATTTGCGCCGGCACCTTGAAACCGGCCAGCTTGCCCGCGACATGCGTCTGCAGTTCCTTGACGGTGACGTTCGAGCCCGGCGTGACCTGAACCACGGCGGCGACCTGCTCCCCCATGACCCGGTCGGGGATGCCGAAGACGGCGGCGTCCATCACCGCCGGGTGGTCGTACAATGCGTCCTCGACCTCGACGCAGTACACGTTTTCACCTCCCCGGATCACCATGTCCTTGACCCGGTCGACGATATAGACGAAGCCCTCCTCGTCCAGGCGTGCGAGGTCGCCGGAACGGTGCCAGCCGTTCACGAAGCTCTTCTCGGTGGCCTCCGGCTTGTTCCAGTAGCCGACCACGACGTTGGGCCCGAAGATCCACAGCTCGCCGACCTCCCCGACCGGCAGCGTGTTACCCTCCGGGTCGCAGACCTTGACCTCGCATACGGGCACCGGCAGGCCCACGCTGTCCGGTTTGCGCAGATAGTCGATGCCGGGGTTCATGGTGGTGATCGACGAGGTCTCCGTCAGGCCATAGCCGTTGCTCGGGCTGACCTCCGGGAATTCCTCGTGGATCCGGGCCACCAGCTCGGGCGCCGCGGGCGCGCCGCCATAGCCGATCGAGTCGATCGTCGAGAGGTCGTATTTGTGGAAGTCGGGGTGCTCGAGCACCTGCCAGACCATCGCCGGCACGCCCCCGAACATGTTGAGCTTCTCGCGCTCGATGAGCTCCATCGCGCGCCCCGGGTCCCACTTGTACATCAGCACCAGCTTGTTGCCGACGAAGGTGCTGGTTACCAGGACCGAGTGACACCCGGTGGCGTGGAAGAACGGCACCGACAGCAGCGCCCCGGTCTTCTCGGGCATCTCACCGGAGAGCAGCGGGGGCTCCTCGCCCCGACGCAGCATCGCGAAGCAGCGTGCGTATACCGAGCTCACCAGGTTGGTGCAGATATTACGGTGCGTGCCCAGGGCGCCCTTCGGCTTGCCGGTGGTGCCGGAGGTATAGAAGATCGTGGCGTAGTCCTCGGGCTCGATCTCGACCTCCGGCAGCGACTCGGGCCTGTCGGCCGCATCGGCCATCACGTCGTCGAACGGCACCGTGCCCGGGGGGAGCTCACCTTCGGGGCGGGCCACGACGGTCGCCTCCAGGTCCAGCCCGTCGAGGAAGGAGGCCAGCCGCTCGGCCCGCTCGCCGTCCACGAACAGCACCGTGGAGCCCGAATCGGCGATGCCGTACTCCAGCTCCGCGCCGGTCCACCAGGAATTGAGGGGCACGATCACCGCGCCGACCGCGGTGACGGCCCAGAAGATCACCGGCCACTCCGGGTAGTTGCGCATCGCGAGCGCCACGCGGTCGCCCTTGCGCACCCCATAGTCGTCCCGCAGCACGTGCGCCAGGCGCGTGACCTTGCGGAAGTGCTCCGCGTAGGTCATCCGCTCATCCTCGTAGACGATGAACGGCAGATCGCCATGCTCGCGGCTAAGCTCGACCACCGTGCGCAGCGAGGGCGGAGTGATCTTCCATACCCGCGTCCGGTTGCCACGGATCTCGACTTCGCCGATTTCCAGCGGTGCGCCCGGCCCGGCCAGGCGTCGGACGGCCTGCTCGATCGATATGGCCGGCTCCGGTGCGCCTGCGGCCTCGTTAACAGCCTGTGGCATGGCAGCGATTTCCTCCGATCGTGGAAAGGGGGGACGCCGGCCGTCTGGCGATGGCCCGCGCCATGATCCCGTATCTCGCTTACTTGTTCAGGAAGTTTAACGGCGAACCCGCCACCGGCCAGCGGCAGCTGACCAGCCGGCCCGTCGCCGACAGCGTCACGAACGCCGTCTTGAGATCCTTGCCGCCGAAGCAGATGTTGGTGGTCAGCGGGTCGCCGAACTCGGTGAAGTCGACCTGCGACCCGTCCGGCGAGATCGAGCTGATCCCCCCGCTGAGCAGGGTGGCCACGCAAAGGTGACCGCGCGAGTCGATCGCGAGGGAGTCGAACAGCTGCATGCCGGGCAGGCCCACCACGAGGTCACCGGGCGGCCGAGCTCCCTCGCTCTTCTCCACCTCACCCTCGCCAATTATATCGTACTTCCACACGCGCCCCGTCGGGGTCTCGGCGACGAACAGCCGCTTCTCGTCCGGGGACAGCCCGATGCCGTTCGGCGCGTGCATGCCGTAGACGACCTCCTTGATCATGGAGCCGTCGGTCTTCGCATAGTAGATGCCGCCACGGTCGCGCTCCCGGGCACGGATCTTGCCGTGATCCGTAAACCAGAAACCGCCTGCCCGGTCGAACACGATATCGTTGGGCCCGCGCAGGCCGTGCCCGTCCACCTCGCGGTAGAGGACCTCCACCTCGCCGTTGTCCGGGTCTATGCGCTCGATGCGGCCGCCCGAGTAGTCCTTCGGCTGCCTCCCCGGGAACAGCAACCCGGCCACGTCGTGCCACTCGAAACCGCCGTTGTTGCACACGTAGAGCTTGCCGTCGGGACCCACCGCCGCGCCGTTCGGGCCGCCGCCGGGCTCCGCGATCACCACGCTGCTGCCGTCGGGCCTCACGCGGGTGAGCGTGCCCCGCGCGATCTCGACCAGGATCACGTCGCCGTCCGGCATGGCGATAGGGCCCTCGGGAAACTTCAGTCCGGACGCGATCTCGCGGATTTCGGGCATGGTGTCCTCCGGTGGGTCAGCGATCGTTACCCAGCAAGCATTCGCTTGCGGGCCCGTGTGCCCACATAGGCTTGACCCGGTCCTGCACCTGTCAGCTCCTTTCCCCGCCGTCCGTGCCCGGGCCCGGATCCGTGTGCCCCTTCCGGTCGCCGCCGCCCCCGAGGCGGTGCACGAGCCGCTCACCATATGCTTCCTGGAGCCACAGCGGGCACGCCCGGCCGCCGCGGTTCAGCCGCGCAAGCAGCAGCCGGAGACGCCGCCCAGCGCGCGAGCAGCCGGGGCGGTCACCTTGCCGCTCGACCCCCTGCAGCAGGTCGTTGATCCCGCCAACGCGACGGGACACTTCGATCTCAGGCGGCAGGCAGCCGGCGTTCCTGAGCAGCAGGTAGCCCGCCCGCAGGGCTTCGGGGACCAGGGACAGATCCTGCAGCGCGAGCGGCCGGCCGGCACCCGGGAGATCGTCCAGGGCACCCTCCTCCGCCGCCTCACGGATGCGCGACTCGGCCAACTGATCCAGAATACTCATAGCTCGCCCGCTCCTGAGCACAGGGATCTGCGGATGGACTTCATCGTACGACGTCGAGCCAGCCTCGTCCCGTGAACCCGGGACAGCTCGTCAACATTTTCGTGGTGCTGTTTGTGGTCATCGACCCTCTCGGCACCGCGTCGATCTTCGCGGTCCTCACGCGCGGCATGACAGTGCAACAGCGCCGGGGCGTAGCGCTGCGGGGGGTGCTGATCGCGGCCTTCATCCTCGTGGTCTTCGGCCTGATCGGGCGGACCCTGCTGCAATTGCTGGGGATCGGTATGCCTGCATTCCGGCTGGCCGGCGGCATCCTGCTCTTCATGCTCGCCATCGACATGGTACTGGCGCGCCAATCCGGCCTGCGCGGCGCCACCCCGGCGGAGCGCAGCGAGGCAATCCGCCGCGACGACATCTCGGTGTTCCCGCTCGCCTTTCCGCTGCTCGCCGGACCCGGAGCCCTGACCATCTTGCTGATCCTGATGGGCAGTGGCCCGCCCGGGATACGCTTCGCCCTGATACTCGGACTGCTGCTGCTCGTGCTGGCGCTGACGCTCGCCGCGCTGATACTCGCACCGCGGCTCATGCGCCTGCTCGGAGAAACCGGGACCAACGTCGTCGATCGGCTGTTGGGCGTGATCCTGGCAGCGCTGGCAATGCAGTTCGTCATCGACGGCCTGCGCGCGGTTCTCGCTGGATGATCCATGCCACGGCGGCTGCTTTCGGCTCAGGAAAAGCGTGACGAGTTACCCCTGGAGCGGCTGTCGCACCACAGTCGCGTGATCAGGGGAGCGTTGAGATGAGGCATTACCCCAATGGGGTCGGTAAGCGCGGCCTCGAACAAGGCCGCGTAACCTTTTGATTTTGGTCGGGGCGGCAGGATTCGAACCTGCGACCCCCAGCACCCCATGCTGGCTCGCATATTAGCCGAACTCATTGATTGTCACAAATAAACCTTCACGGGAACGTCTACCAAATGGTGCCGCCTTAGATCACCAGGTCATTGATTTACCGCTAGTCCAAGACCGATTTGTAGACACCGGATTGACTAACCATGGCGCCATTGGGGAAGGTTTCCCGAGACCGAGGCTGCTCCCCGAACAGTCCCTCCAAAGACACCGACCGCTTCGACATTGCGAACCGTCCAGTGCATCGGCACCCGGTAATAGGACGGCCATGACCGATCCAAACATCGGCAAGAACGCAAACGGACGGCCGGTGCACCTTCACCAGAGTAGCGTGCTACTGAGAGCTTCTCTGCCGGCCCTACGGTCTTTTCTGATCGGATCCTTCGTCGCGCGGTTCTCAACCTCCGATCCGCGTACATGTGGCTGAGGCGGGGCATCCGCGGATTGCCGCCCTTTCACCAGCATCCCGGGATCGGCTTCCTTCAAGATCGAAACGATCTGCTCTCCCTGAACCGTGGCTTCCCCATCTCAGCCTCATTGATCGAATTGCCTGAGAACGTCTACTTACGACCCGTCGCCAGGTCAGGGAAGCTTACGGTATTAATCCCGGGAGCAGGTCAGCTCCGCCCAGTTGAATCCACTGCGCCCAGGATCAGCGCCGGCTGCGGCGTGTAGGGGCCGCTGACCTTCACCTGAGTATCAATCCAATCCCAGCGAGCAGCAGCACAAGATACAGCAACCGCCGGAACATGTCCTCGTCGACGCGGCGGTGTAGCCATTCGCCGGCCCCGATACCAACAGGCAGGATAGCGAGGAGCACGAATAACTCCGGTAGCTGCCTCGATTTCAGCGTGCCGCCGATCACGTAAGAAATGGTCAGGATCGTCCCCAGCGTGAGCCAGACCGCCGCCAGTGTGCTGCGGAAGCTGCCCTTGTCCAACGGCCGGCGGCTCACGCCGTACACCAGGAGTGGCCCGCCCGCCGCGAATAGGCCGTGAGCGACACCTGCCGCGAACGTCCACGGCGTGATGTGTTCAGAACCCCTACTGCTCCTTCGCCGCCCCACAAGCAACGCTTCCGCGGCCAGCACGATGACCAGCGTGCCAAGCAATGGCCGCAGCCACCCCGCGTGCAGTGTGTAAAAGAGCAGCTGGCCAAGCGCCAGCCCAACCAGCATCGGGGGCAATATCATGCGCAGTAGCAAAGACCAATCGATCTGCCTGTGGTAGCGCAGTACGATGTAACCCGACAGGCCCAGGGTCACGGGCACGAGCCATGCGAGCAACGCATGCACTGGAAATAGCTGGGCGCCCAAGGCCAAGGCAATGACGACGCACCCGAAACCCACGATGGTCTGGGTAGTCGTGGCGAGAAAAAAGATCAGCGCGAATGCAGCGAAGGACGAAGTCACGGCGGTATACTGAATACCGCTGCGGTGAGCCGGGGTTCACGGGGCATCGCAGCAACTCGATGGCGAGGTTTCTTGCGCCGCAGGTTCAGTCCCTCCTCACAGTAGACCCGATGTGTCTTCTTGTGATTGATCACCCAACCTTCTCGGCCCATCAGCGTGTGGATCCGCCACATGCAGGACCGACAACTCGGATTTTCGCGATCACGCGGATCCGACTCCGCTCCGCGCGATCGCACCGCAGGTGCACCTTGTAGCAGTACATGGAGCGGGAGAAGAGCATCACTGCCGAGGCACTGCGAACACTCATTCGGTAAGCCTCTGTTATCCAGCCCGCCACTTCACGCTTCCTGGCGGGCTTCAGAACTCTTTTCGGCTGACCTCCTGGAGCATTTCCTTGTCCAGGCTCAAATCGGCAATCATCGACCTCAGTCCCCGGTTCTCCTCCTCGAGTTGCTTCAAGCGCCGCATCTCGGATACGCCCAAGCCTCCGCACTTCTTCTTCCACGCGTAGGAGGTGGCCTCGGAGATCTCCATCCGGCGACACACCTCCTGCTAGCGCGTCCCGGTCTACTTCAGGGCAAAGGCGATCTGCTCGTCCGAAAATTTCAACTTCGTCATCCCATTTCCTCCTCTGACTCAGAGTGCTCGAAATGGCCGAGATTCTTTAGCTCCAAACGGTCCAGTTCGTAGGAAGGAGGTCAGCAACTTCCGTCCACAAACATCCCATGGAGAACACCAGCCAGCGCAATGCAAGCATCGCCTCACGGACTCAAGAACTACCTTTCTTTGATAACAGTTCAGAGACAAAGGCGGTATTGAACTCACCCGACCGAAAGACGTGGTGGTCGATCAAGCGATGGTGAAATGGGACTGTAGTTGTAATACCGTCTACACGCATTTCCCGTAACGCCCGAAGCATTCTCTCGATAGCTTCGTCCCGATCACGGCCCCAACATATTAACTTACCAACCATGGAGTCGTAGAAAGGTGGTACCTGGTACCCGCTCTCTATGTGGGAATCCATCCGCACACCCAGTCCACCCGGCATGTGAAAACGGGCGATTCGACCCGGCGATGGCATAAACTGATTATCGGGATCCTCGGCATTAATGCGACATTCAATGGCGTTGCCGTTGAGAACGACCTGATCCTGCGCTAACCCCAGAGATTGGCCATCCGCAATTATTAGCTGTGCCCTAATGATATCAATCCCAGTGACTAGCTCGGTGACGGGGTGTTCGACCTGCACCCGAGTATTCATTTCTATAAAGTAAAATTTCCCCGTCTCATTGTCGAAGACGTACTCAACGGTACCAGCGTTTCGATAGCCAACTTCACGGCACAACTTTAGCGCCGATTCACATAGCGCATCGCGAGTGCGAGCATTCAAAGCCGGAGAGGGGGCTTCTTCTACGAGCTTCTGATTGCGTCGTTGGATAGTGCAATCACGCTCGCCGAGGTGAATGTGATTTTCTGAATCACATAGTATCTGCACCTCAATATGACGGATGTCGGTGAGATATTTCTCGATGTAGACGGCTGGGTTGCCGAACGCGGTTTCCGCCTCGGACATTACTTGTCCGACGGCGCCCTGCAATTCATCTGCATCGCGAATCACGCGCATGCCACGACCCCCCCCACCTGCGGCCGCCTTTATCAACAGGGGAAAAGCAACCGACGAAGCGATTTCGAGCGCAGTCGCTTCATCACTGACCGCACCATCGGAACCGGGAATGATGGGCACGCCCGCCCGTCGGGCGATCTCGCGGGCACCAATCTTATTGCCCATCTGGCGGATCACCTCCGAGGGCGGGCCGACGAAAATTAACCCGGCCTCCTCGCATTTCAGTGCGAAGTCCGAATTCTCGGAAAGAAAGCCGTATCCGGGATGCACGGCGTCGACGCCCGAGACCAATGCCGCCGAGACCAGCGCTTCCTGGTTCTGGTAACTCGCCTGTGCGCCTGAAGGACCAACGCAGATCGCTTGGTCGGCCATCTGCACTGGGATTGAGCCAGCGTCCGCCTCGGAATAGGCAAGAACACTTTTCACGCCCATCTCTCCACAGGCCCGTATCACGCGCAGCGCGATTTCACCGCGGTTGGCGATCAGGAGGCTTTTGATTCTGTTCAACGTCCCGCCTTCTCTATCATCGGCCGGCATCAACGAGTTTCGATCGCCATTAGGGGCTGCCCATATTCCACGGCTTGGTTGTCCGTGACGTAGATTTCCTTAATCACCCCGGAGACTTTGGCTTCCACCGTGTGCATCAGTTTCATCACCTCGATGATGCAGAGAGTTGTATCCGGCTGGACCTCTTGGCCGACTTCCACGAAGGGCGGAGCGTCGGGCTTCGGTGAAGCGTAGAAGGTGCCTACCATAGGCGCCTTGATTAGTTCCAGGCCCTCCTCCGCGTTCACGGCAACAGCCGAGGGTTCCTCGGCAGACTTCGTCGACTCGGCTTCCGGCGCCTGTGACTCAGTAGGCGCCTGAGAAACCGCCGAGGCCGGCGTGTGTATCAGGGCAGGATCCCCATGTTCACGGCGAGACATGGTGATTTCCAGCTCCCCATACTTCAGAGAAAACGCCTTAATATCATCACTGACATTCAGCCAATCGATGATCGCCCTGATCTCTTCGAGGTCTATCTTTTCATTGTTCGACACGGAGTCACCTGTTACTCGCTTTCAATGCTTACAGCAAAGTTCGTACCTTGCACACTAATCCTCGATCCTTTCCTGCCGGGTTCCTTCTTGTGCAACGCCTTGAGCAGCGATAGCAATGAACCATCGCTGTCTCGACCAGAAGTCCTGGTGGCAATAGCCTTTTTCATTTCGTCGACCTGGTTACCGGCGAACATGACTCGTAGCATTAGCTCATCTTCCGAGGCCTTAGGATAGCGGCGCTTAAGTTCCGGTAGCATGGGCGCAATCGGTTCCGGCTTTAGCTTGATATCCGAGGAGCCGTTTTCTATGATGCGGTCATACACGTCCGCATCTACCGGACCCAACAGGCGGCCATAATAGCCAAGCACGTATTTTTTGATCTCGTTTGGCACATGCTTGTACCGCTCGCCAGTTATCACGTTCATCACCGCCTGGGTGCCGACGAACTGAGAAAACGGCGTGATCATAATTGGCCAAGCCAGTTCGGAGCGAACCCGACCGATCTCCTCCAGCAGTGCCTCGAATTTATCGATGATGCCGGCGGCTTCCAGCTGAGCACGGTAATTAGAGAGCATGCCGCCGGGCAGCTGATGCATGTAATGGCGGGCGTTGTATTCTAGTGGCCACCCGACAGGTTTGCGTTCGCGTTTGGCGATCTCGGCGAAGTGTTGACTTATTCGCTCGATCCGCGCGTCGTCCAAGCTGATCTGATAGCCCAACTCTCGTAGGCTACGCACGATGCTCTGGGTTGCCGGCTGCGCGGCGCCGTTGGCGAGCGGAGCAATCGAAGTGTGTAGTTGGTCACAGCCGAGCTCGACGGCTTCTAGGTAGACCAGCGGCGCCAACCCTGTCATACAGTGACTGTGCAACTCGAGAGGCCTATCACCGATTACCGACTTCAACGCCGGTACCAGAGTGCGTATCCGATCCGGAGTGAGCAGGCCGCCGGCGTCCTTGATCATGATAGAATCGACATTCGCCTTATCGATCAGCTGACGAGCCGTATCCATGTAATGTTCGTCGGTGTGCAGCGGGCTCTCGCAGAACGACAAGGCACCAAACGTGTAGGCGCCCACTTCATTGGCCATTCTTAAACCACCCGCGATGTTGTCCACATCGTTGAGGCCGTCGAATGAGCCGATTACGTCAAGGCCATTGTCGTAGAGTCGTTCCACCCATTTGTTGATGATGTCGTCAGCCAGAAAATCGAATGCGGCGATGTTCTTGGAACGGATCAGGGAGCGGAAGTGCAAATCTGGTGCGCTCTGGCACACCCGGCGCACCCGCTCCCAGGGATCTTCCTTGAGATAGCGCACCGGCACGTCGAACTGGATGGTTGCCATCAGATCCACCTGATGGAAACCTGCCGCCTGGTACGACTCCAAGATTGAGGTAATGTGTTCGGTCGTCATGCGCGTTGCCCACAAACACTGATGGGCGTCACGCAGAGTTGTGTCGATAATCTTGATCTCGCTGCGGCTGCCCGCGGGCCTGCCCCCTAGGCTAAACAACCTCTCAATCGGAACCCGTTGTTCACTTACCATAGTGCTCACCTAGATCGAAAAGGGACGCCGCTCCAAAAAGACCGATCGAAATGCTGAGCGCGAGCGCCTCGGGGATCGCAGACCCCTTAGACGCCGTGATAACGGTCGATGGACACCGTCATCACCTCCCCCGCCATCGAGTCGCGCCTTGGCGAAAACGCCACCACCTTACGCAGCGTCTGACCCAGCGCAGGTCGCGGTTCCCCCGCTCCGGCGGGAGTGCCCTCAAACGTTACCGCTTATCCTCCCGCAAACCTTAATCCTCTCGCACATAATGTGCCCGCGTGCACAGCTTCTCCGGCGTGCAGCCGATCTCGGATGCGATAATGATCCTGATTACCAGCTATTGGCACCGTCCCCGGCTTGGAGGTCGAGCGCTGGCCATACGTCTCGCTCATCAACTTCCGGAGAGTAGGTACTCACTTCATTTATCGCACTGTCGCCTAAAGAAATCAGAACCTTCGGAAATTCCGAAGGCTTCAAGCAACGACTACGAACCTTCTAGGAATACACTCCTGATATGGATTGACCTTTCAACTACGACTCGTGATTCGTTCATTATGTCTTTTGACGCATGCACTTGGAACAGAACACGGGCGGCTGCTGCGACGGTAGATCACTCTGATATACGTGGATTGAGTACCGACCTGACATGTCTTCGTCGCGGAGCTGCCTTGCTCTAGTGGCGGGGATCAAGCGGCATGGCCGGGTGCCCCATAGGAGCGCCAAGGGTTCTCCAACCGGGCCGGCCGTGTCCTGATCCAAATGCATGCGTTGCCATCCTCCTGTTTGAATGGGGGGTGACGGCCGAACGGTTACGCGGCTTCGGCGGGATTGACCGGGACTTCACAGGCGATGGCCCAGATAAAGCCGGCCAATTCGCGTGCGACCGCGGTGGTGGCCAGCGGCGTGTTCTTGCCGGCGCCGATCAGATGACGATAACGCCCGCATAAACGCTTCTGGGCGTGCCAGGCGATGGCCTGAACGTTGTCACTGGTCTGTTCGGCCCGACGCTGGATGGCATCACTTTTACGCGCCGGGAATCGATACGCCCAGGCGGCCTCGACCAGCACGCGCCGGACATGGCCGTTGCCCGTCTTGGTGATCCCACCCTGACGTTTTGAGTGGCCACTGGAATGCTCGCTGGGCACCAGGCCCAGGTACGCCATCAGCTGGCTCGGCGAGTCAAAGCGCGTGAGATCGCCGAGCTCGGCGAGCACGGTCATGGCGGTAATCATCTGTACGCCGCGCAGCGCCATCAGCGCTTCGACCACCGGCCGCAGCGACCAAGTGTCCAGTGCCTGGCGCATCTGCTCGGTCAGGGCGGCCACGCGACGCTGGGCGGTGATCACGGTATCCACGTATTCCTGCAATACGATCTGCTGAACCGCCGTGCCCAGGGTGAGGCGCTCGATCCAGCGAAAATGGGCCTGCGTCCAGCGGCTCTTGCCGTGATACACGTGCCCGTGGCGCAGCAAGAAGGCGCCCAGGCGCTGGCGCGCCGTGCGTTCGATCGCCTTGAGATCCTCACGCGCGCGGGTGAGATCGCGCATCGCTTCTTGATCTTGGCCCGGCACCCACACGGGCGTGAGTTCGCCGGCGCGGTGCAGCCGCGCCAGAGAAAGCGCGTCTCGCCGGTCGGTCTTGATCCGGTCGGTGGCACGGCGCGGAATCAGTCCCGGGGCGACCACGATACAATCGTGGCCCAAGTCGGTGATCTGGCGATGAACCCCGTAACCGCAGGGCCCGGCTTCGTAGCACACGCTCAATACCTCGCCGTCGGGCGAGAGCTTGTGAATCAGGCGTTTGATCGCCGTCGGTGTGTTCGCGATCTCGTTGCGATACTGCGGCGCACCGCGACCCGCGGTCGCGACCGCTACGGCAATTGTGTCCTTGTGTACATCCAACCCGACATAAACGCTAAACTCCGTCATGACCTGCCCTCCTCAATGTGGCTCTGCTTGGGAACACCTCGTCCTCAACGTAACCCACGTCGGTTGAGGACGGGCAGGTCAATCCATGATGTCTAGATGGCTGACTCGCCAAGCTAGGGTGTTGCGGCGCGATCGGTCCGTCCGCCCAAATCGACGGCTTTGCCCTGTACCTTTGCAGCTTCCGTTTTGCTGTCACCAAAGGTTCCGTGCTCGACGACATGGCCATGATCGAGGCGGATGTACTGATGACAAAATTGTCTCACCTGATCGATTGAATGCGAGACGAAGACTAGAGTCATTCCACCTCGTTGCAGCTCCTGGATTCGTTCGTAGCACTTCTCTTGGAAACTTGCATCGCCGACTGCGAGGATTTCGTCGGCCAACAATATCTCAGGGTCGAGATGAACAGCCACGGAAAATCCAAGACGCATATACATCCCGGATGAATAATTTTTGACAGGAGTGTCAATAAAATCGCCGAGCTCGGAAAATTCCAGGATCTTATTGAAGCGAGACCGGATCGCACTGTTGCTAAATCCGTACAGGCTTGCATTAAGGTAGATATTTTCTTCTCCGGTCAGCTCGGGGTTGAAGCCAACCCCGAGTTCGATCAGGGGCGCTATCCGCCCGCTTGTTATGATGCGGCCGGAAGTCGGATTCATGATGCCTGCGATGAGTTGCATCATAGTGCTTTTTCCGGAACCGTTTGGCCCGAGGAGGGCGAATGCACTACCTCGCTTTACCTCAAAGGATACGTCGCTGAGAGCTTCAAACTCCTCCCGCCGCTGTTTCCAGCGCTTCCGGAAGAGCCCAACAAAACGCCCTTTGAGACTATCGACCCGATTATGTTTGAGAACGAAGCTCTTCGAAACGTTCTCCGCTAGGATTGCTCGGTCGGTGTTCATATTGGTAGCCATTCGCTATAGTCGCTCGATCAGTCCAGACACTCTCCGGTTAAATAGCCATAGACCAAGTACTGTCACGATAATCGTCCAACCAACAAACGCTGCGGTAAGCTTGAGATTTGGCAACTTGTCCAAATAGAAGAGATTTTGAAAGATGCGTGTAAACTCAACCAACGGCGACATAAGCATAAGAGTGTGGAGTCTTTCCGGGACCCGGGTAAAGGGGTAGACGATCGGAGTACTCCAAAAGAGCACTTGGATCGCAACTTCGACAAGATGCTTCAAGTCGCGAAAATCGACGTATAACGTGCAAAGTATAAGACTGATTCCCCACAGAAACACCAGGTAAATGCCAAGATATACCGGATAAGCAAGCTGCACGAGGCTGAAGTGTCCCCCAAGCAGCGGATAGACGACTATGTAAACTCCGATCGCGCCAATCCATAACATTAGATTGGTTAGCAAACGCGCGACGGGAATCAGGAGTCGGGGGAAGTAAATTTTCTTGAGCAGACCTGCATTGGAAACTAGCGCCTCTGTGCTTTCGACTGCAACCTGGTTGAACAGGATCCAGTGGATGATTCCTGTTACTAGGTACAGCGAGAAATGAGGCTGGGATGATGGGAAGACGTAGGTAAAAATGACAAGGTACATTAGTGTGATGACGAGCGGGTTCACCATGGACCAGGCGAATCCAAGCCATGCACCCATGTACCTGACTTTGACATCCTTCGCGACGAGGTTTCTGACCAAGTCGCGGTAGCTCCACAGACGTCCGATTCCCGTCGCGTTTGCCATTGACTACCCGGAGCTTGTTTGATGAACCCGCTGCATACCGCCTCAAATAGGAACGCGTAGCATAACCGCGGCTTGCCCCGGATTGCCACAAGACCGTGGCCGCGTCGGTTGCGCTCGCCAGCCAAACG
>Ga0209918_1000462_pt1 | contig 26808 bp, 43 predicted proteins | sample SalPonD_shore_MG_FD_185712 | JGI IMG/M metagenome (GOLD analysis project Ga0209918, IMG submission 185712) | Salt pond soil microbial communities from South San Francisco under conditions of wetland restoration - Salt Pond MetaG... | ecosystem: Environmental > Aquatic > Marine > Intertidal zone... | reverse complement strand
CCGTCCTTTTCGCGGTGGTCGGCCTCGCGTTCAATGCTGGCGTCGAATACAACCGGGTCTCTAGTTTGCAGAGTGGGCAGGAAACAAACGCCGCCCGCATCGGAAAGCTTGAAGACACAAGCACACAGGTCGGCCAGACGCTTGTCGAGCTAAGGACGCTGATGCAGCAGGTGCGTGACAACCAACGCCAGATGCAGCAAGACGAGCGCAAGCGCAGGGGCGGGTGATGAAATTTCGGCTTGTGGACGACTGGAGAGAGTTCCACCGGTGGGCCTCGATCCGGTTTAGCTCGCTTGGCGCGGTCCTGTCTGGCCTCGGGTTCGGTCTATCCATGTCTACCGGAGCCGCATCGTTAGCGCCATTCCTGCCGCTGTGGGCCGTATTTTTGGCCGGTCTGGTGATATTTGCCGCATGCGCCATTGGCCGTGTCCTTACTCTGGAGCGCAAGAGTGGCACGTAAGCGCACCATTGGCCTGATCGCTGGCGCAGCCGTTGCCGCTGCTGCCGTTCTCGGGGCGCACTTTGAGGGCATAAAGCTACACACATATCACGACGTAGCGGGAATTCCGACGATCTGCTACGGGCACACGCAGGGCGTAAAGGACGGCCAGACCGCCACACCGGAACAATGCCGTGCATGGCTGGATCAGGAGATGGCCAAGGCCAACGCCACGGTGCATCGGTGCATACACAGCACGATGACGCTGGGGCAAGAGGTCGCGTTTACGGATGCGGTCTATAACGCCGGGCCAAAGATCGCGTGCCACTCCACGCTTAACCGACTCGCCAACCAGGGCGATATGCGCGGTGCGTGCAGGCAGCTATCCCGATGGGTCTATGCAGGCGGAAAGGTTCAGACCGGATTAGTCAAGCGCAGGAATACCGAAATGAAGGTATGCCTCGGGAAGCCGGTGAACTGACGGGGCACGTGTACTCAAATCGGCAACAAATGTACTCAAATAGGCAACAGATCTGATGTTTGCAAGCCTCAAGCTATACGCCGGACTGGCACTGATCGCCGCGCTAGCCGCAGGCATGTTGTATGCCCATCACAAGGGATACGAGTCAGGCAAGGCCAGCAACGCGGCCACAATTGCCCAGCTACGCGGCGCGGACACGGACAACCTGGCAACGATCAGCCAATTGCAGGCCGAGAACGCCAAGTGGTCTAGCAAGTACAGGGCCGACCTGAGCGCCACCAAGGATGTAGCCGACGCCGAGCGTCAGCATGCCCAAAAGCTTGAACATGACGCCGCACAGGCGCAGCGAAAACTCCATGAACTGTATGCGACCAACCCGACGGCTAAGCGGTGGGCTGATGAGCGCGTGCCTGCTGCTGTCACTGACAGCCTGCGCCACTAAGCCCATCATCCGCACCCGGACGGTCACGGTCGATGTGCCGGTATACGTCAGCCTGCCCGATTACCTTGCGACGCCCGTACAGGCTCCCAGCGCATCGCATATCGCCACAAATGGCGACTTAGCCGACTATGCATTGCAGTGCAAGGCGAGGCTAAAGGCGGCGAATGGGAAGCTTTCAGCCATACGCCAGGCACAGCCCGATGGAAGCCACTGACTTCTCGAATTTCATCCGCAACGCAAGCGAAGACCGGCGGCGCGATGTGTTCGAGGCCGTGATCGATGAGGCGTGCGCCATGCAGCTTACTAAGGTTGCAAACGGAAAGCTGGAATTGATCCGCAAGGTGCAGCCTAGAGGTAAAAACTAATGATTTGTGGATGGGCGGCTGCCGCTGCCGCAGCGTGGGACTGCTTTAATTCCGATGCCCAAGCCAAAGGAAAAACAAGCGCAGACCAAGAGTGGATGGAAAACGAAAGACAGCGCCAACTTAAGTTAGATGAAGATGCGAGATCCCTTACACGGCAACTCCGCTACGGGGCGTTCCTATTTTTTGCGCTTGTAGCATCAGTTGCATACGCCTTTGGGCAACATTTCGGCATCTTCTGATCCGTACAAGGACAAATTAAATGACCGACCAGACCGAGCAGACCGAACAGCATCCCTCGCACAGCATCCTTTCTGAAGTTGAGGCAGAGCTTGCCAAGCTGGAGAGCTTGCCGCCCGAGCTTTATGCATGGGTCAAGGACAAGCTGGCACAAGCCAAGGCTAGGCTCTGAGAAAATGGGCAGCCCGAACTATGGGTCTATGTCGCACGCGGATCTTCTGAGAATCAGGAATAGCTTACAGCCAAACGACCCACGGCAATCCATGCTTGCTGATTACGAACATCAGGCATTTGCCCGAGAGTGGACAAGGAAACACCCTGTTGTTGCGCCCCTAAGCCTAATGTTTGCTATTCCTGCGTATTCAGCGCTTAAGGAGCTTGGTGTAGTGCATGCAAGGACGCCAGGATCGATACACGAGATGGCAGCAGGATATGACGGAATGTGGCAGGGCCTGGATTCAGCGATTTCCGGTAATAGGCGGCATGTGAGCAGAATTCAAAGTCTTGCATCGGAGTAGATATGCAAACGTACAAGGCACAAGTCGCGTATGACACTCCCATCGAGTGCAACCTGCGCGACGCAAACGGGAAAAAGGATCTGAGCGCAGACAGCCTTACGGTCCAGGTCCGACGCTATGGCAAGCAGTATGTTCAAAAGACCCTGAGCGCGACCGGAACCGCGCAAGGTGTCGCGTCATTCACTGTGCCTGCAAACCTCGGCCTGTCATCGCCTGTTGACCCTTACGACTACACCTACGACGGTTCGTTCGCTGGCCTGTATCGCTTTGACATCGTGAATGGTGGCCAGTCGATCTATCGCGGACTTTTGGAGATTACCTAATGGCTGGCGGTCATCCCACTGACTACAAGCCCGAGTATTGCGAGAAAGTTCTTGATCTTGGGCGGCAGGGTAAAAGCGTGGTGCAAATGGCTTGCGCTCTGGATGTCGTGCGTCAAACTCTGCACAACTGGGCTGATGCACACCCTGAGTTCTTGGACGCCTTTACACGCGCGAAGCAACTTTCTCAGGACTGGTGGGAAACAAAGGCACAGACAGGACTTGAGACGCCAGGGTTCAACGCTTCGCTATGGTCTCGCTCGATGGCTGCACGATTCCCGGATGATTACACGGAACGCCAGAAGCGCGAGATGACCGGCAAGGATGGAAAGGACCTGTTCCCGACTAAGGTTGAACTGGTAGCCGTAACTCCCGAATGACTGGGCCCACGCTGCGGCTTGAGATCGCCGCAAAGATGATCCCGTTTGCTACTGAGTCAAGGCGGCACAAGATAGCGCGTGGAGGGCGAGGATCTGGCAAGTCATGGTCAGTCGCACGAATACTTGCAGCCAAGGGCTACGCAGAGCCTAATCGCATTCTGTGCGTTCGTGAGGTGCAGAAGTCGATCAAGGAGTCATCGCACCGCCTGCTGGCTGACACGATACAGATGATGGGACTTGGCGGATTCTACGAGGTCCAGCAAAACGCAATCAAAGGGCCGAACGGCACGGAGTTTGCCTTTGCTGGCCTGCAAGACCATACCGCTGACTCGCTCAAGTCCTACGAGGGTTTCGACATTGCGTGGGTCGAGGAAGCGCATACTGTTAGCGAGCGATCAGCACAGATCCTTATCCCTACTATCCGCAAGCCCGGTTCGGAAATTTGGTGGACGTACAACCCCGAGAATGCCGAGGACTTCGTACACCATAAGGCAGATAACGCGGACGATCACTCGCTCGTCGTAGATATCAATTGGCGCGATAACCCATGGTTCCCGGAAGAGCTGGAGCTTGAGCGCAAAGAGCTTGAGCGTATCAACCCAGATCTGTACCGGCATGTATGGGAGGGTGAATGCCGGTCGGTCGCTGGCCTGCTGTTCAAGCGCAATTGGTTCAAATTCTATGACCGCCTGCCGGATGGCTTGAGCAAATATATCTCCAGCGATTACGCGGTCACGCCAGAGGGCGGCGACTGGACCGAACATGGCGTATGGGGACTAGATCACAAGGGCGATTTGTACGCTGTGGACTGGTGGAGCGGGCAAACATCGCCGGATCAGTGGATTGATGCATGGATCGAGCTTATCCGCCGTCATCGTCCATATGCTGCATTCGAAGAAAAGGGAGTGATTCTACGCGCCGTTGATTCGGCCATTACCAAGCGCATGCGAGAGACGCAGGTGTTCACTCGGCGCGTGGGATTGCCTTCGGCATCTGCAAAGGCCGTTAGGGCGCTCGGATTCGCAGCAAGAGCCTCAGCGGGCACTGTCTGGATACCCCGGCATTCCGAATGGACTGATCGACTCGTGAATCAGCTATGCGCGTTCCACGGCGAAGGCGACCAGGTGGACGACATGGTGGATGTGTGCAGCCTGATCGGTCGTGGACTGGACGAGATGCACAACGGGTCGCTTGGCATACCGATGCCACAAGAGCGCAAGGCCGACGACTACGGCTTTGAAGAAGACGATGACGTAGATCTTTGGAAGGTGGCATGAAAGCTGACGCAAACGAAAACGAGGGCGCGGCCACCGAAAAGGCCGAGTTCAGCGTTGACAAGCTGGTTAACCAGTTCGAGGACGCATTCGACAACACCCAGGTCGAGCGTGCCAACTCTGAGCTTGCCCGAGATTATTACGACGGATATCAGCTTAGCGACGAGGAATTGGCTGCACTGCGAAAGCGTGGACAGCCTCCGGTAATCAGTAACCGCATTGGCCCCAAGATCGACTCGCTGCTGGGCTATGAGCGCAAGATGCGAACGCAGCCCAAAGCCTACCCGCGCACCCCTCAGCATGAAGACGATGCCGATAGCGTGACCGACTCCATCCGGTTCGTGTGCGAGAGCAACAAGTTTGACGAGATCCGATCCGCTGCCGCCGAGAACCTGTTTATCGAGGGCATTGGCGCTGCGACGGTCACGGTCGAGGAAGTCAACAAGCGGTTTGAGGTCCGCATTCGGCACGTCCCATGGGATCGGTTCTACCGCGACGACCATTCGCGAGACCGTAACTTCAAGGACGCTAGCTTTATGGGCGTTGTCCTGTGGATGGACGAGGAGGATGCAAAGCAGAAGTTCCCCGGAAAAGACGACATCATCGAGTCGTGCTATTCGGAGAATGAAGCCCTTGGCAATACCTTCGATGACCGTCCACGGGTTTCATGGGGCGACCGCAAGCGTCACCGTGTCCGCGTCTTGCAGCATCGGTTCAAGCATGACGGGAAATGGTATACGTGCGTGATGTGCCGCGCTGGGTTCTTGCGCGATCCGCAGGTATCCCCGTATGTGGACGAGCACGGCGAGCCTGTATGTGACCTTATCGCCGTCAGCGCCTATGTGGACCGCGAGAACCGGCGGTATGGAGTGGTCAATCGCCACATCAGCCCACAGGACGAGATCAACAAGCGTCGCAGCAAGGCACTCCACCTGCTGAACAGCCAGACGGTCATAGCAGAGAAGGGCGCTGTAGAGAGCGTCAAACTTGCGCGTTCCGAGGTTGCGCGTCCTGATGGCTATGTCGAGGTACACCCGAACATGCGGTTCGAGCTTGACCGCAAGTCGGACCTTGTAAACGGACAGTTCCAGCTACTGCAGGAGTCCAAGAACGAGATTGACGCAAGCGGCATAAATCCGGCACTGGGCGGCCAAGCCAACGCGCCCAGTGGCCGAGCGCAGGAAATGCTTGTGCAGGGCGGACTTGCCGAGATGGAAAAGGTATTCGACGGCTTCAAGCACTGGAGTTGGGAGATTTATCGGCAAGTCTGGTATCGAATCCGCCAGTACTGGAAGGACGAGCGCTGGATACGCATTACCGACGACGAGCGCAACCTTCGCTGGGTTTCAGTCAATCACCCGGTCACGATGGGCGAGGCGCTGACCGAGAAGGCCAAGGCAGAAGGTCAACCGCCGCCACAGATCGACCCGAATGACCCGCAGATGAAGCAGGTAGTGATGATGCGCAATCACTTACCGCAGCTTGATGTAGACGTCATCCTTGAAGACGGACCGGATTCGATCACGGTTCAGTCCGAGCAGTTCGAGCAGCTTGTGAAGCTCAAGCAGTCGGACCCGAACTCGATACCGGCCAAGGCGATCATCGAGGCATCCAGCCTTCGCAACAAAGAGCAGATCCTCCAGTACATCGAGAGCAATGGCATCCCGCCCGAAGTACAGAAAAAGATGCAGGACTTGAATCAGCAGCTACAGGATGCGCAGCAGAAGTTGCAGTCGGTCCAGATCGATGCGCAGAAGAATCAGGTCACGGCAGCCAAGAACGCCGATGAACACGCATACAAGCTCCAGCAGCTACAGCTCGAGGAGTACAACGCGGAAACGGCGCGAATTTCGGCGCTGAAGGACGTCAACTCGGAATACATCCAGGCGCTTTGGCCCATATCTGGCATTAGCAATACCGCAAACAACAACGGGACTGGATCGATGCCGCAGCACTCGCCGCCGCAGAATCCCGAGGCTGTCATGCCACAACCACAGGCACAGACACCGCAGGACGGAATGCCGGGGAGTATGCCGCAGCCTTAACCAGTACGAAACGGACACGAAACTCCGCCGAAAGGCGGTTTTTTTGTGCCCGCAGAAAGGGGCGAAAGCCCACCGGACGCACACGGTTTGGTGCGCTTCGTGACGACGACGAACGGTCGATGAGGTGAGAAACATGAGTGAGCAAGAACGCGATTTTCTGGACGAGTACAGCGACGAGGACAAGGTAGAGGAAACCCCGGAAACACCGGAAGCCGAAGCCGAAGCCGAGTCAGAAAAGGTCGAAAAACAGCCCGAAGGCGAAAAGCCCGAGGAAACCGAGGCGACGACTGCCGAGGAAGACCGGAAAGACGATCACGTACCGCTCGCCGCACTAAAGGCAGAGCGTGAGAAGCGACAGGAGCGTGACCGAGAGCTCGATTCCATCCGGCGTGAGTTGGATGAACTCAGGCGCGGCAGGGAACAGCCGCAGCAGGAAGAGGAAGCCCCGGAAATTTGGGATGACCCGGACAAGTTTGTAAATACGCGAGTCCAGGCGGTTCAGCAGCAGTTACAGAACCGGCTCTATTCGGCGCTGGAAGAGGCCGCACGAGAGCAATACTCCGATTTTGACGAGAAGTTCGACGCGGTAAAAGACGAGGTGAACCAAAACCCCGCTTTGCGTGACCGCATTCTCGCCGCACCGAACCCTGCACTCGAAGCCTACCGTACCGGCAAGCGTTTGCTTGAGTACAAGCAGATGCAAGACCCCGAAGCCTACCGCAAGAACATCGAGGCGGAAATCAGGGCAAAGGTCGAAGCCGAATACAAGGCCAAGGAAGACGAACGCACCAGGGCATCTCAGGCACTGCCTCCCGACCTGACGTCATCTCGGAGCGTGAAGGGCGATGAAGCCCCCGCACCGGAAGACGTTTTCGACAATATCTTCTGAGGCAATGAATCATGGCTAATACCACTATTTCCACTGCGAATCGAGTTAAACAGTGGGACTCGAAGTTTTTCGAGGAGTACGTCCGCGCTAACCGTTTCAAGCGGTACATGGGTTCGACCGAAAACTCGATCATCCAGGTCAAGAGGGATCTGAGCAAGAAAAAGGGTGATGCGATCACCATTCCGCTGATCGGTGCTCTGGATGCGTCCAGTGGTCCGAATGACGGATCCACCACGCTGGTCGGTAGCGAGCTTGCACTGCCGAATGACGGCCACAAGATCGGCGTGAAGGTTGTGCGCCAAGCTACTGTGGTCAACATGGAGGAAGAGCAGGCCAGCCCAATCGATATCCGTAACGCGGGCCGCACGTCGCTCAAAACCTTGGCGATGCGCTACCTTCGTAACGACATCATCTCGGCGCTGGGTTCCATTGGCGGCGTGGCTTACGGCTCTGCGACCACTGCGCAAAAAAATGCGTGGAACGTCAACAATTCTGACCGTATCCTGTTCGGTGATTCCTCGGCCAACTACAGCGCAACGCATGCTACCGCGCTGAACAACGTCACCGCGACGATGAAGCTAACTCGCGCCACGGTGAGCCTGCTCAAGCGCATTGCACAGGTGGCCAAGAACGTGAACGGCGATGGTATCCGTCCGTTCATCTACGGAGAGGACGAAGAGACGTTCGTTATGTTCGTTGACTCGTTCGCCTACCGCGACCTTAAGGCAGACCTGGCGACGGTGCATGAAAATGCCCGTGAGCGTGCCAAGACCAACCCGCTGTTCACCGGCACGACTTCCCTGTACTGGGACGGCGTGGTGATTCGTGAAATCCCGGAGATCACGGGCTTCAACAACACCGCTTCGACCCCGGTCCAGGTGGCTCCCGTGTACCTGTGTGGTGCGCAGGCGCTTGCCGTGGCTTGGGCGCAAATCACCAAGTCCACGCTGCGTAAGGAAGACGATTACGGATTCCAGCACGGCGTTGGCTTCTACGAGATGCGCGGTGTTGAGAAAGTCCTGTATGGCCAGACCGGCTCGACCCCCAAGGATTGGGGCGTGGCCACTGGCTTTGTTGCGGCTGCTGCTGACTAAGTAGCACGGTGAAATCGGGGCGGCATCTTCGGGTGCCGCTCCTTTCTTTTGGGGTATTCGATGGCGACGTATACACGAGCGCAGCTTCGCGATGCAGTGCTCCGCGAGCTAGGTGTGCTTGATGCGCAGGAAGTACCAAGCGCAGAGGAGGCCGAGCTTGCCGATGACCGCTGCCAGCAGGAGCTGGAATACCTGTTCGACCAGGGATTTATTCAATTCGACATCAATGGTCCAATCGAGGCTAAGTACCTATTGCCGCTCGCATGGATCATTGCGTACAACCTCATGCTGCCCTATGGCGTGCTTTCGCGTGCAAACGAACTGCTCGCCAATCATGGCCATGGCATGAAGCGCCTCTCTCGCCTGAAAGAGGGCGATTACTGGGGTGAACCCGCGCAGACCGAGTATTACTGATGCGCTGGAAGCCCTTCCCCATTGTTGGCGGTTCCTACGCCGACCAGTCCCGCGCATGGTCCGTACAGGACACGGTGAACATGCTTCCCGTGGCCTCAGAAGCCCAAGGCACGCGCTCGCCTTCCATCTTGCGGTGCGCTCCGGGGCTTTCCGCGTTTTCCGACCTTGGCACCAATGCGCCCATTCGCGGTATGCACAACGTCGAGGGACTTTTGCTGGCCGTATCCGGGCAAACGCTCTACAAAATCGCCTATGACGGCAATCCTACGGCTATCGGAACGATTCCAGGCGCGGGCCGCGTGTCCATGGCGCACAATCAGGTGGCTGGTGGTAATCAGGTCGCCATCGCCAACGGGCAATCGGGATACGTCTACAACACCGTGGACGGATCTTTGGTGCAGATCACGGACCCATCCTTTGTGGGCGCGATCAGCTTTGATTATCTGGACAGCTACATCACCGGAATCGACCCAAGCAAGTCCTTTGCCTTCACATCAGCCCTTGCCGATGCGACCAGCTACAACACGCTGGACCGCGAGCAGGCCGAGGGCTCGCCTGACAAGCTCGTGGGGCAGCTTGTAACGCATCGGGAGTGGTGGCTGTTCGGTGAACGCACGATTGAACCCTACGTAGATACAGGCGCAGCTACGGGAACCTTCCAGCGCGCTGGCGGGACGGTAATCGAGATCGGCCTTGCGGGCACGTTTGCCGCTGCAAATATGGACAACACGGTGTACTGGCTTGGAAACGACGGGATTGTGTACGTCGCCCAAGGCTATAGCCCGGTACGCATTTCCACGCATGCTATCGAGGCCGATATTGCCCAGCGCGATATGTCCGAAGCCTTCGCCATGGTCTACAAGGACCGTGGACATACCGTGTTCTATCTCACCTTCCCGGACGGCCATACATGGGGCTATGACGCATCTGCGCGGGAATGGCACAGGCGCGAGTCCAAAGGTCTGGACCGCTGGCGGCTCAATACCCTCGTTCGATGGAATAACGCATGGGTGGGCGGCGACTACACAAACGGGCGCATCTATCAGATCGACTGGAACACGCAGGAAGAGGACGGCCAGCAGCTTGTTCGGTCACATACCACAGGCGTCACCCAAGACTCGCAGAACGCGATCATCATCAACGGCCTTGAACTGGTCATCAATACCGGCGTACCCGAGGCCGTACCGTCGCGCCCGCTGTTAAGTCCGCTATCGCTGTCCGGCTCGCTGGGAAACGCGCGTTCAGGCATTGTTGAGAGCTTCGCCTATCGCGTCTACGGCGGCTCCAAGCCGGTTGTGGTATCCATTGCCTCGGGATCACTGCCTGCTGGCCTGACCATGGACAGCGCGGGCGTGGTTACGGGGACGCGAACGACCACAGGAAGCTATACGTGGACCGTACAGGCCAAGGACAACGTTGGCAACGTGGTCACGCTGAATGATGCAAGCACGACGAGCGCAGTGTGGGCGTGGACGTTCGTACAGGGGCAAAACCAGACCGAGCAGATAGGCTACGTCGGGCTTCCTTCCATCGACCCATCCAGCGATATCGTGTTCTGTACCGCCTATAGCGGAAAGGTCATGGAGTCCATCGATGGCAAGACGTGGAACTACACGTCGGGACAGCCCGCAGTAGCTACCCAAGGTCTCTCCTGCGCTGCAACGAATACAGCATGGTTCGTGGATGTCGCGGATGGAGGCAACTCCGGGCACATGTACCGCAGCAAGGATAAGGGGGCAACTTGGACTGAGATCAAATACAACGGTAACATCTTGCAACTGCAAGATTATGTCGCATCCGGATCATGCATTCTTGCATGCGATTATTCTTCTCCTTATGCCCTGTACTCGACAGATGACGGGGATACATGGACGCAGGCAAGCACGCCGACTGGATTCAACCCTGGCGACTCCCTAATTCCTTTCCGTGGCCTGTACGTTGATGCATGGCAAGAATGGATTATTCCGGGGCAAGGCAAGATTTACTCAGCCGATGGCGTAGTCCCTGCAACCATCGTTGAAGCCGTAAGTAGTACAAGCCATGTTGGAAGTGTTGCCTATTCGCCAACGCTGGATATGGCTGTTGTGTCTGGCCCCACGGACCGGGTCTATACGAAAACAGGCAAGATGGGTGCGTGGACGACCGTGACGTTCACAAATACACCCAATTACGTGCAAGACATCTGCTGGCATCCCGAGATACAGATGTTTATCGGCAGCAAGGGGGCCGACATCATCACTTCAACCGATGGCGTGACGTGGACGCAGCGCACCACCAACCTGCCAGGGATCATCGGGTCGAAAAGCATGCTCTACATGCCGTGGACGGGAGAAATGCTTGTGCTGTACGAAAACAGCGCAACCAATAACCCATGGGTGAGCGATATCTGATGGCCTCAATAGATATCCAATACAGCAAAGACGGCGGCAACAACTGGTCCGAATGGCGCACGGTGGACATGGGCAAGACGGGAGATTTCGTCAAGCGCGTTCAAATGCGTAGGTTTGGCCGTGGACGACAGTGGGTGTTTCGATTTCGTATCACCGATCCGGTACGCGCTGACATCATGGCGGCATCCATCATGATTGAGGGGACGGACAGTTGAGCATTCCCATTGAAATGGTGGACTCGTGCTATAACGTACATCCGCTTGTTGAGCAGCTTGAAGCGCACCCGGACGTTTGGGATCGCATCACACTGCGCACAGAAGGCCATACAACGCCGCACAGCCAGATATCGGACATATGGGTGCGGTACAACCCATGGCGCAACTTCACGGGCGATAGGGAGGCTTTCAACGGCCCCCACGTTCCCGAGTGGTACCCGTGCGTGCACGAGATCCCCGCCGCCTGGTCGCTAGCGCGCAAGGTTCAGCGGCATATGGGTTATGCGAAGCTTGGCTTTGTACTTATCACCCGGCTCAAACCCGGTTGCGAGGTCAAGCCGCACACCGATAGCGGTTGGCATGCGGAAACGCACGACAAGTTCGCCTTACAGATCAAAGGCAACAAGGACCAGTCCTTTTGCTTTGATGAGGCCAGCTTATCGGCTGAACCGGGCGATCTGTATAGGTTCGACAACTCAAAAACGCATTGGGTCAAGAACGAGTCCGACTCCGAGCGCATCACCATGATCATCTGCTTGCGCAATGATTGATTTTGCGTTGGTGGGATTGCCAAGGTCAGGCACTACGTGGTTTGCGAACTGGCTCACAACAGACCGTTCTTTGTGCCTGCACGACCCGTTCGCCCAAGGACTGCCAGATAGCTGGCCCAAGGACGACCGCAGACGCGGTATTAGCTGCACGCTGGCCTATCTGATACCAGGATGGCTAGAACGGGTCGGATGCCCTGTCGCGGTGATTGAGCGCGATCCTTCTGAGTGCCAGGAAAGCGCCGAGAAGCTGCAATTTCCTACTGAAGTACACGCACCGAATGATGCGTGTATGACCTTGCGCAAAAGCCTGGACCTGACCGATGGCAGGCGATGGCAATACACAGACATTTGGAACGAGGAAAAGGCCCGCGACTTGTGGGCTTTTTTATTGCCTGAAATCCCGTTCGACGCGATCCGATACCGCGAGCTTCGGCGAATGCAGGTGCAGCCATACATGCCCGGCTGGTCCATGAAACAGGGCGTCCTTGAAACAATGATGGGGTGATGATATGCCAGCAGGATGGGTAGCCGCTGCCGGGGCGCTATATGGCGCTGTAGAGCAGCACAACGCATCGAATAAGGCCGCGAACGCAAGCAAGAACGCGACGAATGCTTCTATTGGAGAGCAGCAGCGCCAGTTCAACATCAATCAGGCCAATCAGAAGCCTTTTCTGGACGCCGGACAGAACGCCGTAGCGCAGCAGCAGAATTTGCTCGGCGGCGACTTCTCCAGTTTCCACAACTCGCCCGATTACAAGTTCGCCTTGCAGCAGGGCTTGCAGGGACTTGATCGTAGCGCGGCGGCCCATGGTTCGCTGTATTCCGGTGGCCACAGCGCGGACGTGCTCAAGTACGCCGAGGGGCTGGCCAACCAGAACTACAACAACTACTACAGCAAGCTGGCGCAAATGGCCGGTCAGGGCCAAGGATCGGCACAAAGCCTAGGCGCAGCCGGGCAGAACTACGCCAACAACTACGGCAACCTGATGATGGGCAACGCTCGCAACCAGACCAATTCCATCTACAACAACGCCAACGCTACGACAAACCTACTAAATCAAGGCTCGCAGCAGTTCGGCCAGTGGTGGGGGAATAGGGGAACTCCATCTGGACAGGCCATGCCGTCCGGAACCTTCAACGCCGCGTCTGGTGGCGGGTCTTATGCCGGCCCTGAAGCAGTATCTGCGCCCACCCAGTCAACCTCGTTTTGGCCGGGCATGAGCGGAACTAGCGGGAGCTTCTCCTAATGACTCAGCTGATGATGCCAAACATGATCAACTCCTTTAACGCAGGGGTTGACCGTGGCAAGCAGAACCGATTGTCTGAGCTTGCGGGTCAGGCATACAACGCCAACCCGCAGCAGCAGAACCAGCTTGTCGGCCAGATGGTTGGCCTCAACCCAAGGCAAGGGCTGGCCGTGGGCGGTATTCTGGACCAGCGACAGGCAACGCAGCGGGCTGCCGTGGCTAAGAAAGTCCGTGACGCAGCGATGTACGTATACCAGGCCGCGCAAAGTGGCGATCCACAGAAGGCAGATCAGGCATATCAGGCCGTCCGCCCAACCATTGAGGGTGTTACCGGGCATCAGATGCAGCCCAATTACGACCCGTCGATGCTTCCGCACATCGAGCAGCTTCTAGTGAACACGGGCGGCGTACCGGCAGCGCCTAAGCCGATCAGCGTGGCACCGGGAGCAACGCTTGTTGACCCGAATACACACCAGCAGATATTTAAGGCACCGCAGAAGCCGCATATCAGCTACCAGAACGTGCCCGATGGTAAAGGCGGAACAACGCTCCAAGAGTTCGACCAGAATGGCAAGCCCATTGCTACGCTTGGCCATAATCCGCACATTACTGGCCCCGGAAAGGCTCCTTCAGGGTATCGGTTCAACCCCGACGGTTCTCTGTCAGCCATTAAGGGCGGACCGGCTGACTTTAAGACAAACTCGTTCAACTTGACACCCGGAGCTGTTGACAACCTTGCATGGGACTTCATTGAGCACGGGCATACAGCGCTTAGCGGTCTTGGGCGCAGCAAAGAATCACTTGCAGTACGCGCAAAGGTGATGAATAAGGTTGCAGGAATAGCGAATCAGGCTGGAATCTCACCTGCTGACCTATCCACCCAGCAGGGCCGCGTAAAGGCTATGCAATCTTCATTGCAGAACCTACAGAAGCAGTCCGATATGATCGAGCGTAATTCTGAGACGTTCAGGAAGAATCTTGATCTCATGCAGTCCATTGCGGCACGTATCAATCAAAATGGACCGTCTGCCTGGAACCAGTTTGTACTGCACCTGAAAAACAAATACACAGCAGATCCACAGGTCGCTGCATACATGGCTGCCGCAAAAACCGCTGCGCAGGAATACGCAAAGATTGCCGCAGGCTCTACGGGTTCAGCGGGCAGCACAGACGCATCCATGCAGCATGCCTACGATGTGCTCAATACGTCATATTCTCTTGACCAGCTTCATGCAGTTGGGAACACACTTGAACAGGACGTGAGAAACCAGAAGCAGGCAAGCGAGGAAAGGCTTCTTAACGTTGCGGGTCGCATGCAAGAGCTTGGCATCCATGGGCAATATCCCGGCCACCCATACCAGCCAAGCCAAGGACAGCCACAGCCACAAAGCCAGCCAAATCACCAGTCCTATCATGTAGGGCAGATCATCAACGTTGGCGGGAAGCGGTACAAGGTGACTGGTGGAGACATGCACGATCCTAATGTGGAGCCTGTTCAGTGACCAAACTTAGCGATCTAACAGGAAGTGTCCCCAAGAAGCTTTCTGACATTCAGCAAAATGCAGCGAAGTCGCAAGGATATGACTCGGGTGCGCCGCAGTTTTCTGACGTTGCGGACGGCATGAACCAATCGTACTGGCAGGCCATAAAGAGTGGGGATACCGAACAAGCCAAACATATTTTGGAACAGGCAAAGGCAAATGGAATACGTATAGGCCAGACCCCACAGGGCTTTAACGGAGTACGTGATCAAAACCTAAGCGCCGCCAAGAACTTTGAGATCGGTTACGGGCATGCGGCAGCCAGTGCCGGGCAGTCGGTTGAGCAGCTAGGACGCCATATTGGGCAGCATATCGGCCTGAGTAGCCCGGCTTCTGTTCAGGCGCACGACAACGCCATACAGACGCAACAGGACACATACCAGCATGGAGCTGGTTCCACCATTTCGGGTTCCGCTGGGAATATTGTTGGCGGCGTCCTAAATACGCTCCCCGCTGCTGATTTGGCCGTTCCTGCAAAGGGCGCTGGGCTTATTGCGTCGGCTACTCGCGGAGCGGCCACTGCCGGGGGGCTAAGTTTAGCCACGCAGCCAGTCACCAATGGAGGGTCGTCTTACTGGAAAGACAAGCTTACGAATGCAGCCGAGTCGGCAGCAATTGGCGGCGGAATCCCAGCCTTAGGTCGTGGGATTATTCGAGCAGGTGAAGAAGCATTTCCAGGGAATGCCGTCGGTAGGCTGGCAAATATTTCGCTTAAAAAGGCAAATAAGACGCCATTTGCATCGGAAAGCGAGGCCCTAGCGAAGCGCACGGGCATTGATATGACACCCGGCATGGTGTCCGGATCAAAGCTTCAGACGGGGCTTGAAAATCTTTCGCGGCAGCATCTTCTTTCGTCAGATATTGCCTCTCAGGCAGATACAAAGATGGCTAATCAGGCCATCAAATATATCAACAAGACGATGGATAATATTTCACCCGGCACAGTTTCCAGCGAGGGCGTCGGGGACAAAATCCAGTCCACAGTTAGGAATGTCGTGAAGAACATTGCAGATCGTCGCGCGTCCGTTGCTGCCAAGCAGTATGGTGCGATTGATAAGGCCCTTGGAAGCCGCCCAGTCGTGCGCTACGACAAGACAAAGCAGGCCATCTCCGATCTTCTGAACGAATATACAGACGTACCCGGAGAGGCCGCCTCAAGTATCCGGAAGAAGCTGGAAGGAATGCTTCAGGACGTTGAAAAGAACCCGGCATACTCATTGCAGAGCGCACAGAAGTTTCGGACAGTTCTTGGTCGTGCCGCCCGTGGAAGCACGGACATTTTCAAGGATGTGAAGACTAGCGATCAGGCCCGGATTGCCAAGAAGCTGTTTGGTTCCGTATCTGATGATATGGAGACATCAGCGCACGCACTTGATGCTGGACCCCATCTTCGCGGAACGCAAATGATGGCCCGGAATCCCGGCGATCCTATGGCCGCGCAGCATGGTGGAGACCTCATGACCAGGAACCCGAATGATCTTATGGTCCCTAGTAATCTTGGTCGAGCATGGAAAGAGGCGAATGCGAACTATAGGAGATTTTCCAAGCTGATCGATGCCGTGCAGGCATCTCCGCTTAAGAGGTTAGTCGGGGATCAGGTCAACGTCGATGACTTCATGACGGTAAACAAGCTTGCGCCGGAGAAGGTTATCAAGACGCTCAATGGAATGTCCCCGAGCGAGCTAAAGATGGTACGCAATACCATGGAAAAGTCCGCACCCGACGCATGGTCCGAATACAAGCGGCTACTGGTTCAGGACGCTCTAGATACTGCACAAACAGCATCCTCATCCGAAGGCGCAAACGCACTACCCATGAATGCAAATAAGTTCGTCCGCGCTCTTGGGGGAGATAACCCGCAGAAGATTGCAAAGCTTCGAGCCATCTTCAATGCAGACGAGATGGGCCAGATAAATGATGCATTCATGGCCCTACGTAGGCTTGGCGATAAATTTGGAACTAACCATAGCAATACGGCGCTTGCGAATGAGCATCTAAGTTTCTTGAAGGGCGGATTGCGCGGCGCAAAGGAAACTGCAAAGGCCGCTATTGGCATGCGGAAAATTGCCAAGATCATGCTGAATTCTGATGGTAGGCGAGCACTTATCAAGCTTAGCCAGCTTCCCCCAGGGAGCCGTCAAGTACCTTCACTCGTCGGATATCTTTCGTCCTTGGTGGCCTCTCCAGGCAGCGGTGATGTTGGTTCTAAAGATCAGATAGGCAATAGCCCCAACACAAATTATCAGGCATCCCAATAGGTCTCCGACCCATACACGCCACCCTGATCCGTTATGCACCGAGTTGACCACGACAGGCGCACTTAGAACGAGCGCCACGGTAAGCCACCGGCCAGCCGTGTTCTTATCTGGAAAAAGAATCTTCATATCAATCTCCAAGGCCCAAATGGGCCTTTTTCATGCCTGATTCTAACAGGAAAACCGCATGTCAACATTCCGAATCCTGAACCAGCGCCCGGTGTTCTTTGGGCGCACGGGTAACTATGCCGGTTTGCCCCTTGCTGGCGGCTCGCTGAGCTTCTATGCCACGGGTACGACCACACCCAAGGATGTGTACTCCGATGCTTCCAAGACGGCCAACAACGGCGCTACAGTAGCCCTTGATTCATCTGGCCAGTCCAGTGTTGACGTATGGGGCGATGGGGCCTATCGGGTGCGCCTGTACGACGCTGACGGCGTATTGCAGTCTGAGGCGGACGATGTAGAGATTCCTGGCGGTACGGGGACGACCATTCCAACGCTATCGGCGGACAAGTTCCTGACCAACGATGGCGCAGTGCTTAGCTGGTCCGCGATCAGTCAGGTTCCCGACCCCACAGGATCGGCGGGCAAGATTCTTGGCAATGATGGGGCCAACTTCATCTGGCAAGATGCCCCTGTAGCTCCGACCGCGCCCATCACCACAGCCTCCGATAGCGTCAAGTGGGGCAATACCGCAAGTGTGGCCGCAGAGATGCAGTGGGGATCATCCACAGCCCCCGCCAGCGGCACGTATACGGCGCAGAAGGCCATCACCTTTGCTACCCCATTCGCAACGGTCCCGGCTGTCTCTATCACGGCCATAGGGGCAGGCACGGGCGGGCCTTATGTCGCCTATCTGGGCAGCACGCCAACCGTCAACGGATTCACAGCAGTTTTCGACATTGCCGAGGGCAATAGCGCGAACGCCTACATCACAAACGACGTGCAGTTTCAGTGGGTCGCCGTGGGTACGGTAGCCGCATGAGCCGTCCTGTAGTCCCGTCGGCTAGGGTCCGTGCGGTCAATGGTGACGGCACCATCTCGCGGGAACTGTATCGCTACCTGCAAACGCAGAATGACTACGTGGTTTCGCTGTCATCGCAGGTTGAGGCCAACACAGCGGCAAGCTCATCAACCCAGAGCAGTACGCCACCTTCAATCCTTCTCCGCAGTGCGACGACCTCAGATATCCGCGAGGGAAACAACCTCTATTACACGGATTCCAGGGCCACATCGGCGGCGCAAATTGCAGCCGGAGGCATGGCGGCGAATAGCGCGAATGTCACGCTAACCTATGACGCAACCGCAAAAACACTCACCCCAGATCTTACCAGCGTAACGCTTGGAACCGCTGGATCAATCAAGAAACGTGCATTTGACGCCAAAGGCAGATTGTCGGACGAGTCGGCGGCAACGGCCGATGACCTTGGCGAGGGTTCGACTAACCTGTATTACACCGATGCTCGCGCACAGTCGGTGGTTGATTCTAGCATTGGCGTTCCTAACTATATTTCATCCGCCGAAACTTATACCGTCCCATCGAATAGACAAGTCCTGTTTTCAGCACCTATCGATATTGATGGCGTGCTGGAAATCGATGGTTCATTGATTGAGGTTGCATGATGCTTACACTGTTGCGCCAAACTGCCGCCAGCGTTTCAACTCCAGCCGCCGGGAAGGACTCTCTGTATATTGATTCGGGTGATGGTATACCGAAGTACAAAGACGATTTAGGAGTCACGCATTATTTCAAGGACACCCGACGAATTGCTGTGGCACTGGGTAACATCACGGGCGCAGTAACTATCGACCTGTCTTCAGGAGACATTTTCACCGGCACCTTAACGGGAGATATTACGCTTAGCCTGACCAACCCACCGCCCGCTGGCTATGCTCAGGACGCCGAACTTCGCATCACCCAAGACCCCACCGGTAGCCGAATCGTCACATGGCCCGCAGGCGGCAAGTGGCCGGGAGGTACGGCGTTCGTGCCCACGCCCACGGCCGGAGCGACCGATTACGTGGGCCTGTCCGTGCTCTCGGATGGCACGTGGACCGGCTACCCGGTCGAGGACATCGCATGATCGCGCAGTCCTTCCGCTACAACGCGGGCATCATCCGATTTTCCGGTCAGACGTTTCCCGTTGCCGCGGGTGCCACGACGGGGCAGCTCGTGGATCGGCACGGTAATGCGCTGAGCAATGCCACAGTCAAGGCACTCCACCGCACCGACTGGCAGGGGCGAGTGGCGCTGTCGGATCAGCCGAGGACGAACTATGCGCTGTACTCACAGGATTTTACAAATGCAGCATGGAACGCTACAAATAATCATTGCGTATTTGCCACTGGCATCGCCGGCCCCACAGGGGGTACTAATGCGCAGCACGTAGCGGCGGATACATCTAATTACCCACACGGCGTGCGTCAACAATACACCGTAGGCTCCGGGATATACCGGCATGTGGTACGCGCCAAAGCTTCCGAGGTCCCCAAGTTGGCCATGTGGGCTTTTGGGCTTTCAGCGACGATACAGCAAGAAGCAACTGCCTTATTTGATCTTGTCGCCGGTACGGTTGCGGCGGCCGCGAGCGTCAATGCAAGCATTAGCGCAGAAGCTAATGGCTATTGGCTGTGCGCTATGGACGTAGGGGGCGCGGCGGCAGGCACGCTATATACCCACGCTGGTCCAGCCGGTCCCGCAATGGTTGGCGGAAAGGTTGCTGGGCAGTATTACACTGGGGATGGTACGAGCGGAGTGGATATGTTTTGCGGGGAGTTGTATGAGGTGGGATCGCAGGGCGTATACATCCCCACCACCACCGCCCCCGTCACAGTCACCGACTACGTGGACAACGGCGACGGCACCGTGGGTCTGGGGCAGTCTGCTGCATCGGGCGATGTGTACGACTTTGATGGGGTGTCGAAGCGATGATCCGACACAGACAATATCTATCTCCTAAGCTGTCCAAAAAGAGTTTCACGACTTGAGCCAAAACAACCACTTGCGCGCACGACTTTATTGGACGATTTTCGCACAAGTGGTTGATGTTACTGTAAACGGTCGCTGATTCGTAATCAGTTGCTCCGGTGGAGGTTTGGCGCATCACGCCAGGATTACGCCAGCTCCACGTGAAACCAAGATATAGCGCGGGTTCGTGGTGCCGAAGAACGGCGACGAGCGCGAGGTGCCGCTGAGCAAGGAAGCGGTGCGCCTGCTGCAGTGCATGCGTCCGTTCAAGGATCCGGTGTTCCGGCTGACCGACGAGGTGCGCGATGTGCTGTTCCGAGAGGCCCGTGATCGTGCCGGCATCGTGGGCCTGACCTTCCACGACACGCGCCACGAGGCAACGACCAGGCTCGCGCGAAAGCTTGATGTGCTGGACCTTGCGCGCATGCTCGGCCACCGGGACGTGAAGTCGCTGCTGATCTATTACAACGCCACGGCGCAGGAGATCGCCGGGCGGCTGGACTAGGCCGCACGGCGCTGCCTCTCGATCCACTCTTCGACCTCGGACATGCGCCAGCGCGGATGCCCATGTCCGCCGAGCCTGAACGGCTTCGCGCCATCTAGCCACTCGCGCTCAAAATTATGCGTCAGTGGTTGGCTACGGTCCTGCCAGCTTCCATCGCCCATCGGCCCCGCGTTCTGCACCTGGTCCACTCCACATGGGCATTTTCGGCAGTAGAAAATAGTACGTCCGCTGTTGCCAATCAGGCGGTATTCCTGCCACCTGTGGCGGTGTCGGAACAACCGCATAACCAGTCGGTCAACCCGACGTTCACTTCGCTGCGCTTCGTTCACGCGGGTTACCTCCATCGTTAGGCGTCATAGGGCGGCGGAGGCAACGGCTGCCAGCGTAAAGGCTCGTGGTCCGTGGCATAGATCGTCTCGTGTGTCTCGCTGGTTTCGTACCAGCCTGGTGGCGCAAACTCGTCGTCGTCATCACGCTCGGTTTCTTCGATCGGTAGTGTCTCGGCCGCATAATTGATCGCAGTAACGTTTCGCCAATGTCCATGCGAGTTTCGGTAGCCAACAAGCACCTTCTTGTTCATTGGTGCTGTCTCAATCGGTTGCCAGTCCATGTTTTTCTCCAAGTTATCGGCACTGCGGCCTAACACATCGCTCAAGCGGACGCAGTACCTAGGTCGTTTACCTCAAGGGTTATGCGGTAAACGCGGCAATGCGCGCGCCAAGAATTGAGCTGTACACCGTCATGGTGTGTCGCTGCTGGTTCAACCGCTCGCGCTCCATCAGCGGCAGCGTTTCAAATGTGCGCCCATGACAGAACAGGCACAGTGCTTCAAGCTTTTCGTCAAGCTCGGCCTTTTCCTTCACGACGCGTTCTTGAAAATCTTGCATGTTGGTTTCTCCAGTTTTGTGGGATTGCTGCATAACACTGCATTCAAATCAAAAGGCCGAAGCGCCTATTTTCATAGGTTTGAACGGCTCGCAAGCAATCGCACTTATTCTTGCCACGAATGCAACCGTAAAAGAACAACCGCTTCGGTTGAGGGGTGGATCAGAACGGCACGTCGCCGTCTACGAAGTCTTCTCCAGCATTCGCAGTTCCCGAATCGCGAACGTTCCCATTTTGAGTACGATTGTTCCCATTTTGGGTACGTTCTCCGAGCAGCGTCACATCCTGAACCCTGAGCGTGATGTAGGTCTTGCCCTCATGCTCGCGCGTTCCGATCTCGCCAGTCACGCCGAGACGGTCGCCTTTCTTGATGTATTCGCCGATCTTCTCTGCGCGCTGGCCCCACAGACTGCAATCCAGCCATAGGGTTGTCTTGTTGTCGCCATAGCCGGAGTCAACGGCGAGTGACCACCCGGCGACTGGCTTTCCGGCCTGCGTGTAGCGGACGGCGGCGTCTTTTCCGATGCGCCCAATTGCGGTAAATACGTTCATGCTTCCACCTTCTCTGTATCAGGAAATTTCAGGTCAACCCGGGTTGCGTAATGCTCCTGCATTGCTTCCAGGTACGCGCTCAACTGTGCCTTTGTCATTAGCGACGTGACCGGCCAGCACTTCATGGCTTCCATCTTCTGTTCGTAACTCATGCGCTTGATGGTCGCGTCATACGTGGCCCGGTATTCGCCATCCTCGGCCCGCAGGATCGGCACGCCGAAGTGCAGCTTGCAGTAGCACTTGACGCCAAGCGGTGTGTCCTCGCGCAGTTCGGTGGACACTTGCGCATACCATGCGTGGCTGATGGAGTTCTGGCTTAAGCTGCGATCCGTTCCTACTTTCATCGTAAGTTCGAGGTATCGGTGCGCGTTGTACTCGGCGCGAATCCATCCGATAGCGTGGCTTAGAGACGGATCGCTGTTTACGGTGTACTTGCTCATGCCAATGCCTCCAAATGCACCATCAGTTCATCCACGTATTCGAGAAACTTTGCGCGGCGCTCATGAAGCCTCTTGATCTCATCGGCGCATTCATCGCAAGTTAAGCGGAACACCTTGAGTTGACGGCCTTGCGGGAAGTCTGAACAGTAGCTAGCGAAGTCCACCCAGTCGCGACCAGTGCAGTCCAGGTGTCCAACAAGCTGCCAGCGATAGGATGGGTCGAAAGAACCGCGCCGGATATTGTCGTAATGCGTGGACGCAATGACGGACTTGAACTCAACGGCACCGTCATCCCCCACGAGACCGTCCGGCGAATCACCGTAAGAACCCCAGTCGAAAAATCCGCCGTTCGTTACATCGATGAAGTGTTCTTCCTCGTACAGCATCCGAGCGACCGGCTCTTGCTCGTGCCCGCGATTCATGTGCTCGTTCGCAAAGCTGTATTCAGCCTTGTTCCCGGTGATGCGCTCTAAGGCAATCTGTAGCGCATACCGCTTGGCCGGATCGCCAAAGGCATATCCCTCTTTCGCCATGATGCAACCGAACTTTGAAGAGGTTGCTTTACCCAAGCGCAGCGCATGCCATTCTTCCGTGTTTTGCTGGATGTCATGCCACTTCATCGCTGCTCTCGCATTGCTCGATCAGGAGGCGCTGGTGCTCTTCGGACATGTGGACGCGAGCAAGAACCTTGGACAGATTGCCATCACGCAGATATGCGGCCTTTGCGTTCTCCCACGCCTTTCCTTGCTCTGGCGTAAGCGCCTTCTTGCTGATCGTCTCTGGAGCGATGCGCAATCCTTCCACCGATTCGCGGCCAAAGCGCACGTTGTGGTCCACATAGACCGTGACCGGAATGTTGTTCCAATCGTCAATGAATGCCGAACCCGTAAGGTTCTTCATGGTCTTGCTATTGGTGGCATTCAGAATCATGGGCTTGAGCTTTTCTCCCGGCCTGATCTCCGATTCAACGAAATAGGCCGTATTGAACAAGTCCTTGGTCTTCTTCGTCTTGTCCTGCTCCAGGCGCACATGAGATACCGTAAACGTGGTTGGCTCCACGATGTCCGCACTGCTGAGGTACGGCGAATCGAACGCCTTGCGGTAATGGGTCTTTGCATTGTTCATTTGGTTTCCTCCTGGTCTTCACGAGTGCCCTTTAAGTCGTACTCAGCAATGGAAGGATCGGCCTTATAGCGATCAGCGAACACGACACGCTGGCGTATTACGTCCGCCTCCAGTTGTTGCAGTGGCGTGCTCATGGGAATCTCCTGCCCGCCTCCGGGCGTGGTGGTGTGGGTTAGCGCGCCAGCACCCAAGCCAGCGCGAAAACGATCAGGAATGCCGCGTCGATCATCGCCATGGTGACGACCAGGCCGCGCCAGTCCTTGCGAATGGTCTCCGTGCCGTGGGAACGCTGTCGGGGGAGGACGACAGCATCCCCAGCGGCACAGAGAGGTACGGACGGCGCAGAGTGCAGCCAGTCCATGTCGTTGCGCAGGATGGGTGACGGCGTGCGTTCCCATTCGGCGCGGATGGTGGCTAGGTAGTCGGTCACTCCGACTCTCCCTTCTGCTTGGCGATGGCTGCGTCAGCTACGCGATCCGCTTCGGTCAGCAGAACCGGCTCAGCGATATTAAACCGCCCAACTTGCACTACATACGGGTCACCTTCGATGGCATCGACAGGCGCACGAACGGCACGCCACCGTGCCGCATCCCTCGCCTGCGCTTCGGTTTGCTGCATGTGCGGGGCTGCGGCTTCGAGGGCTAAGCGCGCACATTCCAATGCTTCTATTTTCTGGTGCGGGAGCACTGTATCCCAAGGAATGTCCGCGTATTCGGAAATCTGCTGCGCCACAGCCTCTACCGCAGCATCACTAACGCACTCAGACTTTGCGGCTTCGTGGGCGGCGAGTTTCCGCTCTGCATACCGACGTAATCCTTCCATTGACCCATCGCTCAATCCGGGTCTTAGATTGCTAGATATAAAGCGCAACGCCTGCACTAACTGTTCCTCGGTTTTCGTGGTCATGTCGTCTCTCCCTTCTGCTTGGCGATTGCTGCGTCGATAACTGCGCGATTCCTAGGTGGATCGTTATGAGGCCATTCGCCGGTCAGTTCGTAAAACTCCATGTCGCGCATGTTGCCCACTAGCCAATCTAGCCTTTCCGCATCCCTCGCCTGCGCTTCGGTTTGTTGCATGTGGGGGGTTTCGTCGTTTTCGCTAATCAAAATAGCGCGAAGCGCAATGCGCTTTGCCCACCATTTAGGATCGCCAATAACGGTCCCCTCGGGCATTTCCTTTTCCAGAAACTTAGTTAGACCTTGAAGCAACCCATAACTCACCCCCTCAGACTTTGCGGCTTCGTGGGCGGCGAGGGCTTTTTCGCACTGACGATGAACATGGCTTGGCATATCCTCGTCCAGCCAATTCCACTCCATCGCTTCCCGCAACGCCTGCGCCAACTGTTCCTCGGTTTTATTGGTCATTTCAAATCCTCGTTATCGTTGGTGTTATTCGACGAATATGGGGCATAACACTAGTTAGGCGTCAGCGGATCGGCTTCGTCTGTTTAACATCGTCTGGCCACCACCAGCGCCACTGCGTACCGTTCCAGTATTTGGCGCTGGCCAGCCATCCATTCCACTCGGCTATTTCTTTACCTACTGTCGCCATTTCGAGAGGGTTTGCCCGCAACTCGCTGTAGCTTTGTTGCAGCGCATCCCGCCGCGCCAGTTGGTCATGTACGCTTGCCCGGTAAAACGGTATCGTCCCAAGCGCAATGAGCAGCGCGCCTCCGCAGGCGAGCATTCCCACTATGGCGAGTTCATCGTTCCAGGGCTGCACAACAAACACGACGATCGCAAGCACTACGAATATCGCCACCAGCAAAATCAAAACCCACATGTCTTTCTCCTTTAAGTTTTCGGTGCCTAACACGTCATCCAAGCGGACGGCTACGCCGCCGCTTAATTCAAGGGTTATGCCACTTGTTCGAAGTCCACCGACTCCGAGTAGTAGCCGTTGCTCTCTCCGTACCAGCGGATCGTTACGCCGCCCTTGATGGTGTCCAGTTTGTAGAAGGTCCAGGTCTGCGAATCCTCGTAGTACCCATCGCCAGCGGAGCGTTCCAATTGCAGCCGCACTCGCTCTTCGTTCGGAAGCTCCTGCTCACCGGCGTACTCAACCTCTTCGGCCACCAGTAACGGGCTCCCGATCAGGTCATCCAGATCGCCGCAAATGTCTTCGATGGTCACGCTCTCGCAGCAGTCCTGCGAGTGATACAGATTGTAAATCTCGCCTTCGGTGGTGTGGAAAATCAGCTCCTCGTCTTCGACTCGCTCCACCTTGGTCAGGGTCTTTCCTTTCAGGTCTTCAAACTTCGGGTATTCCATGTTCGTGCTCCTATCAACTACGTGGCATAACACTGCGCTTCACGCGACCTCGTTCCTCGGCGCGTGAGCTTTGCCGTTAGACCACAGTCGGTTAACAAAGCGGGCCAAGAGGCTCGGCTGTTCTTCATGCCCCATCGGTACGACCATGTTGCAGCCGGACTTCGAGAAGTTCACATCCTTGATTGTTCCGTCTCTGCGCCTATGGATAGCGCAACTATTTCCTTCCATCAGCCAATCCCCGCTGGGCGTCATCGTCGCCTCAAACCATGTCTTGATCTCCACGGTTCCAAAAAAACAATCGACGCTGATTTTTTGATCGTTCTCCATCTTCTCTCCATATGGCCTAAAACATCGCTCAATCTGACGCGCTACGGCCGCCGCTTAATTCAATGGCGAGCCAACCCGTCAAGCGCCCGCACAAAGTCAGGCGGAAGCGTCCCCCAGCGATACGCCAGCACGAGCACAACGGCGGTCATCACCAGCCCGATCACCGGCACGATCCAGTACCGCGACGTGCGCTCAGTGACGTGCATCGAGCGCAGTGTCTCCAGGTTAGCGACCTTCGCGGCGCTCTCGGAAAGGCTGCGGTCTGCCTGCTTGCGTCGCACGGTGATGGATCGCAGGGCTGCGCGCTGGTAGATGGTTTGGGTGGTCATGCCATTTCCTCCATCAGCGCGGAAAGGAGGGCCGCATCCCTGACCTTCACGTACTCGGCCCACGCCGGAGCCGTGACCTTCACGTACTCGGCCCGCGCCGGAGCCGTGACCTTCTCGTACTCGGCCCGCGCCGCATCCGTGACCTTCACGTACTCGGCCCACGCCGGAGCCGTGACCTTCTCGTACTCGGCCCGCGCCGCATCCGTGACCTTCTCGTACTCGGCCCGCGCCGCACGCGGCAATAGACGCACCAACCACAATAAATGCAGCCCAGCCTTGTGCGCTTTGGACCAGTTGCGCGGGCCGA
>Ga0209918_1000461_pt1 | contig 26812 bp, 20 predicted proteins | sample SalPonD_shore_MG_FD_185712 | JGI IMG/M metagenome (GOLD analysis project Ga0209918, IMG submission 185712) | Salt pond soil microbial communities from South San Francisco under conditions of wetland restoration - Salt Pond MetaG... | ecosystem: Environmental > Aquatic > Marine > Intertidal zone... | reverse complement strand
CGTCGTCGTCCCGTCGGCGTTGGTCGCGGACGTGCGTCGGTTCAGGGCATCGTAGGTGTAGGTGGTGGTGTCGCCGCGCGCATCGGTCTTCGCGGTGACGTTGCCGGCGGCATCGCAGGTATAGGTCGTGGTGCCGGCATCGGGGCTGTCGACCTGTGTGCGGTTGCCGAGGCCGTCGTAGGTGTAGCGGGTGGTGTGGCCGTCCGGGTCGGTGACGGCGGTGATGCGGTCACGGGCGTCGTAGTCGTAGGCGGTGACGCCGCCGAGGGCGTCGGTCTGGCGGAGGACGCGGTCGAGGGCATCGAAGGCGCGCTGCGTGACGTTACCGGCGGCGTCGGTCTCCTGCGTGCGGTTGCCGTTGGCATCGTACGCGTAGGTCGTCGTCTGGGCCTGGGCGCCGATCGACCGGACCAGGCGCCCGAGATCGTTGAACACGCGACGGTGCTCGCGCACGACCGCGCCGCTGGCGTCGGCGATGCGGCGCTCGGTGCGGTGGCCGGCGGCGTCGAGCGTGTACTCGACGCGGTTGCCGTGGCCGTCCGCGATCGCGGTGACCCGATGGGCGGCGTCGTGGGTGTAGGTGAGCGAGGCGCCGTCGGGGGCGTGCACGCCGGTCAGGTTGCCGGCGGCGTCGTAGCGGAACCGGGTGATCCGGTCGGCGGTGTCGCGCTCGACCAGGCGTCCACGCGCATCGTAGGAGAGTGTCGTGACGACCCCGTTCGGGTCGACGATCTTGAGTGGCCGGCCGTAGGCGTCGTGCTCCGGGATCTCGGTGACGTGGCCGAGGGCGTCGGTCACGCGGATGCGGTTGCCCTGGTCGTCGTATGCGTAGTGCGTGACGTCGTCGACGTCGGTGCGCGGGCCGTCGACCGAGGCGAGCTGGCCGGGAACGCCGTCGCTGTCCGGGTCGTAGGTGTAGGTCGCGGTTCGAGATTTGCCCGTGTCGGTGTCGACGTCGGAACGGGAGAGGATCCGCCCGAATCCGTCGTAGGTGAATGTCGTGCGGCGCGTTCCTCTGACAATCTCTACGGGGCGGGGGAAGTCGGTACTCCATCTCCTGCCCGTTTCCCGGACAACGCGTCCTTTGGCGTAAACCCGGCGTTGGGTGACCAGTCCGCGCGCGTTTCTGTGGTATTCGATGCGTCGCCCCGACCCATTGCTCACGCTCTTGACGAGTCCGTCGCGATCATACGTGAATTGAAGACTCGGTCCTGCGCATGTCGACGATGACGGTCCATCAGCGGACGTGATCCTCTTTACACTGTTCGCCTTGGCAAGACGATACGTCGTTACGGCCCCACCAGGCTGCTCCACACGCCGCGTAAGCTCTCCCTCGTCAACGACGCGATACCACCCTGTGCCTGGTCCCTCAGAGTTTGCGACCGCATGACCAGCACCGTCATATTCCCATTCCGCAAGGATTTCTCCGTCCCGCATACGCATGGACGTCATTGCGGATGGATTATTCGCGTCGTTGTACATGTACCGAAAGCCGTCGACATGGGACCCCACGCCGGCATCTATGGATACACGCGTCAAGTTACCAACCGCATCGTATCCATAAAAGACCGTCTCTTCGTTTCCATATATCGCCTTAGTCACGTATCCGCTGCCGTTGTACACAAAATGCACCGCTAGACCTCTTGCCGGAACCACCCGCGATACATGTCCCGCCTTCCACTGAACATCGAATCGATTTTCGCTACTGGTTACTGATACCAGCCGACCACTGTGATCGTAACGTTCGATCACGTGCTTGGGAGACACGATTTTCCAACCATCCCTGGTCTGTTGCACGGAACCAGGAAATGGAGCCGTTCGCCAGCGGATCCCGTACGAATACACCGACATGCCGTAGGTCTTTCCATCTGGGCGGACGATATTCCAAGCGCCGGCGGTCGGGCCACTTACGATTCGTCGATCGAGACCGGACGACCAATGCGGGCCAAACCTCCCATTTCCCATGACTCCTGCCGCACTGTTGTAAAAACGCTCCAGCGTCCACCCCACTCGTGGGTGTACATCCGTCACGTGCTCAAACACGTTCAAGTATGGAATCGTCACAGGATCTCCGAACGAGCCAGTGCAGGTTTCGTCTGATCCATCGCCCAGTTCTTGCCGGAAGTTCAGTCGATATCTGTGACGAATATCTTCCCGCCAGGCGCCGGTTCGCACTATGCCGGAAGTGGTAGTAGCCCGATACGAGACAGTTACGGGTATCGCATCTATGGCATGCGAGCCTCTTCGATAAGCGACCTGGATGGAATCGCCTACAGACGTCCCGGTAAACACGAGCTTGGCATAGCCTCCGCTCCCCACGGGCATCTGTTCTCGAAGGTCGTGTTTGATCTCTTTAGTGACGGTGTCGACAGCAAAGCCGTAGGACGTTGTACAGCCACTCGTCCAGCGGTTCCAATGGGGGCTCCCATTGTACTGATTGTCAGGACACCCCCAATCTTCGTCGCCTTGGTCCCATGAATAGTTTTCGAGGTCCGATGATGCTCGAACGTAGTTCGGTATAATCACAAGGAGAAGCAGAAGCGAAGCAGTCACACAGTGCTTCGACCAGCCCCGGCTCAACGTCATGCTGCGATTGAGTTTACCGGTGGGCCGTGCCTGCGAGACGGTGTGTTCGCGCCTGAAAGTATGCTCGGGTTTCGGCTCGTGAGAAGCTTGAACTTGACACAAGACCATGACGGCCTCCCTGTCCGTTGTACGGCTCCGCATGCGGATGCATACGGGCCGGATGAGACAGCGAGAACGTGCAGGTGCAGCCGTCACCGCCGCGTTGGTTGTTGATTGTTCGGCTTGGGGCAGCCTTGGCGGGCAACGTTAGCGGGGGCGTTTTGTCATGTCAATGCGAGTGGTGTCTGTCCTGACCCTGGACCGGACACCGCGAGCCTGATATCGGTGGCCGGCCGCATGCACACTGCATCGTCTCGGTGCCGACGGGCGAACGACCGTAGCTCCATATCGCCATGCACCGGCAACGCTTGTCGAGCACGGGCGCGATGCCGATACTGCGCGCATGAATACCCAGTGCCCGCACTGCCAGACCCTGTTCCGCATCGAGCAGGAACAACTCGCCGCGGCCGATGGTCGCGTGCGCTGCGGCCATTGCCGGCACGTGTTCGACGCGCGCGCGCACCTGCAGAAGGAGTTGCCGCTCGAGGGCCAGCCGGAGCCGGGCGCTGGCACCCGCACCGGGGAGCAACCGGAGCTCGAGCTCGGGGGGCCGCCGGCGGGCGGCGTGACGGGACTGTTGCTGTCCGACCTCGGACACGAGCCCGCCGAGCGCGCGCGCCGGTCACGGCGCTCGCTCGTGGGTTGGGGTGCGGTCAACGTGGTGCTGGTCGTGCTGCTCATGGCCCAGCTCCTGTTCGCCCAGCGCGAGGCCTTCGCGCAGGACCCCACCCTGCGGCCGGTGCTGGCGCGGATGTGTGCCGTCGCGGGCTGTACCCTGCCGCCGCGGCGCGCGGTGGACCAGGTGGAGCTGGTGCGGCGCAACGTCTACGCCCACCCGAACGTCAAGGATGCGCTGATCATCGACGTCACGTTCGTCAACAACGCCACCTTCGCCCAGCCGTACCCGGTGCTGACCGTGAGCCTGGGGAACCTGCACGGGGAGCCGCTCATCCGCCGCAACTTCAAGCCCCGGGAATACCTGCCCGAGCTGGGCCCGAACGCGCGCATGGCACCCGGGTCGCCGGTCCACGTCAGCCTGGAGGTGCGTGACCCGGGCCGCGAGGCCCGGACGTTCGAAATCGGCTTTTCGTGATCGCGCCCCGGCGGCCGCGCGCTTTCTCGCGCGGGTTCGCGGGCGTATCATCCGCGCCCCCCTTGCGCGAGGAGCCAGCCGTTGCAGTTCGCCTCCCGGCGTCGCGCCGCGACCGGACCGATGCACCATGCGCGTTGCCGCACCCTGCCGCGCGCGACCGCCCGGGCATGCGCGGAAGTACGGGGGGCGGCACGGATCATGCTGGCCACAGCGGGAACCGATGACCGGACACAGGGGGACGCGATGCACGGCCGGCGTATGGCATCCGCGGCGGTGCGGCCGAGCCGCCCCGACCGACGGGCGGCCCCGGAATCGGGTGGGCGGCATGGTATACTCGCCCGCCACCTGCGGCCCCTGAACGGATTCCGCGGCGCATGCCGGGGCACCCGATTCGCCCGTGAAAGCATCGGTCGGTACTGCCGCGGGCGGCTCGCAACCGGGAAACACCGGGCGGGCCACGACCGCGCGACGGGCGCGGCAGAACAATTCAAACAAGTCCGTCGAAACTTCGACGACCCGGCACCAGGAAGGCTTGCCGCATGAACCGCTTCCGCACAACGGGGTGCAACGGCTCCGTGCAGACGCCTCTGCGACGCTGCGTCGCGGATGAGCTCGAGCGCTACTTCGAGGCACTGGACGGAGAACGCCCGTGCGATCTGTACAAGATGGTCATCGGCGAGACCGAACAGGCGCTGCTCCGGTTCGTGCTGGAGCACACGGGCGGCAACCAGAGCCGGGCCGCACAGCTGCTCGGCCTCAATCGCGGCACGCTGCGCAAGAAGCTGAAGGCCTACGGCCTCTGCGAAACCTGAACCTCGGGCCCGCCTCCGGTCAGGCGACCCGGCGGCCGAACGAACAACCCGCATCGACCACATCGAAGTGACGCACATGAGCGAGACCAGCGTATCGCCCGTGCGGCGCGCCCTGCTGAGCGTGTCGGACAAGACCGGCCTCGTGCCCTTCGCCCGTGCCCTGGCGGACCGCGGGGTGGAGATCCTGTCCACCGGCGGCACCGCGCGCGCCCTCACCGAGGCCGGGCTCGCGGTGAAGGAGGTTTCCGCCCACACGGGGTTCCCCGAGATCATGGGCGGGCGCGTGAAGACGCTGCACCCACGCATCCACGGCGGCATCCTCGGCCGGCGCGACGCGGACGCCGACGCCATGGCCGAGCACGACATCCCGCCCATCGACCTCGTCGTGGTGAATCTCTACCCGTTCCGCGAGACGGTCGCGCGCGCGGACGTCACCCGGGCGCAAGCCATCGAGAACATCGACATCGGCGGGCCGGCCATGGTGCGCGCGGCCGCCAAGAACCAGGCCGATGTGGCCGTCGTCACCGACCCGGACGATTACGACGCCGTGGCGGCCGAGATCGTCGGCGGCGGCCTCGCCGACGCGACCCGCCGCCGTCTCGCCCTCAAGGCGTTCCGGCACACGGCCGCCTATGACGCCGCGATCGCGACCTGGCTGTCGGAACAGGGCGACGCCGGCGACGAGACGACCGACGCAGCCCTCCCCGAGCGCCTCGAGACCGGTTTCGACCGGGTGCTGGCACTCCGCTACGGCGAAAACCCGCACCAGAGAGCCGCCTTTTACGCGACGCCCGATGCCGCCCCGGCAACGGTCACCCGCGCGGAGGTGCTCCAGGGCAAGGCGCTGTCGTTCAACAACATCGCCGATGCCGACACCGCGCTGGAATGCGTCAAGCAGTTCGCGCAGCCCGCCTGCGTGATCGTCAAGCATGCCAACCCCTGCGGCGTGGCCGTGGCGGCGGACTGCGCCGCGGCCTATGAAGGTGCCTGGGCCACCGACCCGGTGTCCGCGTTCGGCGGCATCATCGCGCTGAACCGCGCGCTGGACGCCGACCTGGCGCGCACGCTCATCGACCGCCAGTTCATCGAGGTACTGCTGGCGCCATCGGTGACCGACGAGGCGCGCGCCATTCTCGCCGGGAAGCCGAACGTGCGCGTACTGGAGACCGGGCCGTTCGACGGTGTGTCCGGCGGGCTCGACTACCGCGGTGTCGCCGGCGGCCTGCTCGTGCAGGAGCGCGACACACGGCTGCTGGGCGAAGAAGGCCTCACCTGCGTGACCCGCGTCCGGCCCGATGCCGCCATGGAGCGGGACCTGCTCGTCGCCTGGCAGGTAGCCAAGTTCGTGAAGTCGAACGCGATCGTCTACGCGCGCGACGCGCGCACGGTCGGGGTGGGCGCCGGCCAGATGAGCCGCGTGAACGCCGCGCGCATCGGCATCGTGAAGGCGCAGGAGGCGCAAATCGAGACCGCGGGTTCCGCGGTGGCATCGGACGCGTTCATTCCCTTTCGCGATGTGCTCGATGTCGCCGCCGAGGCCGGGGCACGGTCGATCATCCAGCCCGGCGGCTCGAAGGGCGACCCGGACGTGATCGCGGCGGCCGACGAGCTGGGCATCGCCATGGTGTTCACCGGCATGCGTCACTTCCGGCACTAGTGTCCTGTCGGACTTGGGGCATCGTAGCGAGGCGGGTGGGAATCGAGGCCGGATTTCCGATCATTCGAGAAGAATAATGGTAACTATTTGACGAGAAGGATCGGAAACATGGACCGATTCCCACTCGCCGAAGTAGATGAGCCTACGTCCGACAGGCTGCCAGGGAACGTCCGCCCGTTTTCGACCGCCTGCCAGAGATCCCCGGGGAGTCCGCGATGAAGGTACTGGTCGTTGGCGGTGGCGGACGCGAGCATGCACTGGCCTGGAAGGCAGCGCAGTCGCCTCGCGCCGAACGCGTGTTCGTGGCACCCGGCAACGCGGGCACGGCGCGCGAGACCGCGGTCGAGAATGTTGCCATCGCCGCCGACGATATCGATGCCCTGCTGGACTTCGCACGGGACCGGGCAATCGAGCTGACCATCGTCGGCCCGGAGGCACCGCTGGTCGCGGGGATCGTCGACCGGTTCCAGGCGGCGGGCCTGCGGATCGTCGGCCCGACCCGCGCGGCCGCCGAGCTCGAGGGCTCGAAGGCGTTCGCCAAGGACTTCCTCGCCCGCCAGGGCATCCCGACAGCCGCGTACCGGACGTTCGACGACGCAGAGGACGCCTGCGCCTGGATCCGGTCACGCGGGGCGCCGCTCGTGGTCAAGGCGGACGGCCTGGCCGCCGGCAAGGGCGTCGTCGTCGCGCGCGACGTCTCGGCGGCCGAGTCCGCGGTGCGCGACATGCTCGCGGGCGCGTATGGCGGCGCGGGCGCGCGCGTGGTGGTCGAGGATTTCCTCGAGGGCGAGGAGGCCAGCTTCATCTGCCTCGTGGACGGCCGCACGATCGTGCCGCTGGCGTCCTCGCAGGACCACAAGACGCGTGACGACGGCGACACGGGGCCGAATACCGGGGGCATGGGCGCATACTCGCCGGCCCCGGTGGTCACCGATGCCGTGCACGAGCGCATCATGGGCGAGATCGTCGAGCCGACCGTGGCCGGCCTGGCCGCGGAGGGCCGCGCATTCTCCGGCTTCCTGTACGCGGGCGTGATGGTGGCGCCGGACGGCTCGCCTCGCGTACTGGAGTTCAACGTCCGCGGCGGCGACCCCGAGACCCAGCCGATCCTGATGCGCCTGCAGTCCGACTTCATCGACCTCTGCGAGGCGGTGGCAAGCGGCACGCTCGACGGCAACGAGCCGCGCTGGGACACCCGCGCCGCGCTGGGCGTCGTGATGGTCGCCGGCGGTTACCCGGGCCGCTACCGCAAGGGTGACCGGATCGAGGGGCTGGACGGCCTCGACGGGGACGACCTCAAGGTCTTCCACGCGGGTACCGCGCTCGACGACGATCACGTCGTCACGGCCGGCGGCCGCGTCCTCTGCGTCACGGCGCTCGGGCGCGGCGTCGTCGACGCGCAGGCAGCGGCATACGCGGCCGTCTCCCGCATCCACTGGGACGAGGCCTACTACCGGCACGACATCGGGCACCATGCGCTGACCCGACAGGGCGGCCGGTGACGCCGGTTGAACCGCATCCGCAGCTGGCACGCGACTGCCACCTCCTGGGATCGCTGCAGGGAAGCACGGTCCTGCTGCACCGCAATGCCTCCGTCCCCTGGCTGATCCTCGTGCCCGCGGGCGATGAACGGGAGCTGCTCGGGCTCGAGCCCGCAGCGCGCGCCCGCGTACTCGACGTCTGCGCGCAGCTCGGGGAATACCTCACGCGCCACCACGACGCGGAGCGGATCAACTTCGCCGCGATCGGCAACGTCGTACCGCAACTGCACCTGCATGTCGTGGGCCGGCGCCGGGACGATCCATGCTGGCCGCAACCCGTCTGGGGCCACCTGCAGCCCGGGCGGGCGTATGCCGGCGACGAGGTAGCGGCCATTGCCGGCCGGCTGGCGGACGAACTCGGGCTGACCCCGGCGCACGACTGACCCCGGCGCGCGTGGACACGCGCGTTTCGTGCTTTACTCGGGGCAGGTCGCCCGATCGGGGACCGCGGCCGGACTCATCCGCATGAAGTCGGAGCGTCGATCCAGGAATGTCTGCTCGGTCTGCGGCCACCGCTTCGACGGCGGTGACCTGGTACCCGCCAGCGTCGTGAGCGACGCGGTCGCGGAGCTGATCCGCGCCGAGAATGCCGAGTGGTCGTCCACCGCCTACATCTGCCGCGCGGACCTGGCACGTTACCGTGCGCGCTACGTGCACGCCCTGCTGGAGTCCGAAAAAGGCGAGCTTACCGAGCTCGAGCGGGAAGTCCTCGACAGCCTGCGCCAGCACGAGATCCTGGCGACGGACATCGAGCGGGAATTCGAGCAGAAATGGACGCTCGGCGAGCGCGTTGCGGATCGGGTCGCCGGATTCGGCGGCAGCTGGACCTTCCTGATGCTGTTCGCGGCATTCATCGTCCTGTGGATCGCGATGAACTCCGTCGTGCTCTATTGGCGGCCGGCGGATCCTTACCCGTTCATCCTGCTGAACCTGCTGCTGTCGTGCCTGGCCGCCGTCCAGGCGCCGATCATCATGATGAGCCAGAACCGGCAGGAGGCGAAGGACCGGTTGCGCTCACAGCACGACTACCAGATCAACCTGAAGGCGGAGCTGGAGATCCGGCACCTCAACGAGAAGGTCGATCACCTGCTGTCGCACCAGTGGGAACGCCTGGTGCAGATCCAGGAAGTTCAGCTCGAGCTGCTGTCCGAGCTCGAGCGCAAGGGCTCCGCCGGACCATGAACCAGGAGGGTTGAGACATGATCGAGACACTGGAAGGCGGATCGCCGCGCGTACTCGCATTCCGGCTATCCGGACGCCTGACGGCGGCGGACTACGATGCGTTCGTGCCTCGTGTCGACGCCGTGCTGGCACGCGGTGAAGGCCAACGGCTGCTGGCGATCCTCGACGACTTCCACGGCTGGGAGCCGGGCGCCGCCTGGGAGGACCTGAAGTTCGGGATTCGGCACTACGCCGATTTCGAGCGCATCGCGCTCGTCGGCGACCGGCGATGGGAAGAGTGGATGGCGATACTGTGCCGACCGTTCACGCGCGCAGAGGTGCGCTACTTCGACGCGTCCGACCTGGACTCGGCCTGGGGCTGGGCGCGCGAGGGCACGGATACCGCATAAGGGCCGCCGAGTCGCGGGGGTCAGGAGGACGCGCGTCCGTCGGAGGCCGCGCGCTCCGGCGCGACCTCCACCGGCCCCGCCATCGCGTCCACCGCGGGCACGCGCGCCGCCAGCTCGGCGACCGTCACCGTGCCGGTGGCCTGTTCCAGGGCCGCATCCACGTCGCGCATCAGGCGCGCGTCCGGCGCGTCGCCGTCCGGCATGATGCGCATGCGCTCGTCGTAGTGACGCACGGCGTCGAGCACGGCCTTGACCGCGGTGCGCTCGGGCGGTCGCCCGGGCAGAAAACCGGCCTGCTCACCACCGGACGGCACGATCACGCCGGCCTCCAGCAGTGCATTGAGCACGTGGTCGACGGGCTGCACCGGCACCGAGAGCCGATGAGCCAGGTGATCGCGGTACGGGGGCGGCCGGCCTTCGTACCAGTCCCGAACCACGACCAGCATCACCGCCACCGCCAGGCGTTCGCACTGTGCGGGTGACAGCCGAACCCCCCGGCGCCCCCCAACCGCGAGATACTCGGGGTACTGGCGGTAGAAGGCGATCGTCGACCCCGTGAGGAGAATGATCCACGACAGGTGCAGCCAGATCATGAAGAGCAGCAGGATGGCAAACCCGGAGTAGATCGCGGTGTAGTTGGTCGAGGTCACGACGAATGCCGCGAACACACGGCCCACCGTCTCCCAGAGCACGCCGGCGACAACCCCGCCGAACAGCGCGGGCCCGAAGCGCACGCGGGTATTCGGGATCAGGATGTAGATGAACGTGAATGCCGAGATCACCAGCACGTACGGCACCAGGCGCGTGCCGAGACGCAGCAGCGAGCCGAACGGCTCGATCGACAGTATCGCCTGCACCACCGAGCTGCTGGCCATCGAGGCCGTGATGCCCAGCGCCAGGAACACGAGCATCGGGCCGATCACGATCACGCTGAAATAGTCGGAAAAGCGCCGCACCAGGGTGCGTCGCCGGTCGACGTTCCATGTGTAGTTGAACGCCTCCTCGATCTTCTGCACGAGCGACACGGCGGTGTAGAGCAGCAGCGCGACGCCCACCGCGCCGAGCACGCCGACCTTGATGTTGTCCACGAAACCGACGATGCGGTCGGTGATCTCCGCGGCGCGTTCGCCCAGTGGTGCAAGCAGGCGCAACAGGACAGGCTCGACGCGGTTGTGCACGCCGAATCCCTTGAGCACGGAGAAGCTCACCGCGATCAGCGGCACGAGCGACAGCAGGGTGGTGAACACGAGGCCGGTGGCGCGCAGGGTCAGCGCCCCCGAGCTGAAGTCGCGACCGACCGATACGGTCAGGCGGGCGAGATCCACCATGGCGCGCTGCCAGCGTGGACGCGCGGGTTGCGGTTCAGTCCATACGAAGTCGTGGAGGCGTTCCTGGAGGCCGCGCAGCACACGCATGCTGGTTCCGTCGAGTCCGGTCGACATTCCCGAGTGTAGCGTTCCGTGCCCCTCGCTGCCGTGACGCCGGCATGACGCACGGACAGGGCTCCGCATGCCGGGACGAGCCGCGTGCGCATCGGGCACGTGCCCGCCCGAACGCGCACCCGGGGACGGTCTGATCAATCCATTGCGGTCGCGTTACGCTCGGGCTCGGCCGATTCTGGCCCCTGGCGGTGTTGCGGCGCCGGCCCGGGATTCCAAAATCGACTCGAGCGCGATCGCAAGGGATGAATCAGACCTTCCCTAACGCTTCATCAACTCGAAGAAATCCTCGTTGGTCTTCGTCTGCTGCATGCGACTGATCAGAAACTCGATCGCCTCGAGGTCGTCCATGGAGTGCAGGAACTTGTGCAGGATCCACGTCTTCTGCAACTCTTCCTGCGGCATCAGCAGCTCCTCGCGGCGGGTGCCGGAACGGTTGATGTTGATGGCGGGATAGATGCGCTTGTCGGCAATCTTGCGGTCGAGGTGGAGCTCCATGTTGCCGGTGCCCTTGAATTCCTCGTAGATCACCTCGTCCATCTTCGAGCCGGTGTCGATGAGCGCAGTGGCCAGGATCGTCAGGCTGCCGCCTTCCTCGACATTGCGCGCGGCGCCGAAGAAGCGCTTCGGCCGATGCAGCGCGTTCGCGTCGACACCGCCCGTGAGCACCTTGCCCGACGAGGGCACGACCGTGTTGTAGGCGCGGGCCAGGCGCGTGATCGAATCCAGCAGGATCACGACGTCGTTCTTGTGCTCGACCAGGCGCTTGGCCTTCTCGATCACCATCTCGGCCACCTGGACGTGGCGGCTCGCCGGCTCGTCGAAGGTGGAGGAGACGACCTCGCCCTGGACCATGCGGTCCATCTCGGTCACCTCCTCGGGCCGCTCGTCGATGAGCAGCACGATGAGGTAGCACTCGGGATTGTTGGCCGCGATGCTCTGCGCGATGTTCTGCAGCATCATCGTCTTGCCGGCCTTCGGCGGCGACACGATCAGCCCGCGCTGGCCCTTGCCGATCGGCGACACGATGTCGATGACGCGGGCCGTGATGTCCTCGGTCGAGCCGTTGCCACGCTCCATGCGGAACCGCGAGGTCGCATGCAGCGGCGTGAGGTTCTCGAACAGGACCTTGTTCTTCGCCGCCTCCGGCGGACCGAAGTTGATCTCGTCCACCTTGAGCATGGCGAAGTAGCGCTCGCCTTCCTTCGGTGGCCGGATCTTGCCGGAGATGGTATCGCCCGTGCGCAGGTTGAAGCGCCGGATCTGGCTGGGCGAAACGTAGATGTCGTCGGGCCCTGCCAGGTAGGAACTGTCAGCCGATCGAAGGAATCCGAAACCGTCCTGAAGGATCTCGAGGACACCGCCCCCGTAGATGTGCTCCCCCTTCTTCGCGCGTGCCTTCAGGATCGAGAAGATCACGTCCTGCTTGCGCGAGCGGGCGACGTTTTCGATGCCCATCTCCTGGGCCAGTTCAATGAGTTCGGTGGCGGGCTGAGCCTTGAGTTCGGTCAGGTTCATCGGTTCCGGAAACTATTCAGAGGTGTTGTACGGATGCGCCACGGGAACACCCGCGCGGACTGCGCCGGTAGGGCGTTATCGATCTCTAGCAAGAAAGGATTCGGGGAGGTCTCGCTATGGGGAAAGCGAAAACCGAAGCTTTATGGCTGGACCCTAGCACGGTTTCCCGGGGTCGTCCAGCGTTCGCAAACCGGGCCCGCGCTTGCCCGCGGCGCCCGGCGCGGAACTCATACGTTGCTGTCGATGAACGCGGTGAGCTGGGACTTCGACAGCGCACCGATCTTGGTGGCCTCGACGTTGCCGTTCTTGAAGAGCATCAGGGTCGGGATGCCCCGGATGCCATACTTCGGCGGCGTGTCCGGGTTCTCGTCGATGTTGAGCTTCGCAATCGTGAGGCGATCCGCGTAGTCGCCCGCGATCTCCTCCAGGATGGGGGCAATCGCCTTGCAGGGGCCGCACCACTCGGCCCAGTAGTCCACCAGCACCGGCGTGGACGCCTGCAGCACGTCGTGCTCGAAGCTCTGGTCGGTGACCTCCTGGATATTGTCGCTCACGGAATCCGATCCTCCCGTCCCGAAATTGTGGTCAAGGCGCAAGTATGCCACGATTCTGCCCCATACCGCGCCCCGGACGTCAAACCTGGACCTTCCCGAGGCCCGTCCGGAGACTGCCAACAGGCCCTATGAGCGACACCGACGACCACCTTACCGACGTATCCTTCGAGCGCTTCGATCTGCCCGCGGAAGTCAGCCGCGGCCTCGCCGACGCGGGGTTCACCCGGTGCACGCCGATCCAGGCCGCAACGCTGCCCCTCGTCCTGAACGGCCGCGATGTGGCCGGCCAGGCGCAGACCGGCACCGGCAAGACGGCCGCCTTCCTGCTGGGAATATTCACCCATCTGCTGCGCCACCCGCCGGCCGCGGAGCGCACCGTTCACCAGCCGCGCGCGTTCGTGGTCGCGCCGACCCGCGAGCTCGCCATCCAGATTCACAAGGACGCGGAGCTCCTGGGCGCGCACACGGGATTTCGCCTGGGGCTGGCGTACGGCGGCACGGACTACGAGAAGCAGCGCACGCACATCGGCGAGGGCGTCGACATCCTGATCGGCACGCCCGGGCGCCTGATCGATTACCTCAAGCAGGGCGTCTACGACCTCAAGCAGGTCCAGGTCACGGTACTCGACGAGGCGGACCGCATGTTCGACCTCGGCTTCATCGCGGACATCCGCTACCTCTTCCGCCGCATGCCGCCGCCGGACCGGCGCCAGTCGATGCTCTTCTCCGCCACGCTGTCGCTTCGGGTCACGGAGCTCGCCTACGAGCACATGAACCACCCGGAGCACGTGCAGGCGCAGGCGGACCAGGTCACGGCGGACCGCGTCGAGCAGGTGCTCTACCACCCCGCGAACGACGAGAAGATCCCGCTGGTCGTGGGCCTGCTGCGCAAGCTCGAGCCGCCGCGCACGCTGATCTTCCTGAACACCAAGCGGGGAGCCGAGCTCCTCTGGCGCTTCCTCAAGGGCAACGGCTTCGACGCCGCGGTGCTGTCCGGCGACGTGCCGCAGCGCAAGCGCCAGCGCCTGCTCGGCGACTTCCAGTCCGGCCAGCTCGCGATCCTCATCGCGACCGATGTCGCCGCCCGCGGCCTGCACATCCCCAACGTCACGCACGTGATCAACTTCGATCTGCCGCAGAACGGCGAGGACTACGTCCACCGTATCGGGCGCACGGCCCGCGCGGGCGAGAGCGGGCACGCCGTCAGCTTCGCCTGCGAGGACACGGCGTTCTACGTGCCCGAGATCGAGGAATACATCGGCTTCAAGATTCCCTCCGCGGCGGTGGAGCTCGAGCTGCTCGCCGAGCTCCAGCGGCCCGTGCCGCGCGAGCGGCACGAGAGCGACGGGCCCCGCTCCGGCAGTGGCGGCCGCCACGCCGGCGGCGGTTCGAAGCGACGGCCGCCGCGGGCGCAGCACGACAGCGGGCGACCGGAACGGGCCCAGCCGCAGAGCGCGAAGCCGGACGGCACCGCGAAGCCGGCCGCGGGCGACCCGGAGGGTCAGGCCGGCGCGCCCGCCCGCAAGCGCCGCCGCCGGCGCCGGCGCAAGAACACCGGGACCGAGACCTCCTCGTCCTGAACCATCGCCCCCGTCGGGCGTCGACCGCGGCGCCGGCGCGCATCGCGGACCCGCGGCGACGCAGGTATCATTGGCGCGCGCCCGATCCGGGGGCGCGGCACTCACCTGGACGAAAGCGGCATGAAGATCGATTCCGTCTGCGTGCTCGGCGGTGGTGGCTTCATCGGTTACCACGTCGTCACCCGCCTCAACAATGCCGGCAAGCACGTGCGCGTGCTCACGCGCCGTCGCGAGCGCCACAAGGAACTGCTCGTGCTGCCGTTCGTCGAGGTGGTGGAAGGGGACGTGCACGACCCCGCGACACTCGAGCGCAATTTCGCCGACCGCGATGCCGTGGTGAATCTCGTCGGCATCCTCAACGAGAAGGGACACCGCGGCGAGGGCTTCCGCCGCGTGCACGTCGATCTCGCGAAGAAGGTCCTCGACGCCTGCAAGAAGCAGGGCGTGAAGCGGCTCCTGCACATGAGCGCGCTGGGCGCCAACCCGGGCACCGGGCCGAGCCACTACCTGCGCACGAAGGGCGAGGCCGAGAACCATCTGCACACGTTCTCGGGGCCGGAGGTTGCGCTCACGAGCTTCCGTCCTTCCGTCGTGTTCGGCCCGGGAGACGGCCTGTTCAACCGCTTCGCGCGCCTGCTGTCCATCGCGCCCATCCTCCCGCTCGCCTGCCCCGATGCGCGCTTCGCGCCGGTCTGGGTCGGCGATGTCGCACAGCGCATGGGTGACGCACTCGAGAATCGCGAGACCTTCGGCAAGCGCTACGACCTCTGCGGCCCCGAGGTGTGGACCCTCCGCGAGATCGTGGACTACGTGAAGCGCCAGAAGCATATCCGGCGCCTCGTCATCCCGCTGCCCACGTGGGTGGCCCGACTGCAGGCCACCGTCTTCGAGTTCGTGCCGGGCAAGCCGTTCTCGCGCGACAACTTCGCCTCGCTGCAGGTGGACAGCGTCTGCCCCGGGGGGGCCACCTGCCCCACGCCGGTCGAAGCGGTGGTGCCTCACTACCTCGGCGACGAGAACCGCCAGCACCGGTTCCAGGAACTGCGGCGCGGCGCCGGACGCGACGGACCCACCGGCGCCTGAGGCGCCGCGGGCGCATCATGCGCACCTACCTCGTCGGGGGCGCCGTGCGCGACGCGCTGCTCGGCCGCCCGGCAACCGAGCGTGACTGGGTGGTGGTGGGCGCCACGCCGGCCGAACTCGAGGACGCCGGCTACCGCCGCGTCGGCCGGGACTTCCCCGTGTTCCTGCACCCGCGCACCCGCGAGGAGTACGCGCTCGCCCGCACCGAGCGCAAGTCCGGCCACGGCTACCACGGATTCGAGGTGAACGCGGGTCCCGAGGTCACGCTCGAGGAGGACCTCGGCCGGCGCGACCTCACGATCAATGCCATGGCGCGCGACGACGACGGCACCGTGATCGATCCGTACGGCGGCCGCGCCGACCTCGATGCCCGCGTGCTGCGCCACGTGTCACCCGCGTTCGTGGAGGATCCGCTGCGGGTGCTGCGGGTCGCCCGCTTCGCGGCCCGTTTCGCGCCGCTGGGATTCCGCGTCGCCGACGAGACGCGCGCGCTGATGCACGGGATCGCCGCCAGCGGCGAGCTCGACTGGCTCGTCCCGGAACGGACGTGGCGGGAGGTCGCGCGCGCCCTGGCCGAGCCGGACCCCGTACGCTTCTTCGAAGAGCTCGCGGCCTGCGACGCGCTGGGCAGCGTCCTCCCCGAGCTCGTACCGCTGTTCGAGCCCAGCGCCGACCCCGCCGCGCGGCAGGCACTCGCGGCCGCGGCCGCGCGGGCGCTGGTGGCCGAAGTCCGCTTCGCCGCGCTGTGTCACCCGCTGGACCCGGACGGCCCGCTGGCCACGCTGGCGCGGCGGCTGCCCGTGCCGCGCACCTGGTCCACGCTGGCCGCGCTCGTCGCGCGCCACTACCCGGCGTTCGAGTCTGCCGACCGGGCTGATGGCGACGCGCTGTGGGCCTTGCTCGCGGGCACGGACGCGCTGCGCCGCCCGGAACGGTTCGAGCAGTTTCTCGAGGCCTGCGCCTGCGTCGCACAAGCGCGCGGGGTGCCACACGAGCCGGCTTCCGACCGTGCGCGCGCCGCACGCGACGCCGCTGCCGCGGTCGACGGCGCCGGCCTCGCGCGGACCGGCTGGCGCGGCGCCGAGCTCGGCACGGAACTGGAGCGCCTCCGGCGCGTGGCCGTCGCGGCGGTGGCCGTTCGGGGTGGAAGCCCGCACGGCACTGAGACAGAATGAAACCCGCCCGGGCAGGCGGATCGTCCGGCCAGGCGTGCGGCGGCCCGCTGCGCTGGCCGCAATCGATCCCGCGTACTACTCTGTGACCGTCGTGACGTGCTCCGGGGCCACGGGATACCGGTCCCCGGGCAGGCGCTCGATGTCGAGTGGGGAGACGATCTATGAGATGGGCCCTCGGTGGCGTGCTGGCACTGTGGACGCTGGCTGCGAGCGCCGCCGTCATCGACATCAAGATCTACGACGCGTTCGGCGCCGCCTACCAGACCACGCGCATCGGCGAGCAGCTGGGCGCAATCTACAATATCTCCTTCGACCCCACGATGGTCCTCATCCTCGGCCCCTCGCTCTCGGACCCGCGCGTGGTCAAGCAGGAGAAGATCGCCGCGGACATCGACCCCGACCGCTACGGCATCCTGTTCGCGATCGGCACGCCGGCACAGCAGACCTATGGCAAGGGCTTCAGCATCGCGCCGAATACGGCGGCCAAGCTGCTGCCCTCGCCGAACGGCTTCCGGGTGCTCGTCCTGGGCGCCAAGGGGCAGGTCCTGCTCGATACGCGCGACATCGTCACCCGCAAGCAGCTGATCGGGATCTCCCCCGGATCGTAACGCGCGGAGACGGGGCCGGCGGGGCCGGACCGGGATCAGCGCGCCGGCGGCAGCCAGGCGTCGACGCGCGCGATGAGCCGGCCCGCGGGGGTCCAGAGCAGCCCGAACGCCACCAGCGCACCGGCCGCGTCGGCGGCGAGGTCGGCAATCTCCGGGTCCCGCGCCACGGTCGACCAGCCCTGCAGCACCTCCAGCAGACCACCGAAGGCGACGAACGCCAGTACGAGGGCGAGCCGCCGCCGCGTCCCCGGGTACAACTGGCCGAACCAGTAGACCAGCAGCGCGTAGGTTGCCGCGTGCAGGACCTTGTCGCCGGCCACGAAGGCCCAGCCCGGCGGCGAACGGTCCAGCGAGAACCAGGCCGTGAGCGCCACCAGCACGTAGCCGATCCCGAGCCACAGGGCACGATACCGGAACACGGCGGCAGGGATGCTCACGCGATACGGGCCTCCATTACGCCGACAGGATCCGCTGGGCGGCGGCCGTGGCCAGGCCGCGCTCGATCGGCGCCTTCATCTCGCCGAGCACGGCCTCGAGCGCATTCAGGCACAGCAGCACGTTCTCGCGCCGCGCCGTATAGCCCATGAGACCGATGCGCCAGACCTTGCCGGCGAAATCGCCCAGGCCCGCTCCGATCTCCAGGTTGAACTCGTTGAGCAGGCGCGCGCGCACCTGTGCCTCCTCGATGCCCTCGGGCGCCCACACGGAATTGAGCTGGGGCAGCCGGTGGTCGGCGTCGACCACGAACGCGAGGCCCATGGCCTCGAGCCCGGCGCGCAGTGCGTCGTGCATGTGTCGGTGCCGGGCCCAGGCATTCTCGAGACCTTCTTCCGTCAGCATGACCAGCGCCTCGTGGAGCCCATAGAGCGCGTTGACCGGCGCCGTGTGGTGGTAGGCACGCTTCGCGCCCCCGCCGTTGCCCCAGTAACCCATGACGAGGTTGAGGTCGAGGAACCAGCTCTGGACCCTGCTGTCGCGGTTCTGGATGCGCTCGATCGCCCGCTCGGAAAAGCTCACCGGCGAAAGTCCCGGCGTGCACGAGAGGCACTTCTGCGTCCCCGAGTAGATGGCGTCGATGCCCCAGCCGTCCACCTCGATCGGGATGCCGGCCAGCGAGGTCACGGCATCGACGATGCTCAGGCAGTCGTGCTGGTGCGCCAGCCGGCACAGGGTCTCGGCATCCGAGCGCGCGCCAGTCGATGTCTCGGCGTGCACGAACGCCACCAGGCCGGCTTCCGGGTGCGCCTGCAGGGCCTCCTCGACCTTGTTCGGATCGACCGCGCGTCCCCACTCGTCCTCGACCATCACGGCGGTACCGCCGCAACGCTCCACGTTCTCCTTCATGCGGCCGCCGAACACGCCGTTGCGGCACACGATGACCGTGTCGCCGGGCTGGACGAGGTTGACGAATGCCGTCTCCATGCCCGCGGAACCCGGGGCGGATACGGGAATGGTCAGCCGGTTCTCGGTGCGGAACGCGTACTGCAGCAGCGCCTTGACCTCGTCCATCATCGCCACGAACTGCGGATCGAGGTGCCCGATGGTGGGTCGGGCCAGGGCCGCGAGCAGGCGCGGATGGACGTCGGAAGGACCCGGGCCCATGAGGGTGCGGACCGGCGGGCGGAACGAACTGGCGACCATGTCAGGATTCCCGGCAGGCTTTCGTTGGACCAAAGCGGTCGAGTATAGAGACGCCCTCACGGGGCGTCCAAGGTGCGACTTGCCTGCAGGCGACCGTTGCTTGCCGATGTAGCCCGGAAATGCGCGCGCGGGGCGGGATCAGTGCGCGAAGAGCACCAGCAGGCCCACGCCGAGGAGCACGCGGTACACCACGAACGGCGTCATGCCGATGCGCGTGATGAACCGCAGGAAGTAGTGGATACACAGCCAGGCGCTGACCGCGGCCAGCACCGCGCCGGACAGCAGCGCACTCCACTGCACCGGCGCGGCGGCCTCGAACAGGTCCAGCCCCTCGAGCATGCCGCTCAGCGCGATGACCGGCATCGCGAGCAGGAAGGAGAAGCGGGCGGCCGCGGTGCGATCCAGGCCGAGGAACAGCCCGGCGGTCATCGTGATGCCCGAGCGCGACGTCCCCGGGATCAGCGCGAGGGCCTGGAACAGGCCCACCGTGAGCGCCCCGGGCCAGCGCAGCGTGGTCTCGTCGCGCAGCCGCGGCCCGAAGCGGTCGGAGATCCACAGCAGCACGCCGAAGCCGATGCTCGCCCAGGCGATGACGACGGGATCGCGCAGTGTCGTCTCGACCACGTCCTTGAATTCCAGCCCCGCGAGCCCGACGGGGATGGTCGCCAGCACGATCAGCCACGCCATGCGCCCGTCGGCGCCGGCCGGGCGCCCCGCCAGCGGCGCGATGCCGCCGCGCACGAGGCGCAGTACGTCCGCCCGGAAATAACCGAGCACGGCCACGAGCGTGCCGACGTGCACCGCGATGTCGAAGGCAAGGCCCTGGTCCGGCCAGTCGGTGAGTGCCGGCACGAGGATCAGGTGCGCGGAACTGGAGATCGGGAGGAACTCGGTCAGGCCCTGGACGAGGGCCAGAGCGACGATGTGCAGCGGATCCATGGGGCACGCTTCCGTCGGCCGGAGAAGCCGCCGGCGGACGGCGGCGTGCGAAGTCTAGCAGCCCGTGGCGCGGCCGGGGAGCGCGGCCCCGGGCGGCGCACCTTCTCCGGGCCCCGCGCGAACGGTAGAATGCCGCGCTCTACGCACCCCGTGCCCGCACAGGGCCCATCCACCGACCCGGAGTGTTCCCGGTTCGCCCGTGAAAGAAACCGTCGCCGAGTTGATCGAGCGCGCGCTGCAGACCCTGGCGGCGCGCGGTGCGCTGCCGTCCGGCGCGCTGCCCGGCGTGCGCGTGGAGCGCGCGCGCGACCGCGGCCACGGCGACCTGGCCTCGAACGTCGCGCTCGTGCTGGCCAGGCAGGCGCGGCGCAATCCCCGCGAGCTGGCGGCCGAGATCGTCGAGGCGCTGCCGGCCGATCCGCGGGTGCGCCGGGTCGAGATCGCCGGGCCCGGCTTCATCAACTTCTTCCTCGACAGCGGTGCCCGCACCGCCGTGATCGGGCGCATCCTCGAGGCGGGCGAGGCCTGGGGCCGGGCCGACACGGGCGGTGGCCGGCGCGTGCACATCGAGTTCGTTTCCGCCAATCCGACCGGTCCGCTGCATGTCGGTCACGGCCGCGGCGCCGCCTACGGCGCCAGCGTCGTGAACCTGCTCCGCGCGGTCGGCTACGACGTGCACGCCGAGTACTACGTCAACGACGGCGGCCGCCAGATGGACATCCTGGCCGTCAGCGTCTGGCTGCGCTACCTGGCGCGCTTCGACGTCGAGGTGCCGTTCCCCGCCAATGGCTACCGCGGGGACTACATCCGGCAGATCGCGGGCGCCCTGTGCGACGTGCACGGCGACCGCTTCGTGCGCGACCGGGCGGACATCGTGGCGGACCTGCCCGCCGACGAGCCCGACGGCGGCGACAAGGAAGCGTTCATCGACGCCCTCGTGCGCCGCGCGAAGGCGCTGCTCGGCGAGGACTGGCCGCCGGTCTTCGAGTACGGCGTGGCCGAGCTGGTCGCGGACATCCGCGCGGACCTCGCGGAGTTCGGCGTCGAGTACGACGCGTGGTACTCCGAACGCAGCCTGTTCGCCTCGGGGGCCGTCGAGCGTGCGCTGCAGCACCTGGACGACAACGGCTACCTCTACGAGCGCGACGGCGCGACCTGGTTCCGCTCGAGCGACTTCGGCGACGAGAAGGATCGCGTGGTCGTGCGCGAGAACGGCGACAAGACCTACTTCGGCTCGGACATCGCCTACCACTGGAGCAAGGTCGAGCGCGGCTGCGACCGGATCATCGACGTCCTCGGCGCCGACCACCACGGCTACATCGCCCGCATGCGCGGCGCGCTGCAGGCGCTGGACGTCGCCCCCGATCGCTTCCTGGTGCTGCTGGTGCAGTTCGCCGCGCTGTACCGTGGCGGCGAGAAGGTGCCGATGTCCACGCGCGCCGGCGAGTTCGTGACGCTGCGCGAGCTGCGCGAGGAAGTCGGGCGGGACGCGGCGCGCTTCTTCTACGTGCTGCGACGCTGTGACCAGCACCTGGACTTCGACCTCGATCTCGCCAAGGCGCAGACGCAGGACAACCCGGTGTACTACATCCAGTACGCGCACGCGCGCATCGCGAGCGTCATGCGCCAGCTCGAGGCGCAGGGGCTGTCCTGGGACCGGGCGAACGGCATGGCCAGCCTGGACCGCCTGGGCACGCCGCACGAGACCGCCCTGCTCGAGGCGCTCGAGCGCTATCCCGAGGTCGTCGCGCAGGCTGCCGGGAATCACGAGCCGCATCGCATCTGCTACTACCTCCTGGAGGACGTCGCCAACGCGTTCCATACCTGGTACAACGCGGAGCAGTTCCTGGTGGACGACACGCCGCTGCGCGACGCACGCCTCGCGCTCATCCAGGCGACCGGCCAGGTGATCCGCAACGGGCTGGCCCTCGTGGGCGTGTCCGCGCCGGAGTCCATGTGATGGGACGCGCGCAGCGAAAGCCCCAGCGTCGCACCCGCCAGGGCGGATCCAGCCGCGGTCTCCCCGGCTGGGCGATGCTCACCATCGGGCTCATCATCGGCCTGTTCGTCGCGTTCCTCGTGTACCTCGACGACCTGGAGCAGCCGCCCGCCGCCGCGGTCGACTCGGGCGGTGGCGACCAGGCGACCGCCAACGCGCGCGACGTCACCGGAGACGGCAGCGGCAAGAAGTCCGATTCCGACCGGCCGCGCTTCGAGTTCTATTCGATCCTGCCGGAGCTCGAGGTCGTGGTGCCCGACGCGCCCAAGGACAAGCACAAGCCGGGCGCATCCGGCTCGGCCGGCCCGGCCGAGTCGCCGGACAACGCCGGTGCGGCCGCGAAGGGCGAGGGTCCGTACTATCTCCAGGCCGGCTCGTTCCAGGAAGCGGCCCAGGCCGATCGCCTGAAGGCGCGGATCGCGCTGCTGGGCCTGGACGTCGGCATCCAGCCCGTGAAGATCAACGGGGCCCAGTGGCACCGGGTGCGCGTCGGCCCGTACGATGATGTCGACGCGTTGCGCTCGGCCCAGAAGCGGCTGCGCGACAACGACATCGACTATCTCGTGCTGCGCGCCAAGTCCGGCCACTGACACCGCACCAGACCGGCCCGCGCGCGCCGCGCCCGGGATCGCCCATGACCGACACCACCGACGCCCGCGCCGATGCCGACTGGGAATCGCTCGCGGCCGGCATCGAAAGCGCCTGCGCACCCGAGCGCCCGCTGTTCCGCAAGCGGCTGAACGGACTGCGGCGGCGCGCCGCCGACGGCCGCCCGCACGACCGCGGGCGCGCGCGGCTGCAGCGGGACCTGGACGCCTCGGCCCGGCGGCGGTCGGCGCGCGCCGACCATCGCCCGGCGCTCGCGTATCCGGCCGAGCTGCCCGTGTCGGCGGCGCGCGAGCGCCTGCTGGAGACGATCGACCGCCACCCGGTCGTGGTGGTCTGCGGGGACACCGGATCGGGCAAGACCACGCAGCTGCCGAAGTTGTGCCTGGAGCTCGGGCGCGGCATCGAGGGCGCGATCGGCCACACCCAGCCACGCCGGATCGCGGCGCGCACGGTATCCGCGCGGATCGCGGAAGAACTGGGCGACGAGGTCGGCGGCGTCGTCGGCTACAAGGTGCGGTTCACCGACCGCGTCGCCGAGCGCACGGCGGTCAAGCTGATGACCGACGGCATCCTGCTCGCCGAGATTCGCCGCGACCCCGAGCTCACCGCCTACGACACCATCATCGTCGACGAGGCGCACGAGCGCAGCCTCAACATCGACTTCCTGCTGGGCTACCTCCGGCGCCTGCTGCCGAAACGGCCCGACCTCAAGCTGATCATCACCTCGGCGACGATCGATCCGGAGCGCTTCAGCCGCCACTTCGGCGATGCGCCGATCGTGAACGTCGAGGGCCGCACGTGGCCGGTCGAGGTGCGCTACCGCCCGCTCGCCGATGCGGATACGGACACGGACACGCACGCGCGCGACCACGAGCAGGCCGTCGTCGAGGCGGTCGACGAGTGCATCCGCGCCGGACCGGGCGACATCCTCGTGTTCCTGCCCGGCGAACGCGCGATCCGCGACACCGAGCAGGCGCTGTCGAAGGCCGGGTTCCGCGACCTCGAGCTGCTGCCGCTGTTCGCGCGCCTGTCCGCCGGCGAGCAGCAGCGGGTGTTCGCGCCGCACGGCCGTCGGCGCGTGGTGCTGGCCACGAACGTGGCGGAAACCTCGCTGACGGTGCCGGGCATCCGCTTCGTGGTCGACTCCGGCGAAGCGCGCATCTCGCGCTACAGCGTGCGCAGCAAGGTCCAGCGGCTGCCGGTCGAGAAGATCGCCCGGGCATCGGCGGACCAGCGCAAGGGCCGCTGCGGCCGCGAGGCGCCGGGCCTGTGCATCCGCCTGTACGCGGAAGAGGATTTCGAGGCCCGCCCGCGCTTCACGGATCCCGAGATCCTGCGCACGAACCTGGCCTCCGTGGTGCTGCAGATGGCCTCGCTCGGTCTCGGCGCCGTGGACCGCTTCCCGTTCATCGATCCGCCCGAGCGGCGGCTGATCAACGACGGATACACGACGCTGTTCGAGCTGGGCGCGGTCGACGAGCGGCGGCATCTCACGGAGCTCGGCGAGCGGCTGGCGCGCATCCCGGTCGATCCCCGCCTCGGCCGCATCATGCTGGCCGGCGCCGACGAGGGGGCGCTCGAGGAGACACTCGTGCTCGCGGCCGCGCTCGCCATCCAGGACCCGCGCGAACGTCCGGCCGAGGCCCGGGGCGCGGCGGACGAGGCCCATGCCGCCTTCCGCGACGAGCGCTCGGATTTCCAGTCGCTGCTCAACCTCTGGGACTTCTGGGCCGAGCGTCGCCGCACGTTGTCGCGCAGCCGCCAGCGCAAGGTGGCGGCCGAGCACTTCCTGTCGTTCGTGCGCATGCGCGAGTGGGTGGACCTGCACGGCCAGCTGCGCGCGCAGGCGAACGAGCTGGGCCTGCGCCCCAACCCGGAGGCGGCGGCGTACGAGAACGTGCACCGCGCCCTGCTCACGGGGTTGGCGGGCAGTGTCGCCCGGCACGAGGGCAATGGCGAGTACGAGTCCACGCGCAATCGCAGGGTGTACATCTTCCCCGGCTCGGGCCTGGCGAAGAAGACGCCGAAGTGGATCGTCGCGGCCGAGATCAGCGAGACCTCGCGCGTGTTCGCGCGGACGGTCGCGGCGATCGACCGCGAATGGATCGAGCGTCTCGCGGCCCACCTGCTGCGGCGCAGCTATCGCAACGCGCGCTGGCAGGCATCGGCGCAGCGCGTCGCCGCCGACGAGCAGACGACCCTGTACGGCCTGGTCATCAATCCGCGGCGCCGCGTGAACTACGGGCCGATCGCGCCGGCCGAGGCGCGTGCGATCTTCATCCGCGAGGCACTGGCCGGCGGCGCGCTCGACACGACCGCGCCGTTCCATGCGCACAACCGGGCACTGCTGGAGGAGCTGCAAGCGCTCGAGGACCGGGCGCGGCGGCGCGACATCGTGGTGGACCAGCAGGTGCTGTTCGACTTCTACGATGCGCGCGTGCCGGACGCGGTGTTCGACGGCCCGTCGTTCGAGCACTGGCGCCAGCAGGTGGAGCGCGACGACCCGCGGCACCTGTTCCTGACGCGCGAGGCGCTGATGCAGCGCGACGCCGACGAGATCACGGCGGACGCGTATCCCGACCACCTCGACATCGATGGCCTGAAGCTGCCGCTGCGCTACCACTTCGCCCCGGGCGCCGACGACGACGGCGTCACCCTGACCGTGCCCCGCGCCGCGATTCTCCAGGTGCCGGCGGAACGGTGCGAGTGGCTCGTGCCCGGCATGCGCGCGGAGAAGATCGAGGCCCTGCTGCGCGGCCTGCCGAAGGCCTGGCGTCGCAACTACGTGCCGGTACCGGATTTCGCGCGCGCCCTGTTCCAGCGCCTGGATCCGGACGAGCGGTCGCTCACCGATGCCATGGCCGCCGAGCTGCGCCGGATGACCGGCAGCGGTCCGCCACCCGGGGCCTGGCAGCCCGGGCAGCTCGACGCGCACCTGCACATGCGCTTTCGCATCGTCGACGAGGACGGCCTCGAGGTCGACGCGGGCCGTGATCTCGAGGCGCTCGCCGGGCGCCACGGCGACGATGCCGCGCGCGAGCTGGACACGGGCGAGTCCGGATTCGAGCGCGAGGATGTCGGCGACTGGGATTTCGGCACCCTGCCGGAGACCGTGGACATCGAGCGCCACGGCATCGGCATGCAGGTGCACCCCGCCCTCGCCGTGCGCGGCAACCGTATCGCGCTGACCGTGTTCGCCACCGCGGCGGAAGCCGGCCCCGAGCATCGTACCGGTGTGCGCATGCTGATCCGCCGGCGTCTCGGGCGCGAGATGCGCGACCTCGAACGCGGACTCGACACGTTGCAGAAGGTCGCGCTGCACTTCGGCGCGCGCATGGGCGGGCGCACGTTCACGCAGGACTTCCTCGATGCGGTCACCGACCGGGCCTTTCTCGGCCAATCGTCCGCACCGCGCGACGCGGAGACGTTCGAGCGCGCCGTCGAGGCGGGACGGCCGCAACTCTGGGCGACGGCGGAGTCGCTGGCCGCGGAGCTCGACACGATCGGCCAGCGCTACCGCGCCGTGCGCCGCCGCATCGAGGGCAACCTCCCGATCACCTGGATCGAGACGGCGCGCGACGTCGCCGACCAGCTCGACCACCTGGTCTTTCCCGGCTTCGTCACGGCCACGCCCCCCGACCGCCTGCGCGAGTATCCGCGCTACCTGGACGCCGTCGCGCGCCGCCTCGACGTCCTGGACCGCGAGCCCGAGCGCGACCGCCGCGGCCGTGCCGAGGTGGAGCCGCTGTGGGCGCGTGCCAGGGAGGTCCTGCCCGCCATCGAGCGCCTCGACTGGGCGGACGAGTCGTTGCAGCAACTGCGCTGGATGATCGAGGAGCTGCGCGTATCGATATTCGCGCAGCAGCTCGGCACGAAGATGTCCGTGTCGCCACGGAAAGTGGAGAAGCAGCTCGCGCACGTGCGCGGCTGAGGTTGCAGCCGGCACATCCGACACGGTCATATCAAGGGAAGCGCCTGGCCGAACGGGCGAGGCAGACCGGGGAAGGAGGAGAGACGACTCGGAACACGCGATCGACCCGGCCCCCGTCCCTGTGGGTCGGGCTTCAGCCCGACAAGGCCGCGACCGTGCCGACCAGTGTCAGGCTTGAAGCCTGACCCACACGGGAAAGCCCCGGTCGCGCTTCGGCCCGACAGGCCTCGATACGCCCGCGTCCGGTCGAGTTGTCACGCTGAAGCGTGACCCACATCGGAACACGCGATCGACCCGGCCCCCGTCCCTGTGGGGCGGGCTTCAGCCCGACAAGGCCGCGACCGTTCCCACCAGTGTCAGGCTGAAGCCTGACCCAC
>Ga0209918_1000459_pt1 | contig 26828 bp, 15 predicted proteins | sample SalPonD_shore_MG_FD_185712 | JGI IMG/M metagenome (GOLD analysis project Ga0209918, IMG submission 185712) | Salt pond soil microbial communities from South San Francisco under conditions of wetland restoration - Salt Pond MetaG... | ecosystem: Environmental > Aquatic > Marine > Intertidal zone... | reverse complement strand
AAATTTCCGATAAGTCGTAAATAAGTTAAAAGCATCGCTGACATACGTCTTTTTACTTTCAAACCAGTTGCTGTTACTCAAAAAGCCCACCCATTCCTTCCGGCTTACCGGATTGTGCAAGGTCTGGTTGATGTACTGATAATTCACCATTGTAGAATCATAGCCGTATTTGCCGGCAAACGATGAAGGAATAGTATTGTTCATGTACGATTGAAAGTATTTCACCATAGAAAATTCAGTAATGATTATTTTTTGATCACTTCTGATCTTGCCGTTTACATAATTCAAAGCCTGGCTCAACTGGTTGAAGCTGCTATGATGAATATGCATATCGATCCCTGCAATCCAGTTCTCACTTTTAGTAAAATTGAGCAGTTGAACCACAGCACTTGTTTGCCATGAATTTTCGTAAAGGTTATTAAAGGCTCCTATAAAAACGGGCTTTACTGATACATGACTCGTTGAATTATTTCCATTTGTACATCCATTATTATCAAGAGCTCCAGTCTCATAAGCTCGAATATATTTAGCTATTTCCTCGTAAAATTGCACAAGAGCCGTACCTTTTTCAGAATTTTTTGCTTCTATAAAAGGCTCATTCCCTACAACTATTATATCTGTCTTCGACCAAACCTTATCCAACAATTTTTTCAGGAAACTCTCATAATTTCTCATAGTAGCACTACTGTTTGAAGGGAAATCTTTATTATGAAAATTCCATTTAATATTTAATATCGTATTGAAGCCATTATCATTCAGTTTCAGATAATTAATGATTTGTGGGTCTGTTTTAAGGGTATCCGGATTACTGTATAATTGAAAGAAATCAATAAATCCTCTTACCCATTTAGTCCTGGTTCTGTGCAAATCATTGATATTGAGATGATCGAACTGTCCGTTATAGTTAACACCCAGACTTTGTTGTCCGTTTGTTAATGAATCTACGATACCAGTCACATTCGTTGTATCAACATTCGCCGAATTACAGTTATTATTGGTATTCCCATTCACATTACTGACCGATTTCTTACAACCGATTAATGCCAATACAGTTATGACACTTACAATAAGGATTCGATTTATAGAACTCATTAACTATCTCTTCTTTAACCTAATGATATATTTATACCGTTATTTGGATTTACTTTCCCGAGATGATCTGCAATTTCATTCTTACTATTGAAGCAGGTGGCATCTTTAAATGTATGATCCCATTTCGATCCGGGTTAACAGATTCTTTTTTTAAGACAAAACTATTCGGGCCCTTCCAGCTTGTTTGCCTTTTAAACGGATTATTATCAATCGGGGTCTGAATAATTACCTGTACCTTACCGTTTTTTAATTTCAACATATTATCCGAATTCTTATTCTGAAGATTAAAGGCAACCTTGTATGTTTTTTTCAAATTTCGATTTACAGCAAACACAATTACATTTCTTCCTTTTGGGGATATAATGCTTGCCACATCAACATAAGGCACTCCTTTCATCTTATGAATTCGAAGGCCTGTTTTCGGAATGGTAAAAGTTGGGCTGTTGACTTTCACTGGCAGATTGTGCCAAATGATATCGCGATTCATAAATGGTTCGGCATAAAACTTTTCAGTATAGAGTCCGGGGTATAACGGGCGCATATCAACCGGATATGGTCGATAGTATAACGTATTATCTCTCATATAACTGACGATATGGCCCAGCCTGATATAATCATTAAATATTCCAGCCATATACACAGCATGAGCCATTGTAGGATAATCGATTCTTGGCCAACCTTTGTTTACTCTTGCGCTCAGGTTCCATTCTCCCACATTTATCCTGAGATCTTTTATCCCGTATTGAGCCGCTTCTTTTCTTAAGCCATGTAATAATTGCTCATATTCGGTAGGAAAACCAACCATAGCTTCATCATAACCAATTGGATCGGAGTGATTCGTTTTCAACCATTTCAACCTTGCCTTATCGGTTGTGAGTCCCCTCGTATATCGATGGATGTCCACTCCATGTACCAAACTTGCATCATTTTTAAAAAGGATTTTATTCCAAACCGGAGGTACACCCGGTTGCCGGTTTTTATAAGATCCATCTTTATATTCCGTGTAATATGGATCAATACCTGTTGCATCAATTATGATGTCAGGATCGGCCTTTTTCATTGCCTCGTATATTTTTTTATATCTCCCGGCATATTTTTTGGCATCTGTATGTCCGATTTGATAATTACCCCATACTTCGTTTCCTATCTGCCAGTGTTTAACATTCCATGGTTTAGGGTGTCCATACCGGGCCCGTAACCTGCCATATTTGGTTGAAGCATCGCCGTTGACATACTGAACCCAATCGGCAATTTCTTTGGGGGAAATACCTGACCAGGAAGCAACAGTAATAATGGGTTTAATTCCCGCAATTTTACAAAACTCCAGGAATTCATCCGTACCCAGGTAGTTACGCTCAAATCCGCCCCAGTTGCCATTGGGCACAATCGGACGATTTTTCAATGGCCCTACTCCATCTTTCCAATGATATTGGCTGGCAAAATTACCACCCGGCCACCGGATACCTGTTACATCAAATTTTTTCAGAAGCTTGATCGTTGTCGGATTAAACATACCATCAACCGCATCACCACTCATAAGCATTGTCCAGTCAAGGTCCACATGTCCCTTTCCCTTTACCCGGAAAACAAGAGCATACTCTCCGAATGGAGAACCCTGGTACCTGTGGGTACTTAATTTTTTCAGATGAAGCTTTATTTTTTGTCTTTTCCAGCTACGGGATACCGAAACTGTTTTTTGGGCAAGAACACTTCCATATTGATCTGTTAATGCAACATCAAACTGACCATTTATCTTACCTCGTACTGAAAACTTTACAATGTATGATGATGTGCGGTGATCGGGTAAGGCTGTTCTCTGTAATACACCCCCACTCCCATTTTTCACAGATATTCGTTCATATCGTGGCCGTTTAATGCCTGACGGTTTAGGCCGTTCCGCCTGTATTATTTCACTTCCATGATCAAGATCCGGTTCCGGTTTACGCCCATTGATTCCGCCTGGAACCTGTTGATATGATACATGTGGTGAATTAGTCACCGGTTCCCAGGGATAGGCTATACCTTTATATTTTTTTGTATTATTGTAAAGAACTGCTGTCCTGTTACCTGATTTATTCCAGATTTCAAATGAGCCATTGGCAAGATGATCTGCATAAATTCCGGGATAAGCATCGCACCCGTTATACTCAAAAAACTTTGCAAACATATTAGCACTTAATGGCTGTGAGCCAGCCAACGCCGGATTCACCTTGATAAATACATTTACAGGTTCAACACTTTTTTTATTACTCGTATTGGAACAACCCATCAGTCCCAAACCAGCAATTACAATAATTAAGGCGCTTCCTATTACGATACTTTTTCTCATTTTTTTCTCATTTACTAGATATATTAGCCACCATTTTTCATTCAATACCAGCCATCCAGGTATAGGAATCTTCAGACTTCGATGAATCCTGACCTGTTGAGCTAAACGACATAAATCAGAGGCGAACTTTGTTTACATACCAAAGTTCGCCTCAAGGGTTATTATGATTTTGTCTTAACAAGAGGTTTAGCGCCTCTTAATACCCTGGGTTTTGTTTTAAATTAGGATTTGCGTCTATTGCAGGCTGCGGTATCGGGTATAATACTTGATGGGAATCAGCATGACTGACACCACGATTATGTGCATATTCAATGAATTTTCCCATCCGTATAAGATCTTCTCTCCTTTTACCTTCGTCATAAAACTCCCATCCCCGTTCTAACAGGATATGAGACCGAAGAGCATCTTTGGATGAGAATCCGGACAATTGCAAGTTACTCATACCTGCCCTTGTCCGGACCTGGTTAATCAGATCAATAGATTCTTGATTGGGACCATTTAGTTCATTGAGAGCTTCAGCCCTGGTTAAAAGGATATCGGCATAACGAACAGCGGGTATATCATTTCCATGAAAGTTACCCTGGGCATTCGGATCAGGCCAGTACCGGAATGATCGTGTATCATCCTTGGTATTTAACAGGTTAATCGTATTGCCTTTGGCATTTATATATTCAGTCATGATGGGTTTTATTCGATCATCGTTTGGATCAAATGAATTATAAAATGCATCACGAAGACGATATTGGGAAGCCCAGTTATTCCAATTACTTTGCATCACCAATCCCGTTCTGGGCCATTTTTGGAATCCAGGTGGAAATGTGCCGTTAGCAATAAGATTTGCCTCTTGGCCACCATGACCTTTAGCTGAATATGGAAATACCCAAATCATTTCACGGTTGCCTTCATTCGATACTTTAAGCATATCCATAAAGTTTGGGAACAGATTATAATAGCCCATATTTATAATTTCCTTGGCCATATCTGCTGCCTTTTGCCATTGTTTGGTATTCAAATAAAACTTACATAGCAAACCGCGGGCTGCACCACTGGTCGCCCGCCCATAAGCCGCTTCTTTACCTGGATCCGGAAGAGTCGATATAACCGCTTTATATTCCGATTCAATAAAGCTAAGCATGTCGCTCTCAGAAGCCTTGGGCAAATCCAACTTGTCGTTGTTACTTTTCCGTAATGGCGTCGGGCCAAACATCAAGTGCAAATATTGATAGGATAATGCTCTGACAAAACGTGCTTCTGCAATTAATTCATCGGCATTAGCAATCTTGCTCATCTGGTCTTTATTATCCAGAATAGTATTCGCATCACGAATAGCGCCATAATAATTATTATAATAATTATTTAAGCCACCGGCCGAAGGATCCCAGTTAAAATTAATATAAAGAACAGCTTCCCTGTTTTCACCGCCGTTAGTTTGCCATGATAAATCGGTGCACCATTCACTTAAATCATTCACAAAATATTTCGATATAGCATTGGCATTACCATAAGCAGAAGCTAGCACGGCCGTAACTCCATCTTGTGATGTAAGCAGGTTTCCCGGTGCAATCTGGGAATACGGCTGTTCCTGTAGTATATTCTTGCAACTGCTAAAGAAGAACATCCCAAATCCTCCCCCTGCTAGTAATTTCAAAAATTCACTTCGATTAATAGAACTCATCTTATCACCTTTAATTTATTTTTTATTTAAAATCCTAATTTCAGACCAAGTGTAAATGTTCTGGGAAGCGGATATGTGTTGTAATCGATTCGCGCATTGGCATTGCCATTTGAATTGACAGCCGGATCTATTCCCTGATAATTGGTCAGTGTATAGAGATTTTCACCCGTCAAGGAGATTTCTAAAGAATTAATCACGTTATGCAGGGCTTCTCGTGGCACTGTATAACTGAGTTGTACGGATTTCAGTCTTACATAAGACGCATCCTCAACCGTGTAAGAATTAACCCCTTTTTGTCCCTGGTCTAATGGTGTTACAAATGAAGGATATTTATTAGAAGGATTACTAGGTGTCCATCTGTTTAAGTATGGTTTTGCAATAACATTTCTTCTGAATTGAACCGGAAAATAGGTATCAACCAGGTTGTTGTTCAACATTTTAATCCCCTGTACACCTTCAATAAACACATCGAGTGAGAAGTTTTTGTAAGAGAAGGTATTATCTAATGAGAACGTATATTTGGGGAAAGAACTTCCCAGCGGTACCCTGTCGGCAGCATTAACGGTTCCATCACCATTAACATCCAGATATTTTAAATCTCCGGGATGAACATTGTCTTTAGTTTTAGAGAAGTCATCGCCTTTTTGCCATACCCCGATTACTTTATAGCCATAATAACTACGCAGTGGCAAGCCGACCTGAGTTACAAATATTTGATTCGTAAAGCCAGCACCGCCACTTATAATTTGTGGGATACCACCCAAATTTGTTACTTCATTCTTTAAGGTTGAAACATTCAGATTGGTATTCCACTGCAGATTTCTACTGCTGATATTATAAGAAGTTAAAGACAATTCAAATCCCGAGTTTTTAATACTTCCAATATTTTGAGTTTGAACACCAAAACCCGAAGATTTCGGAACCGGTAAGTTCAACAGCATATTAAATGTCTTTTTTTGGTAATAATCGATACTACCATTAAGCCTGTCATTAAAGAAACCGAAGTCTAAGCCAATATCCGTCTGATTTGTGGTTTCCCATTGTATATTGGGATTAGGCAAACGGGTCGGACTTAAACCGACAGTTGGATTATTATTCCATATGGCATTTGCTCCCGAGCCAAATGTCGTCATTGACAGGAAATTACCGATTTCATCATTACCTGTTTGTCCCCAGCTTGCACGCAATTTCATATTGCTTATGAAATCCACATTTTTCAGGAATTTTTCCTGTTTAAGTTTCCAACCCAGTGCAAATGAAGGGAAGTAACCATACTTATGATTCGAGCCAAATTTGGACGATCCATCCGCTCTGAAAGTTGCCGTTAATAGGTATTTATCATGAAAGGTATAATTCAATCTGCCAATATATGACAATAATCGTGAACCGTATTTACTACTGCCAATACCATAAGTTAATTGATCACCTAAGCCGATATTGTTGGTAGTTGTGGCATCGGATGAGAATCCACTTGCAGATTCGCTCGATCGGTCAGTCAGGAACTTTTGAGTTGTAATACCAGCAAGCACTTTTAAGTCATTTGGACCAAATGACTTATGAAAAGTAGTAGTACCTTCAATCAGATAATTGGATAATTGTCCCTGTAAAATCGTGGCTTCACCACCTGTGGCCCGGCCAATTTTGGTCAGACGATTGATATAGGTATCTCTTCGTTGACTTGTTACATCACCACCCACATTAATTTTAACACTTAAATACGGCAGAATATCATACGTACCATACGCAGTACCAAAATAGCGATAGGTATTCTTATAAGAATTACTACCATGAATGATTGCTAAAGGATTGTCCATGGAAAGTGTGGGATCTACATAATAATTACCATTGGAATCATATACAGGTTTACTGGGGTCCCAGTTTATTGCGGTATACATCGCACCTGCATATTCATTGAGACCATATCCTACAGGTGCAAAATTATTCTTTGAATAGGTTGCACTTAAATTAAATCCAACGTGAAATTTATCATTTAGATCAGAAGTCAGATTTACGCGTCCACCGTATCTCTTAAATCCCGAGGTCTTAATAATCCCATCCTGATTGGTATAATTCAGGGATATGAGATATTGTGTCTTATCATTACCTGCCGAAATGGATAAATTCTGATTTTGGATCAGGGCCTGGTTATTATAGATTTGAGACTGCCAATCGGTGCCCTGACCATTATTGCTTAATGTTCCAACTTTGTCAGCCGGGGATCCCCCGCCTTCGGCGATTATGGCATTTTTTACACTCTTATATTGCTGGGGGGATAAAACATTCATCGTATTGGCAGGACTTTGAAAGCCTGCAGAAGCGTTATAATCAACCTTCATTTTCCCTTTTGTACCATGCTTGGTGGTAATGATGATCACACCATTGGCCCCCCTCGCACCATATATTGCTGTTGCTGAAGCATCTTTCAAAACCTCTATTGATGCAATATCATTCGGATTAAGAGAGCTCAAAGGACTACTTCCCGACCTGGAACCAACAAAACCGGAACCCGTTCCACTAACAGCACTTGAATTATCAATGGGCATTCCATCTATCACATATAATGGGCCTGTTCCAGCGTTAACCGAGCTAGCTCCCCTAATACTGACGGATAAACCGCTTCCAGGTTCTCCGCTGTTTTCAACAATTCTAGCCCCTGCAACCTTACCTTGAAGTAACTGATCTACAGATGTGTGTACACCTTTGTTAAAATCTTTACTTTGAATAGACGTAATGGATCCTGTCAGGTCACTTTTTTTCTGCACTCCATAACCGACGACTACCATTTCCTGTCCTTTTATCGTCCTGGTTTTCAGGGATACATTTATAACTCTTTTGCCGTTAACGGGTATAAATTGGGTTACATATCCGATATACGAATAAACCAGCGTATCATTTCTGCCCACATTGGATAACTGATAATTCCCATTTTTACCGGTAGCAGTTCCATTTGTTGTACCTTTTACAACAATGTTAACCCCCGGTAAAGGTGCTTGAGACTGTGCATCAATTACTTTTCCCTTTATGGCCATACCTGAATTTTGCGCGTACACATTCCCTGAGGGAAGCACTGAAACAAGAATAGCACAAATAAAGCTTACCGTAAGGAATCGAAGTGCACCGTATATAATGTTCTTACATTTAGTTATCATAAAACAAATTGTTAGTAATTATTGATAGTTTTACAGATGTATATTTCTGATTCCTGTATGTATTCACATCAGAATTAGAAGCGCTTTTAAGCTCAATACAGCATTTCAATCATCTCAATCATATCATTGTGATATGTGAATTACTTTATGTTAACGTTATCTTTGAATGGTATTAAAAAAAGCCGATAGTAATGACTTATAACTTAAACACAACCTTTATTCAAAAGTAACTTCTTTGAAAAATTATTGTTAACGTTAACAACACAGCTTCAACTATTTTACCCTTTTTAAATTGAAGAGTCAAATCTTTTTATACTGAGGCATAATTAATAAAATTATCACTCTAAGCTCCTATCAGACAATTACATAGTTTCATTATACGTTATTCCAGTGATGAGAATAATTTTTAAAAAAAACAACTAAATCCATGCATACCTGATTTTTATATACAATATTTATTTGCTTAATCCTGTTTCGCGAAGTGTACAGGTATCATCAACTGGAAATCGTTAGCTCCTGCTTGTTCGTTATCCCTCCTGATTTGTCGCTTTTGTGATATTTGAACTACACTGGATTGATATGAATATATGATTTCCCACTAATATTAGATGTCCCATATCGTTAAATTATCCTTTGGGAGATTATAATGTCGTAATACCCTTCGATCCATTACGATGGGTAGCCAATATATAATTTAATACCGTATTTATGTGTAGGTTATTGATTGAATCGTGAGGGTTGATTGGGCATTCACTATTTAATGCCCAATCCCCTGAGTAAGATTCATAAAAAGAACGTTATATTACTGTTTATTAAGGTAATTTTGATTTAATACATTTGTATCGCTTTAGAACTTAAAACCCGTTGTTATCATAATGCCACCGCTTTTGATATCACCCTGTTTAAATACATTTGTTAGACCTTTTTCATACCTCAGGTCAATAATATATAAGTTTTTTATAGTAACACCTACACCACCTATTACACTGTAAGCTGTTTGTTTAGGATTTTGATCTATTGAGTATCCCCCGGTTACATCCGGAAGGACCTCTCCATTTAACTGTTTAAATAACATTACATTAAATGCCGGACCTGCAAATATTGAGGGAGAAACCGCCGGTTTTGATCCGTTATTAAACGGCGATAATTTCAAAAGAATAGGAACTTGCAAATAGGTTACCCTGGCTCTCCTGTATGGAAATCCATTGATCATCATGCCGTAATTGGCTCCTTCCGATTTAACATTCAATTCAGGTTGTACGCTAAATACCCGTGAAGGGGAAAAATCAACAAAGAGCCCGCCATTCAGAGCAGTATAAATACCACTACCGCTTACATCCTTTCCTGTAAAATTGAAAATGGAGACACCTCCTTTTATACCACCTGAGACTTGCGATTGCGCTTTCACATTCTGCATATGAAAACAAGTCAAAAAAGTTAAAGTCAATAAACCTATTATCGTACGTTTCATAATTTCTTTCTGTTTATATGTTCGATTATATAAACTGCTGTTATTTTTAGTTACTTGTGATCTGTGTTCCGCCATTTAAAAACACTGTAGTTAGAACAAGGCTCCATCATCTCAACAGAGCCCTGTTATCTTGATATATTACCAACCCGGATTCTGGTTCATTTTAGGATCCAGGTCCAACTCTTTCTGAGGTATGGGCCACAGATAATCACGTTTAACGAATTTTCGATTGAAATCACTGTAAACTACAGTTTGCATATTGCCGGATTTGTCAGTATAGGTCATACCTTTAATCGGACCATTCATTACCTTTTCGGCAATTCCCCATCTTTTGATATCAAAAAAACGGAAGCCTTCGAAGGCTAATTCCACTTCTCTTTCGTGCCGAACGATCTTTCTCATCTCACCCTGCGTTTTGGATGGTTGTATGGAGGGCATATTTACATCCGGACGCTGTCTGACTTTATTTATGGCGTTATAGACTGACTGATCAATATCGTTCATCTCGATCTTAGCCTCGGCATAGGTCAGAAGGACTTCTGCATATCGTATCAGGATAATATTTAATCCACTGTTAGTTGGTGCTTGTATATCCTGTTTCGATACATATTTTTCGATATTAAATCCGGTTTGAGTGGTACCGAAACCTTTCGAGATATCATCAGCCCCTCCAAAACCCGGTCTTGGATCATACACTATACCGGTCGGCAGGGTATCGCCTTTAACGAATATGGAGTAATCTAACCGCGGATCCCTGTTCTGATATGGATGTTTCGGATCAAAACCACTACTTGGATCTGTTATAGGTAAACCACTCTTCATGTGGTAGGCATTGACAATATTAGCTGATGGCACAACTTCCTGGTCGGAACCCACATGTGGAAAGGAACCCGGACCAATATAACCAAGTAATCCCTGTGGCTCGTTATCCTTTATAAATTCTTTATCCAGTATGACTTCACTATTATTTTCTGCCTTATAACTGAACAGATCTTTATAACTGGGATATATACTATAGATTCCCAAATCCATTACAGCTTTTGCCGCTTTTGCCGCTTCCGAATACCTGCCGGCATACAACATCGCCCTGGCTTTCATGGCTAGTGCGGCACCTTTTGTTATTCGCCCCTTATTATCGTTATTATAAGTTATTGGCAAATTACCGGCAGCATCCTGCAACTCACTGCTAATGAAATCCCATACCTTGCTTTTATCTGTTCGTGTCAGTTTTTTAGCATCTTTGACCGATATGGGCTTCTTGATCAACGGCACATTACCGAAAAACTCGATCAGATACGTATACAAATAAGCTCTCATAAACCGGGCCTGAGCCTTGTACTCTGCAAGCTTTTTCTGATCACCATTACTTTGAGGTTTGATATCCTGGACGTGTGTGAGAAACTCATTACATGCCCTGATACCTTTATATGAATGATTCCATATAAAACTGCCGTAACCGCCATCAGCAGTTTCGATATCATGTTCGTAGTGCGTTATCGCATTAAACCCGCCATTACCGGTTGCTATATCCGAGACGGCTGCCCAATTCATTAAATCAACAGGGTTATAGAGGTAGTTATACAGGTTATTTACTGCTAATTTTGCATCATTGGTGGTTTTCCAATAGGTAGCTGTAGACACCCGGTCGTTAGGTACTGTTTGAAGCAAATTATCTTTACAACCAACAGCAACTAAACAAAGTGCCATCGTTATAAGTAATATTGAATATTTCTTAAAATACATGACTGAATAATTTTACTGTTAGAATTTCAGATTTATGCCCATTGTGTAGCTTTTTGTACCGGGATAGTACCCTCCGGCATTTCCAAAAGCCGGATTTTCAGGACTTGTTCCCCATTTTAAGGCATTTGAAATTGTCAGGAGATTCATTCCGCTTACATAAAATCTCAGGTTACTGATTCCTACCCTCTTGGTAATTCTTGAGGGCAAAGTGTAACCCAGCTGCACATTCTTCAACCGAACATAAGCGGCGTTGATATTCCACCATGAACTCTCCTGAAAGTTTTTATGACTGAATTTTTGTGGCCTTGGAAAACGTGCATGCCTGTTATTGGGCGTCCAGTAATCACCTGCAATTTTAAGTATGAAACCCTGAAAAGCTCCTCCGAGTTGTGGTGGTCCACCCTCCTGAGCTGTTAACTGACCAACACCTTGTATGAAGAAACTCAGGTCGAATTCCTTATAATTGACACTGCCATTCAGACCAAATTGATAATGGGGAAACCCATTGCCAATAACCGTTTTATCAGCGGAACTGATCTTTCCGTCTCCATTTAGATCGGCATATTTCAGATCGCCCGGATAAGTATTGTTTTTACCAGCGTACGTTGGATAATTGGCGATCTCCTGCTTGGATTGAAAGAGTCCCAGGATCTTATATCCCCAGAATGAATCCAATGGTACACCCACTTTCTTAACGGTACGTCCCGTATAGGGTCCGGTTCCCGCCAGGCTAATAACCTTATTGTGATTATTTGAAATATTCCCTGAAACAGAAAAATTAAGATCTTTATTAACGACATCTTTATAACTCAGTGATAGTTCCCAACCGTTATTATCAACACGACCGGCATTTTGTGGTGCTGGATTCAAACCAACAGTTGCCGGAATCGGAAGAGTCAACAATATTCCGGTTGTTTTTTTCTTATACCAGTCGAATGTGACACCAAAACGGCCATTAAATAGCTGGGCATCAAAACCCAAATCGGTTTGAGTGGTAGTCTCCCATGTCAGGTTTTTATTGGATATGTTCGTTTTAACATAACCATCCACTAAATTCCCGCCGAAATCATAGGTTGTATGATTTAGAGCCGGGAAAAAAGTGTAAAGCCCAACATCATTATTACCGGCCTTACCCCACGATCCCCTTAACTTGAACTCATTAACAATAGATTTGAGCGGTTTCCAAAAGTTTTCTTTGGATACTCTCCAACCTGCTGAAAAAGAAGGGAAAAAACTGTACTGGTTGTTTGATCCGTAAAACTTCGATGAACCATCATAACGGGCATTGGCTTCGATCATATAGGTATTGGCATATGAATAATGGATCCTACCAAAGACTGACCGAAGTCGTCTCTCATTATTGTTACCTCCATTACTCCAGTTATTCTGTGAAGCAGCATTTAAAGCGGTTATCTGATTATTATAAAACTGTTCCCGATAAGCATTCGACCAGTGATAATTGGCTTTGGTCTGTTCATAACCCAGTAAAGCATGAATCTGATTTTTATGAATGGTCAGATCATACTTCAACAGGTTTTTCATATTCCACCTGCTGTCCCGGTTATTGTACACATTTGAATTATTATAACCGTAATCAAAAACCTGGTTACCATTGTAGTAATTTAGTTCCGTAAAATTATTTTTATAGTTTTTATCCGATGCCAAACTAATATGTCCGCCAAATTGGAAGGTATAAGTAAGATTTGGCAGGATATCCACATTGGCTTTTAAATTACCAACTGCATAATCCGTGACATGATGTTGCCATCCGGACATATCGGCAAGCATCAATGGATTCGTTTTTAACCCGCTTAATCCAAACGTACCATTGGGATATTGAGGAGTTGTGAACTCGGTCCAGTGCCATAGTTCAAAATAGATCTGTGGAAAATCATTATTTAATCCGTAAGGCTCTTCATTAATTTTATTCCGGTATAATAAGTTGGCACTTACATTTATATGATCTGTAACATCGATATTATTATCGAAATTGATACTATATCTTCTTGAATTCGAATTGGGGATGATACCGCCTTCATTATTATAGTTCAGTGACAACCGGGACTGGATATTTCCATTACCGCCATTAAAGGTTAATGAATGATTTTCAACCGGTGCCTGGCGGAATAATACATTCCAGAATGCATTCTGTTCAGGATATTTGAACCTGTTATCTGAATTGACCCATTGATCTATTTGTTGTTGCGTATATTTGGGTTTCCCATTAGGCTGATTCTTGTATTCAGTGTTGATCAGATTTAGAGAGGCTCTTAAACCCAATTGAGGGGGTTTATGTGCTACTGTTTGTATTCCATAATAACCACTATATGATACATGTAATTTACCCTTTTGAGGCTGTTTTGTTGTAACAAGAATTACGCCATTAGCCCCCCTGGAACCATAAATAGAAGTTGCTGCCGCACCTTTTAAAACGGAAATTGATTTGATGTTATCCGGGTTCAAATCAGATAAATTTTGTTCGATTCCGTTTACAAGAATCAAAGGATTTGTATTACCTATCGTGTTTATACCACGTATATTAATTTGCAAGTTCTTCGATCCGGGAGCGCCTCCATTTTTTTGGATGGTTACACCAGGAGATACACCTTGTAGTGATTCTCTTACATCGGGTAAATTCTGCTTCTTAACATTTTTCACATTCACATTCGAAACAGAACTGGTCAAGCTGGTTTGCTTTTGCTCACCATAACCGACTACCACCATTTTCTTCCCGTGTATTGTTTTTTGGGATAGCCTCACATTAATAGTTGACCGGTTTTTGACAGGTATGAATTTAGTGACATAACCAATGAAGGAAAAAACAAGAGTGTCCGATGATTGAACGTTATTTAAATTATATCTCCCTTTTTTATTGGTTGATGTTCCATGCATTGTCCCTTTGATTACAATATTTACTCCGGGTAAAGGTGATTTAGTTGCCGAATCAACAACTTTCCCTTTCACTGTATGACCAGAGTTCATGTTTTGGGCATATACCGTTCCAATGAAAAGTGTAATAATAAAAACAGGAGCCCATATTAACTTCGTAATCAGGTTTCGTATCAAACAAAAGAATGAATCCTTTCTTATTAATTTCATAAGTAAGATGATTAGTCATTATGGTTAAGGATTATTACCCGGATACATCCCCGGGAGGGCGGACATGCAAAGCGCTTTTAAAAAAGATGAAACAAGGATAACAGAGATTTATCCTGTGCACAGATTTTCAGACTAAATTAAGGGTATATTCAGAAGCGCCAGATATGTATGGGATTACACACGCCAACCCAAAATAAATTTTATGAAGAGTTTTTTAGAAGTTAATTTCCAAAAGTAATAAGATCTAAAAATACGCATAACTGTAGAGTAACCTTATTTGTTAACGCTAACATGTTATACCATTTAGAGTAAAGGTTATTTATCTTTTTGTCAAGTTGAATCTTTGAACATGTATATATTTTGCTATAAATATATACGCTTTTGTACATGTATCAGGCTCTATTTTATATAAAATAGAGCCTGATGATTTCCTATTGGACAAATGAAAAAAATTCAAAGAGCTTGAAACCAATCACATCTATAGTTGTTTATTTTTCCATTTTCTGATCCAACATTTTCATAAAATAGCCTCCTACTACCGACCGGGCTTGAAAACCAACCTGGCTGGCATCCGTAGTCTGATACCAGTCGGTCATCGGTACGCGGTCTTTGGTCTCGCTGAATGCCTTGAACAGCGGACCAATAAATTTTTCGAATGTCGTTTTATTGCCTGCAAGCGTTGCTGTCCAGTTTATCCAGTCGCTTTTCGTATAAGTAGCACGATTATCCAGCGGCAGCCCATATTTATTCTGCCTGGTGAGATAATAAGCGATTTCCTGCCGTGCAACTTTATCGGGGAATATATTCCAGTTGAAAACCTTATCCCAGACCAGGTTATACTTTTGCGACCAGGAATTTTTCCTGGTGAAGGTCAATTTATAATGATTCCCTTCTTTATCCAGCTTAATCCATTTTTTTGCCATGGCCCGGGCTGTATCCACATATTCTTTTGCTATTTGTTTTTTACCGAGCATACCGGCCATTTTTCCATAACTGGCGATACCCATTATAGCTTTAACGGACAGATTGGCATTGTGCGCTGTTCTTCCCGCAAAATCGTCTGTTGTTAATTGATTTTGGGGGTCCATACCGTACTGTAATAAATAATGGGCCCATTGGGTCAATACCTTCCAGTGGCTTTTGGCATATGATGCATTTCCATCAACCTCGGATATTGCAGCTGACATAATTATCATATTTCCACTCTCCTCAATGGGCATACTTTCCTCACGCTTGCGTCCATTGGCAATGGGATATGTACCTAAATCATGAGGGGAATAAGGCCTAATCCACTTGCCCGATTCACTGTAATAAAAAACCGGGTTCATCAATGCTTTCAGCAGATTTGCATTATAATTAAGCATCACCGGTGAAGTGGGATAAATTACGTCAACCGTACTGATATCACCGTTGCTAAAATTTTCTTTCGTAAAATAATAGGGTTTCCCATCCGGCCCCTGCGCCAGTTTACAAGCGGCCAAAGCCTGACGATAAGCCAGTTCACATAATTTAGCATATCGGGGTCCTCCCGCTTCCGTTGCTTTTCGGGCCATTTCTGAATCAAAATGATCACACTTTGTGATTAAATCGGCATAATCATTATCCGATTGATTCAACATTTTTAACGCTGTCATACCGGCATCTCTTTTCCACCACGCTTTTAGTTTTTGATGAAAAAACTCAATCGGGTAAAGTTCATCGTACGCCAGGATAATATGTCTTTTAATATTCGTTGTACCAACTCTTCCCATATCATAAGTTAAAGCCAATGTAACAGGATTTTTACCGGCAGCACGCGGCATTTGCTTATCATCGGGAATGGTTAATTGCCCGTTATCGACAAAATTCTTTATGGATTTATTACTTGCATCTATACTGGTGGACAGACCTTCCTTTTTGGGGGCGGCCAGGTAAAAATATCCCCAATCCACACGTACATTATCACCTTTTCGGCCCAGTACATTTTGTGTTTTTGTACCAACGCGCATCACCGAAAGATTCTGATCTTTCTCTCTCCTCCAAACGACTTTCTGATCTTTTGTATTCACTGCCAGGTTACCTGCGGCACTGAAATATAATTGAACTTTATGTTTTTGACTATCGAGAGAATGTGTCCGAAACGTGACATAATTGGCAGGACGGGAAACAAGATCGGGATTACCCAGTAATTTTGGAGTTGTAAAGGTTACCTGTAAAGCAACATTATCGCAATTGATATTATAAATTGTTTGAGTAGCCGTTACTTTTACCGATGTTTGTTTAGCATCAGGTACCCGTAATTGCGATACTTTTTTCTCAACTAAGCCCGCATCGAGATAGGCCCCACCAGCCGTGTTTACGCAGTGAATTGCCAATACATTTGATCCTTTTTGTAAAGCCTTTTCAACTTTATCATTCATTTTTAATAAAACCGGCGACGACACCCAGCCTATCTTTTTATAAGCCAAAACGCCATTTATATAGACTGTAACGTTATCATCATGATGCAGTTTTAAATAAAGATGATTCAGGTTTGCCCGGGTCAGTTCAAATGTACGGCGTACCCAAATATCGTGTGAGGTCCATTTATTAGGCGCATTTTTGTGATCGCTGAAAGCCCCCTTTGTCTGATTCCAGGATGATGCATTATAATCCGGCTCATACCATTTCTGATTGCCCGGTTGATTAAATGTATAACGCCACCTTCCGTTATCTTTCGATGATAATGGCAAAATAGCATCATATTCCGGTATCGGTTTTCCGAGAAAATACATGGAGTTTCCATCCACCCGTATGATTCCCTGTAAAGACTGGGTTTTACCAGTCCAATGATGGGTTGGACCATTATAGAGCGTATCATTAAAGGACCAGATACTAAAATACGGATCAGATGCTATCAAAGGATATGCCGGCGGTCGAAAATTTTGCTGAGCATAACTATCATTAGTACATAATCCAATCAGGATTATGATTATTAATGCCGAACTATTTTTTTTCATTTCAGTATAATTATAACGTTAAGATATCAATAATTTACAGTTCATAATTTATCCCTATTAGTAATTCCCCTACCGATTTATCAAGATTAAAAATTTGAATCTGAAAATTATGAACCGTCGATTTGGTAAACTGATAATCAATAGCTTGATCAATGGTATCAATTTGATTTCCAAACCCACAGCTCCATCAAAAGTATAACTGCTTTTTAATATTGCTATACCACCGGCGGCTTACCTTATACCTATTAAAACCTATGCCCAGAAACTCATATGGATCTAAATACTTATCATTAAGCCGGTCGTAGTCATCTAAACCGAAATTATAATATTTTACATTTCCATTTACCATAGCGCCACCAATGGTAGTAACATCACGGTGGTCAGTATATCAAAAAAACTCTGATCTATGTTAATTTGGGCGTCTCGAAAACAATTGGTTCAACAGCTATTTATACTCTTTCCTTGGATCACCACTTTGTATTATGTTAGAAGCACTAATTCAAACATGGGCATTTGCAGTTTTAAACAATACAATGAAGACTATTGCTGCTTAATTCTTCCACTATATAAAATTTTACATGGAATGGATTTTACCATTATCCGATTAGATAGCATTACATTTTTGTTAATGCAAAAATATATTCGCACATCAGTAAATTCGATAATCGTAAAATCTGAGAAATAATTTTCAAAAAGTTGCTCCACATAATATATTTAAAAAAAACATTAACTATAGCACATGGATAGGTCAATAGACTGCATTGTTTATATATGAGTATCCGATCTTGGATTTCTAATATATATTTACACTTAATTATTTTATAAAACAGTTATATACAATTATCCTTATAATTTTTATTATTATAACTTTAAAAGCATACCCTATCTTATATAGATTAGCCCTAATATTTTTTTTTAAAAAAATATTTTCTTGACATTTATTTATTGAAGGATGTTATTATCTTAGTACTGTTAACGATAACAATCTTAAAATTTGTTATCGTTACCATTTTTGTTATAATGCTTGTTTTGATAATAAAGCATTACGTATGGAATAGAGTCATATGGAAGGGATTCACAAGCCTTAAATAATGGCAACTATATTTGTGTGTACTTTTATATAATGGCTTGCAATTACTAACATTTAAAGATTCTATATATACAAATCATATGATTTAATAGAGTCCTACAAATTATTATAATCAATAATTTTAATATGTTACAGAAATATGTTTGTCCTGAATATTCTAAGTAATCAACTTAGAGCGATAAGATTATAGTATATGAATAAGAATGTAACCATCGAAAGCTATACTCAAAATGGTTGTGATTATGTGAGTATGGAAAACCATTTTTTGAATATTATTTTTTTGCCAGCTCTAGGTGGTAAAATGATTGAACTGCATAACAAGAAAACAGGAAGTCAATTTTTACAAGAACCACAATCACCGTACCATCAGGCTGCCTTTGGCGACTCTTTTGATAAGTATGATACCAGTGGTTTTGATGAATGTTTTCCTACTATTGAAGAATCTTATTTTTTCAAAACCGGAAATAACCATAAGCAAGAGACATTTTTGCCGGATCACGGTGAATTGTGGTCACGTCCGTGGAATTATGAAATAAACAAAGATTCTCTTACGCTGTCCATCGATGGGGTTAACCTGGATTATAATTTTAATAAGGAAATATCTATCAATAAAAACCAGATTCACATTTCCTATCAATTATCTAATAAATCAGATTACGGGTACCGGTACCTGTGGTCAGCCCATCCCCTGTTAAATGTTGAACAAGGGAATCAAATACTAATTGGAGAAGAGATAACAGATGTTTTTGTAAATGGTTCTTCAAATGAAAGTATTGGGAAGTATGGAGACATTCTTTCATGGCCATATCTGGATAACAGCACAAATTATTCCTGTGTGCAAAGCAAACAATTGAATCATGCCATTAAAATCTTTACCAACAGATTACACGAAGGATGCGCTGGTATCTACAAACCCGATACTAATGAATCTATTTTATTCAGCTTCAATACCAGTGAAATACCCTTCCTGGGACTTTGGCTCTGCTATGGCGGTTGGCCTGATCATAACAGTAATAAACATTTGACTGTCGGACTCGAACCCACTAACGGCCGACCCGATTCTCTCCAAAAAGCAGTAGCCAGAAATGAATGTCCGTATCTGGAATCAGGTGCAACAGATACCTGGTCCCTGACTTTGAGTATTATTAATGGTAAACCTGATTTCCAAAATTGTAGTAACTATATTTTTTGATCAATTAACCCTGAATATAAGGAGTAACTGAATGGGATCTTTTGCTTTAAATTTTGCCGATTGGCTGGTAATTGCTATTTACTTCGGCTTTATCATCGGTATTGGCTTTTATTTGAAAAAATTTACGAAAAGTGAAAATGATTTTTTCCTGGCCGGACGTAAAAACAGTTCGTGGGTTGCGGGTCTCGCTTTTCTATCGGCCAATATGGGAGCTCTCGAATTAATGGGAATGACCGGTGATACTTTTAAATATGGGGTATATGTCGCCCATTTCTATTGGATAGGAGCCGTCCCGGCTATGTTGTTTCTGGCGATATATATGATGCCATTCTATTACAGTAGTAAAATCAAATCTATTCCAGGATACCTGAAGTTACGGTATGATGAGAAGACCAGAGTCCTTAATGCTATCTCTTTCGCAGTCATGACCTTGTTGGTTGCGGGTATTAACTTGTATGCAATGGCTCTGGTTATGCATACATTCCTTGGCTGGAGCTGGCATATCAGTATGTGGGCCTCAGCTATTACAGTTGCTGTTTACGTTACAATGAGCGGCCTGTTATCTGCAATATTTACTGAAATTGTCCAATTTTTTCTCATCTGGTTTGGTTTATTTTTAGTCGTGGTATTAGGTATTGTTGATATCGGAAGTTTTCATCAGATATTTGCCCGCATACCACAATCATATTCAACACTTTGGTCTACATCGGGTAATGCCGCTCATAATGGTATGATGGTAACATGGGGCGGCATCGTTCTTGGTCTGGGATTTGTACTCTCTTTCGGTTACTGGACTACAGATTTTCTGGTTGTACAACGAGCTTTTTCCGCCAGAGATCTGCGTTCGGCACGCATGACTCCCATCATTGCTTCATTTTTTAAAATGGCACTGCCGTTTATCGTTGTACTGGGTGGATTGATTGCATTGGTGCTTTCAAAAGACGCCTCCACCGGATTCCATCTAATGCATACCGGTAGCCATATTAATTATGACTCGGCCTTACCGCTTCTACTTAAGCGGTATTATCCTCATGGATTACTTGGTTTGGGTGTCACTGCCCTGCTCGCTGGTTTCATGGCGGGTCAGGCAGGTAATATAAGTGCCTTTAACACGGTATGGACGTACGATATTTACCAGGCTGTCATAAATAAAGATGCAACGAAAGATCATCTTTTATGGATGGGCAGAGCGGCTACTTTGGTCGGAATCGTAATTAGTGTCGGTACCGCTTATTGGGCTAAAAGCATGCCTACGATTATGGATTATATGCAGGCTATATTTTCCTGGGTGAACGCCCCCCTGTTCGCAACTATGCTGCTTGGTATGTTCCTGGTTTGGATTACCGCAGATGGTGCTTTTTGGGGCCTTTTGGCTGGAATGGGATCTTCTTTCGGAATGTACATCGCTGTTAAATTTGGCTGGATTGCCAGGGATACGATTTCCTTTTCACATGTATCGAGTGATATGGCAGCAAACTTCTGGCGTGCATGGTGGGCCTGGTTAATATGTTTTGGTGTAACTATTATCGTTAGCTTCTTCACACGGAAAAAATCCAGAGAAGAACTGGTAGGCTTAGTTAAAGGCCTGACAAATGAAGTGGATACCAAACCACGTCCCTTTTATAAGACACCTGAATTTGTTGCTATTATTTCCGGTGTTGTATTAATTGCCCTCAATATTTATTTCTGGTAAAATAGGAGTCCTTTCATGGCAGAAGAATCAAATATCTCAACAGAAACAACAAATGATAATACCGAGGAAACTAAAGGTATGAGACCTATATGGTTTTTTGTAGGCCTGATATTATTTTTTACAGGACTGGTTATCGGTATAACAGGCATATATAATGCTTATTATCCTGGCCAAAGCGGTACTGTTTTAGAATATTTGCATCCGGATATCTGGTGGGGTGGCTTTATGTTCCTCTCAGGTGCCGTTTTTATCTGGCTAACTCGTAATTCAACTGTAGAATAAAGTAATAATGAGACAGCAAGACCCTTTATATTTACGTATTCAAGATTATTTTTTAAAAGAGTTTAAAACTGACCCGTTATTCATAAAATCTCCGGGTAGAGTTAATCTTATTGGGGAACACACTGATTATAATAATGGATTTGTTTTACCGGCTGCGATAGATAAATATATATTACTCGGATTAGCTCCAAATAATACCGATACCTGTCGACTTTATGCTGCTAATCTCGATGAATACTTTGAATTTATTGTTAACGCCAACACCATAGCTAAAAGTGAGCAGGGATGGCCCAATTACATTATGGGAGTGGTCGATCAATTATTAAAAAACGACATTGGCTTACAGGGGTTTGATTGCGTTTTTGGTGGTAATATCCCCATCGGGGCAGGTATGTCTTCTTCGGCGGCTATTGAGGGTGGTTTGATTTATGGTTTATCGGAAGTATTCAACCTTAATATCGATAATCTCACAAAAGTCAAACTGGCTCAAAAAGCAGAAAATGATTTTGTTGGTGTGCAATGTGGTATTATGGACCAATTCATAAATATTTTTGGTAAAGAAAATCATGCCCTGAAGCTCGATTGCCGCTCTCTTGATTACGAATATTTTCCCTTTGACAATCATGATTTCCGGATAGTTCTATGTGATAGTAATGTAAAGCACGATCTTGCCACATCTGAATACAATGTCCGGCGTCAACAATGTGAAGAAGGTGTTAAAATATTGCATAGTCACTACCCCGATGTTAACAGTCTTCGCGATGTAGATCTTGAAATGATTGAATCACATAAAACGGAATTCAATCCCGTAATTTTGAAACGTTGCGAATATGTCGTTGAAGAAAACCAGAGGGTTAATGATGCCTGTCAGGATTTGATAAATGGGGATTTTATTTCGTTTGGACAACGCATGTTTGACTCACATGACGGTTTGAAAAATAAGTATGAAGTAAGCTGCAATGAACTTGATATCCTTGTTGATATTGCCAAAGAAATAGAAGGCGTTTACGGTTCCCGTATGATGGGTGGTGGTTTTGGTGGTTGCACAATTAATATAGTCCAAAAAGATAAAGTGGAAGATTTTGCACAGAAGATACAAAAATCATACACTGAACAGACCGGCAATAATATAAAGATCTATCGCACAAAGATAGAAAACGGCGTCTCAACTGTATATCAAAGCGAGATATCAAAATGAGTGATTTTAACTTTGAAGATCATCCACACAGAAGATATAACTTATTAACCGGAGAATGGATTCAGGTTTCACCACACCGTGCCAAACGTCCCTGGCAGGGACATGAAGAGTCTACTCCTGATGAAAAGAAACCGAAATATGATCCGGGATGTTACCTTTGTCCTGGTAATAAGCGTGCCGGTGGTGATATAAATCCTGATTATCCTGAAACTTTTGTGTTTACCAACGATTTCAGTGCCCTAAAAATGAATACTCCGGAAGCTGATATAAATAATGATGATCTGATTATTGCCGAAGGAGAACAGGGGATTTGCCGGGTTATTTGCTTCTCCCCACGTCACGATCTTACGCTGCCTGAAATGTCGACGGAGACTATCCGGAACGTTGTAGACCTTTGGACGGAGGAATATAAAGTACTTGGGAGTCACGATAACATAAATTATGTTCAAATCTTCGAAAATAAAGGGACCATCATGGGATGCAGTAACCCGCATCCACACGGACAAATTTGGGCCCAGCACACGATTCCTGATGAACCTTCAAAGGAGCAATATCAATTCACTGAATATGTGAATAAGTATCAAAGTTGCCTGTTATGTGATTACTTAAAAAAGGAAAATGAATTACAGGAACGTATTGTCATCGAAAATGACGATTTCGTTGTTCTAGTTCCCTTCTGGGCCGTTTGGCCTTATGAAACATTACTCATGAGCAAACGGCATTTGGGCGATTTCACCAAACTCACGGATTCCGAGAAAACCTCCCTGGCTGATATCATTCGCAGATTAACCATTCGTTACGACAATATTTTCAATATATCATTTCCTTATTCAGCCGGTTTTCACCCGGCTCCAACGGATGGTAGCCATCACCCGGAATGGCATTTTCATATGCATTTCTATCCCCCGTTACTACGTTCAGCTTCGGTTAAAAAATTTATGGTCGGATATGAGATGCTTGCCAACCCGCAACGGGATATTACCGCCGAACTTAGTGCGGAGAAACTGAGGAACCTTCCCGAAGTTCATTACAAGAAGAAGATTGTATAAGACTTTTACAATTAGCAATGAGTAATTTGCAAAAGGCAAAAGGCAGAAGGCAGAAATTAAAACTATTGTTTCCGTACTCTGGAACGAACAGCCGGACAATCTGTATCCAATCATCTTACCAAATTTTATTTAATAACAAATAATTGCCCTGGCCTTTAGGCCAGTGGTTAGAAAATACAGCATTTATTGTCAGGGCTTTAGCCCTTTTTAATATTTTGTCAATTCTATTAATCCCCGGCCTGAAGGCACGGGCAATGAATACTGGCAACCAACACATTGTTTACTGTAACTGCTTACTGATCACTGATCTATTCTCCGGGTTACATCCGAAGCTATTCAAATTTATATCTCATCACAGGGTTCTGACCTGTGGTTTCAAGTTTGAGGCAGAGCCTCATTCTCTGCGTGAAGGGGCAGAGCCCCATCACGAGATAAAAAGGCAGAACCCAAAGGGTTCATTTTGAAGTTCCTTCCCTGGGGGAGATGAAAGTGGGGTCCGTTATCAAGGGCAAGTGCGCTAATTTGGCTTTTTTCACCTGCCATTGATAACACGTATGGCAATGCTATAGAAGGGGATCACCGCGGCCATTCGGCCTCGTGATGACAGCCAGACCGTTTTTGTTGATGTTTAATTATCTGGCATTTGGATTTTTTCCCGGGTCTGTTTTTCCGTATTCCGGTCTCCGGTTTCCATTTTCCTTCTTTTATCCGCTCAATCTGCGTTCATCCGCGTTCTATTTCCCAGCCGTATCCTAAAAAAATAGGGAACAGATTTTTCATGTCTGTTCCCTAAGATAGAGTTGACTGACCTTAGTGATGAGTCACTCTATATGTGTGAGGATAGATGGAAATCATTCATTAAAAAATCTCCATACTTACTAAACTGAATAAATCCAATTATGACGGTCTTCAACCTCACCGTATTGAATACCGGTTAATTCATTGTATAGACGTTGTGCAAACGGACCGATTTGATTTTCATCAAGTATTATCTCACTGCCATTATGATTAATACGTCCCACAGGGGATATAACTGCTGCAGTACCGGTACCAAACGCCTCCTGTAACGATCCCTTTCCAGAGGCTTCGAACAATTCATCGATAGTAATATGTCTCTCATCCACATCTACATCCCATTCAAGGGCTAACTGTATAACAGAATCTCTCGTTATACCACCTAAAATAGTTCCTTCCAGAGGAGGTGTTATCAGCCGGTCATCTATTTTAAAAAAGATGTTCATCGTACCGACTTCCTCAATATATTTATGTTCTTTTGCATCAAGCCATAAAACCTGAGTGAATCCTTTCTCTTTTGCTTTTTTTGCAGGCAACAAACTGGCGGCATAGTTACCGGCCGTTTTAACATTACCTGCCCCGCCCTGTGCCGAGCGAACATAATGACTCGATGTCATCAATCTCACCGGGTTGATTCCTTCCTTATAATAGGCACCTACCGGGGAAGTCATGATCAAGAAACGGTACGTTTCAGCTTCGGAAACCGAAATATGGGTATCCGTTCCGAAAACAAGCGGACGAATATAAAGGGCATTCCCCTTTTTCTCCGGAACCCAGTCCCGATCCAGTTTTACGAGGGTTTGCAAAGCCTCCATGAAAAGATCCTGGTCGATTTCGGGAATACACAAACGCCGGCAGGATTTATTTAACCGCTCATGATGTTTCTCCGGTCTGAAAATATTTATCGTCCCGTCATCTGTTCGGAATGCTTTCATCCCTTCAAAAATCGACTGACCGTAATGAAGTGCTGTTAGTGATGGCATGAACTCTAACTTGTCAAATGGAACAATCGCCGGATTTTGCCATTGCCCATCTTTGTATTCCATGCTGAACATGTGGTCCGCGAATAATCGTCCGAAACCGGGGTTGTCAAGATCAACACCCGACAACCGACTGTGTTCAACAGGATTCACATTAATTACATCCGTTTGAATATCTGAAGTTACGTTCGCAGGCATCTCAGTCTTGCTCCTGTAATTTGTTAGCATTCTCTTTAATTAATCCGGTAATGGTATCCCCGACTTCAACGGTATTCAATGCTTCTTCATCCATCCCGGCTATATCAGCTGTTCGGAAGCCCTTATTCAAAAATTCTTCGATTGCTTCTTCAATGATTTTCGCTGCGGGATTCATATTGAGCGAATAGCGGAATAACAGGGCAACCGAAGCTATGGCTGCTATCGGGTTAGCTTTACCCGAACCGGCTATATCCGGTGCCGAGCCATGTACAGGTTCGTATAAGCCCGGACCATTACCGATACTTGCGGATGGTAACATACCTATTGATCCGGTCAACATGGATGCTTCATCACTCAGGATATCACCAAACATATTTCCGGTAACGATGACATCAAACTGACCGGGATTTCTCACCAGCTGCATAGCACAATTATCCACGAGCATATGACTCAATTCTATATCCGGGTAGTTTTTCGCCACATTGATCACCGTTTTTCGCCACAATCTTGAGGTATCCAGCACATTGGATTTATCTACAGAGCAAACGTTACCATTTCTTTTACCCGCAGCCTCAAAAGCAGCCACAGCAATACGTTCAATCTCCGAAGTCCGGTAATCCATCGTATCCACGGCGTGTTCTTCCTCACCCTCCGTTTTGATAAAACGAGGCTTGCCAAAGTAAATGCCACCGGTCAATTCCCTGACTACCAACAGATCAACCTTTTCAATAACTTCTTTCTTTAATGTGGATGAATCACAAAGAGGTTCGTAGACTTTAACGGGTCGAAGATTGGTATACAATCCAAGGGCATTG
>Ga0209918_1000457_pt1 | contig 26860 bp, 19 predicted proteins | sample SalPonD_shore_MG_FD_185712 | JGI IMG/M metagenome (GOLD analysis project Ga0209918, IMG submission 185712) | Salt pond soil microbial communities from South San Francisco under conditions of wetland restoration - Salt Pond MetaG... | ecosystem: Environmental > Aquatic > Marine > Intertidal zone... | reverse complement strand
CGCCGCGGCGGCTGGGATACGGGGCCGATCTTCGTCCCCCTGCCCGACTGATCATGCTCTGGCTGGCCCTGTACCTGCCGCATCTGTCCCTGGAGGTCGCCTCCCGCGGGGCCCGCTCACAGGCCCCGCTGGCGATCGCCGTGCCTGACGGCCAGCGCCAGCGGGTCCACGCCCGCAACCGCGCCGCCGCCGCGGCGGGTGTGCGCCCCGGCCTGGCCGTCAATGCCGCCCTGGCCCTGTGCCCGGCGCTGCGGATCCTGCCCCGCGACGAGGCGGCCGAGGCCGAGGCCCTGGGCCGACTGGCCGCCTGGGCCGGACAGTTCACCTCCTGGATCAGCCTGCAGCCGCCCGCCGGTCTGCTGCTGGAGATCGGCGCCAGCCTGCGCCTGTTCGGCGGGCTCGAGGCCTTGTCGGGACGTATCGGCGATGGGCTGCAGGCCCTGGGTTACCGGGCCCGGCCGGGCACCGCCCCCACCCCGCTCGGTGCCTGGTGGCTCGCCCGCGCCGGGCGACGCGAGCCCGTCACCGACCTGCCGGCCCTGAGCCGGGCCCTGCATGCCCTGCCGCTGGGGGTACTGGAGCTGTCCGACAAGGCCCGGGGCGAGCTGCGCGGCCTGGGCCTGCGCCGCCTCGGCGACTGCGTACGCCTGCCCCGCGCCGGCTTGGCCAAGCGCTTCGGTCCGGGGTTCGTCGACGACCTGGACCGCGCCTTCGGCCTGCGGCCCGATCCCCGGCCGCGCTTCGCACCGCCCGAGCGCTTCGAATCGCGCCTGGCCCTGCCCGCCGAGGTCGACGACAGCGCGGCCCTGATCTTCGCCGCCCGCCGCCTGCTGCTGGAGCTGTGCGGATTTCTCCTGGCGCGCGGCGCCGGCGTCTCGTCCGTCGAGCTGCGGCTCGGTCACCACAAGGCGCCGCCGACTTCGCTGCATCTCGGCCTGGTCGCACCCACGCGCGATCCCGATCGCCTGCTCGGCCTGCTGCGAGAAAGACTGGAGCGCGCGCCTTTGACCGCCCCCGTCGAACAGCTCACCCTCCACGCCGACCGGCCGCAAGCACTGGCCGCCCGGCCCGCGACCCTGTTCGACAAAGACGATAACGAGAACACCGATTGGCCGCACCTGGTCGAACGCCTGCGCGCCCGTCTCGGCGAGGAGGCCGTCACCGGCCTGTGCCCGCGCGACGATCACCGTCCCGAACATGCCTGGCGACCCTGCCCGCCCGGCTCGACCAAGACCCGACGCAATCCCGCCCCCCTGCCCGACGGCCTGCGCCCGCTGTGGCTGCTGGAACAGCCCGCCGCACTGCGCCTGGTCAACGGCCGGCCCTGGCTCGACGGCGAGCTGCGTCTTCGCCGCGGACCGGAGCGTATCGAATCGGGCTGGTGGGACGACTTTGAGGCCCGCCGCGATTATTTCATCGCGGAGAACGACCGCCACGAACGCTATTGGATCTATCGGGATTTGAAACAGGACGGCACGTGGTTTGTGCAGGGGATTTTTGGATGACAAAAGTTGGCAGTTGGCAGTTGGCAGTTGGCAGTTGGCAGTTGGCAGTTGGCAGTTGGCAGTTGGCAGTTGGCAGTTGGCAGTTGGCAGTTGGCAGCAAAGCCTATCGCTCTGTCTTCTTTCTGCCGACTGCAAACTGATAACGGCCAACGCCGCCCGCCACGCGGGCGGCCCGCCTCACTCCTAACGCCTCACACCTCACTTGGTCTTTTTATACGTCCCCATCAACTCGGTTTTCTCTATAATGTGCCCCTGCATCGCCGCAACCACGGCATCCTTGTCCGGATTGGACAGACCGTGCAGTTCGGTATCGAGGGCATAGAGCTTGAATAAATAGCGATGGCGGCCGATGGGCGGACACGGCCCGCCGTATTCGGTGTTGCCCCAGCCGTTACGTCCGGCCGTGGCGTGGCCCGGCAGATTCGCGGTCTTCATCGCCGCGGTCAGGCTGCCTTCCTTCGCGGGCAGGTTGTAGACCACCCAATGCACCCAGGTCATCTTCGGCGCGCGCGGGTCCGGCGCATCCGGGTCGACGACGATCAGCACCAGGCTCCCGGCCCCGCTCGGCACACCCGCCCAGCGCAGCGGCGGGGAGATATTCTCGCCCTGGCAGGTATAGCGCCTGGGTATCGAGCCCTTGGCCGCGAAGGCCGACGAGTGCAGGCCGAGGCCGGCCGCCCCGGCCGTCTCCCACGGCAGCCCGGCGAGCAGCACGGACAATATGAAAGGGATTACCCAACGCAGAGGCTTTCCCCGTCGCTTACTCGTATTCCACGTTCCGGCCATTGCCATCTCTCCTGCGGATTTACGTCCCCCAAGCATAGATCATTCGCAACAGCGGACAACCGAAGGACTCAACACCCAAGAATGTGTCGAGGTAAAGAATTAGGTCGCGCACTATTTCGCATCCCGCCTCAAAACGACTGCGCCCCGGCCGACTCTGTTTTTCATGCTTTCCCAGGTGCTTGCGTGTTCCCGAGCACTATCAGACGGCATTGTCTCTTCCGCTGATATTGCCCAGTCTATGGATGCGGGGATGTCGAGAACCGCACAAGTATCGATAGGCGCGGTCGTATATATGAAGCGTTCATAGGCCAATGCCAGCCCAATGGGCAGCGCCGCCGCGCCCAACCAGCCCAGGCTGGGTGCCAAGTGCATCGTCTCGGGCTCGCCGGCCGCTTCGGGCTGCGGGGCCTCGATCTCGCCGAGCTGCATGGCTACGCGCTGTTCTTCGGACAGGCGCAGCGGCCAGAAGCGCTGGCGCACTTGGTGCCATTCCAACGCCGCCGCGGGCCGGCCGTCGTCGCAGTGGATCGCCGCCCCGATCATGGAGGCCTGGACGCGGGCCGCATCCATCGCTGCGCCCAGGGCGGTGCCCAGGGCGCGCATCGGGCGGGTGTCCGTGTCGAAGGCATTCGGTTCGATCTCGTGCGCGAGGCCGACCAGTCGAAACGACGGCAGCGCGTCGGTGGTCGGCGCCTGGTCTTGCGCGAGAAACATGCAGGCGGCCGCCTCGCCGGGTGCCGCACCGTCGGGGCGCTGCTCGGTTTTCAAGGCGCCGGCCCGCGCCCATTCGCGGCAGCTCAGCTCGTCGCCGAGGCTGTCGACGCCGCCGAAGATCACCGCATCGCACTGCTCGTCCGACAAGGCCGCGGCGGCCTGTCCAAGCACCGAGGCCCCGCCCGCCGCAGGCAGCGGAACCAGCGTGATGCGTTCGGCCTCAAGCTCCGGCAGGCTGTCGGCCAGTGCCTCGGCCCATTGACGGGTATCCAGGTCCCGGCCGCGTTCGCTGTGTGCCGGCGGCAACAGCAGCCAGAGCCGGGTACGGCCGGGCTCGATGCCGGCATCCGAGACCGCTTGCCACGTCTCGGCCAGGGCCGGTAGCAGACACTGCCAGAGACGTTCTCCGGGATCTTCGGCAACGACATCGGATACGCGGCTGACCAACACCCGATCCTCGCCGCCGTCGGCCGATGGCATGGTCATCGCCTCGTCGGCCGCTATACAACTGACCCCACCTGCCACGGCGCCGAACAGCGTATACGGGTGACTGCCGCTGCCGGTCGTCATACCGCCCATCCGAATGCGGATATCGGGCGGCAGGGAACCGGCGGGCGGCGGCGCCGGTTTTGTTCGATTGATACGCTGCCGATCCACGGGTCTCATCGGGATACACCGGCTTGGCTCAATGTCGACGTGTCATTGTCGCGCCCGGACGACAGGTCTTCCATGGCTGGCACGATGACGTAACCGCGCCGGGAGGTGCGAAACTGCCAGGGAATACCGACTCGATAGAGAACATGTATCTCGCGTGCATCGGTATCGACGATCACCGTATCGAACACCGGCTCCAGGCGCTGCTCCGTTCCGGCATGCAATAGGGGGGTGGGGCGATCCGCCGGCAGTACCAACTCGACGCCCTGAGCCTGGTCGGTAAAGAAGCCGCGCAACTGCAGCACTTCGCCACCGGCGAAGGGTTGATCGAAGCGCTGGTCCGAAGGCGCTGCGTTGTATGCATCGGCCCGCATGTCACGCGCATAGGGGCAGGTGTCTTCGCTGGAATCGGCCTCGTCGGCAGCGCCGTCTTGCCCCGCCTCCCCCATGGCCTCGACACGCGGCGACCAAAATACGGGTAACGGGCCGAATCCACCGGGCGGGCGCCGCTGCGAGGGGGACGTCAGATAGGGCGGGCCGAGCTCGATCTGCGGCAGGCGTTCGTCATCGACCCGCCACTGGCCGCGATTGAATCCCATCCCGACGGGATTGGCATCGTATTCGTCCCCGCTGTCCTCGTGGCGCCCGCCAAAGGCGTATTCGTAGCGCAGAGGAACAGGTTCAAGAGGCATCGGCGATGTCGGTACCCGACCCACGACACGCCGTTTCCACTCGCGCACACCAAAAACGCGCAGGCGCTTTTGCCACCGACCCCGATCGGCAAAATGCAGCGCCATCGAGACCTCGGCCACGACCGCACCAGCCTTGGGCGGATACGCCGTACCGCGCAGGTAAATCTCACTGCCTTGCTTGAAAGGCGCAATCTCGCTCGCGAACTCCAGACTGGTCTCCAGGGGTTTGCCGTAGTGACTGTCGGCCTCTATCAGCTCGAGGTCCGGGAGGGGAGACAGAGCACCATCGAGCTCGAACCGATAGCCCGCCTTGACGACCAGGGTCATCTGGAAGCACCGCTGTGCATCCCAACCGGGGTACAGGCCGGCGGCCCAGGCCGATTCGTTGATCAACTCAAGCACTGGCGCCGGCTCCCCGTCCTGTCGTGGAGGTACTGCGCACCGCCTTGTCTGGCGCCTTGGCGGTATCGAACGCCTCTGCCTGGCCTCCCTCCAGCACCGACAGTCGGGTGGATACGAGCGCATATGAACCGACCGCAAGCGGCCGACGCTGCTGCATGGCGAGCAGGTCCATGACGTCTCGGCCAAAGGCGCCGCCCCACTCACGCGCCAGCGCCAGTAAAGTCGATGGTTCGAGCGGACGCCCCAGCATCCAGCGCGGATATTCCCGCCACTGGGCCTGATTTTCTGCCCACCAGGTTTCGGCCTGCTCCGCGTCGAAGATCACGTCGGCTCCGTCGCCAGCCTCCGAGGCGGTCTCGACCAGTGTATCCTCGCCCGCTGTCCGCGCCGATTCCGCTTCGCCCACGACGCTCAGCCTCGGACGCTGGGCCAGTCGTTGTCCGGTCAGACGAAACCAGGCCGAGGCGGCTGCCGCGTTGGTGCGCGGCTGATGCAGCGCCTCCAGCAGGTCGCTTACGGCCGCGAAATGACCCGACAGCGCTATCAAGGCCAGACCCTGTTCCGGCTCGGCGGAGGCAAACTGACGCAAGACCGGATACAGACTCGCATCGCCGTGCAGGGCCAGTAAGCGCAGTAGCTCGATCAGGCTCGCGCGGTCTTCCTCCAGCTCGATGGCGCGACGCAGCGCCACCGGCGCCTGTTCATCGCCGCGGACAAGCCCGCCTCGCAAGGCCGGGATCAGGGCCGACGCCGGCGTGCGCGCGGCCGTGCCCCCCTGAGCGTGACCGAGCGAGCGATAATAGAATCGGAACATGTCCAATCCCATCTCGGGCCGACTCGCCGCGTAGCTGATGGCTGCGCGCTGCAAGTCCAGGCTCTGTCCCTGAAGCTCGGCCTGATTGATCAACCCGACCGCCACATCGGCGCCTTGTTCTGTCCAGATATCGAAGATGGCGGCTCTTGTCTCCGGGGCATCGCCATACAGTTCCTCCAGGGCCTGTTTCGAGGCCTCGCAGGGAAACAGGGAGAATACGGCGGCAATCGCCCGCTGGCTGGCGCGGACCTTGTCGTTTTCGCTGTGCGCCGCCTCCTTGAGGCAGGCACAAGCCAGACCGGCCGCCTCGCGCCTGGCATTCGGGTCCGTTCCCCGCATGCGACAAGCGAGGTCGACGAAAAGGGCGTCGTCCCGGTCCGGCAGACCCTCGATACCGCCCTGACCCTCGTCCGCCGATATGTCAGCGGGCTGGTTGTCGCGTGCCCGGGTCAGGGCGTGCAGGTAAACCTGTAGACGGCGTTCCAGACCCGACAGGGCATCGAGACTCAACCAAACCTCATCCTGCCAGCTCTGGCGCTGGCGATAGAGCTGACGCGCCATCAAGGCAAAGCGTTCCAACACCCAATTGCTCATCACGTCATCCCATTTTGTAGGCCACCAGCGGACCCGCTCAGTTCAGCTCGATTGTCGCCCCCTGGAGCCGATTGACTCCGCGTGCGACACAGTAGATTTCCTTGCCGTCGATAAATACCCGGCCGTCGGCGCGCAGCTCCAAGGTGGCGTGGGCCGATTCGACCCGAAAGCCCCGGGGCGCATTGAGGTACAGACTGCCATCTTCCTCCACCCGCACGCCGGCCCGGGGACGTTCGCCGGGACGGCGCATCCTTTGCACGACGACTGCCCCCCCCTCGACCATCATCGCGACGACACGGTCGCCCGCCTGCAGGGCCTCGACCCCGGCCGCGTGCCCCGCCACCCGAACCGCGCCGGCCGCCTCCAACTGCAGCCTCAACGCCTCGCCCGCCTCGACCGCCGTGACTTCAGCCAGGCAGGTCTCACCCACGGCCGGCCCTTGTTGGTCCATCACCGGCGCCAGCGACGGCACCGATGCCTGTCTTGCCTGCTTACGTCCCATTGATTTGTTCTCCGTCGGGTTCAGTTGTTGCCAATGCTCGAACCTTTTATATTGATGCTCGATCCGCTTATCGTTACGGTAGAACCACTGATGATCAGGTCGCCGCCGGAGGAGATTTCGATACTGGCGCCCGACTGGCCGATGTGCATCGTGCCCCCGCCCTGGCCCTTGACCGTGATGTCCTTGGCGGCCTGAATGCCGATGTTGCCGTTGGAAACGAACATGGTCAGGTCCTCGTTTCTCACCTCGACCGACATGCCGTGGCCCGCCTGCACAACGACGTCCTCGGCGGCCTCCATCTCGATGTTTTCCTTCTCCGCCTGGAGCTGAATGTGATCGCCGGCCTTCATCCTCAGGTCGGTGGCGGCGTCAATCCCGATTTCCTTGTTCTTGGTCATCAGATGCTGGGCATTTTCGACCACGACCTTGTGGTCCTTGCCTACCTGAACCGTCTGACTGTCTCCCGACTCGATCAACATCGACTTGGCGGCGTGCAGCGCCATTTCGCCCTCCTCGCTGGCCAAGCGGACCTTGTGGCCATTACTGTCCGCATCCAGCGCAAGAATGTTCTTTCTTTCGCGCGTGAATAACTCGACGCGTTCCTGGCCCTTGCGATCGTCCATCACAAGTTCGTTGCCTCCCCAGGTACGCAGGACGTTCTGGGTGGGATTAGCCGAGGTCACGGGGCTTGGTGTGTCGGGATTGGGCAGCGCGCCGAGCATGATCGGTCGATCGATATCGCCGTTGACGAAGGCGAGCGCCACCTCGGCGCCGGCGTGCAGGGGAAAATGCATGCCGTACTGCGCGCCCGTATAGGGCTGCATCAGGCGCACCGGCTGACTGGCCTCGCCCGCTTTGGCGTCGGAGCGGTCCAACATCAGCCGCACATGGTATCGACCCTGCTCGTCGAGATAGGCGTAGTCGCCCCCCGTGGTCTCCACGCGCGCGGTAATGGTCCCGTGCACGCGCGGCTCGTCGGCTGCCGCCAGGCGGAACGGTACCCCCGCGCGTATCAGCGTCAGGGTATTACGATAGGTTGGGCCCTGCGCCGCTTCGCCATAAGCCGAGGCCACGCTCTGATCGGCTGTATGGCGCACGGACACCACCAGGTAGTCGCCGTTGAGCGACTTGTCCGGGTGCCCGGTCAACGTGAACCGGTGCCCGGGCGCCATGCCGCGACAGTCGCTCTCCGCCTCGAAGGTCTCGCGGCGCCAATCGAGCGCCTCCTGGCGCACGCGGGCCAACGCCTCGCCCTCATCCAGGGTCTGATAATGATCGCCATAGCGGTAATCGCTGCCGCTGCCCTTGATGTGCGTACCGCGGCGCCCGACCGCATCGAGCACTGTCTCGGGAGTGCGGTAGTTATAGTCACGCACCTTGACCTGATCAGTCAGCAGGCGCGTGCGTCGAACGAAACTCTGCACGCTTTCGACCTGCCGCACCTCGCCGCCCTGCGGGCGATAGACGACCTCCCCGGTACCATCCATGACCGGCAGGTCCTTCACGTCGTCATGGACCATCACCTTTGCGCGCTTATCGGATTGCTCGAATATGTAAAACAGTCCGTAATGGCGCATGAGCCGCGTAATGAAAGCCAGGTCGCTTTCCTGATATTGCACGGTAAATTCCCGAGCGGGATAACTTTCGCGCAATGAAAAGTCGAGGCTTTCCCGGGGCAGATTGGCGCTGGACCATACCTGCTCGATCACCTGTTTGACGTCCTTGTTGAGAAACACGCGGCTCTGGACGTTGTAGTCGAGGGCCGTCAGTGGCGAGCGCAGGACGATGCGGCTTTGCCAGCCCTTGACCGCATGACCTTCGATATCGTAATCGACGACAATGCCGTGGACATAGATCGGCTGCGCCTCCCAGCGGACCTCGATGCGCGCTGCCGCGCCGACGACGGCGCTCGGATCGATCTCCGACTCGCTGGTCAGGCGCAGCGAGAATGCATAGTCGGCCCCGATTGCGTGCGACTCGCATTCCAACGACAGGACCGAGAAGGTGTGCTCGGGAATCCCCTGCACGTCCACAAAGAACTGACTCTCATTGGCGCCCGCCCCATCCAGGCCCACGAATCGCGCCATCGCGTTATTCCCCTCCATGAGAACGGTCTCCTATGTTGGTAGCGCGGGCAGCCATCAGGATGCAGCCACCGCGGTCGGCGCCGAAGGCGAACCGACCGCCTCCGGGCTATCGTCCGTCGCGTCCGGGCGATCGGAAAACACGAAATCGATACCACCGGACTCGCCCGGCTCGAGGCTGAGGACATCCGGCAGGTCGCCGTCGGCCATGTATTGCAGCAGGCTACGTGCGATCTCGGGCACGAGTTGTTGGTCGACGAGCGCCCCGATGCGCCGGGCGCCCGTTTCGTTGTAATTGGCCCCCTCGGCCAGGGCGGCGATCACCTCGGGCCGGCACCGCATCCGCACGCCGTGTACGTCGAACAACCGCTGGGCCACCGCGTCGAGTTTCAAGGCCACGATGGCCTGCAACGCTTCCGGCGCCAGGGGCGCAAACGGCACCACCTGCATTCGTCCGAGCAGCGCGGCGGCAAAATGCCGACTGAGAGCCCCGGCCGAGGCCTCGCGCAGTTCGGCAAAGGACGGTTCGGCCGTAGTCGCCTCCATGACGTTCGCGTCGAGCGCTTCGTCGGCATGCATCGAAGACGGGCCACCGTCCGGCGTGAACCGGGCGGTGATTTCTTCGGCGCCCAGATTCGAGGTCATCACGATCACGGTGTTCTTGAAGTCGATCTCCCGGCCCTCGCCGTCGCGCATGAATCCCCGGTCGAAAACCTGATAGAACAGATTCATTACATCCGGATGGGCCTTTTCGACTTCGTCTAGCAGTACCACCGAGTAGGGGCGCTGGCGAACGGCCTCCGTGAGGATACCGCCCTCGCCGAAGCCGACGTAGCCGGGCGGCGCCCCTTTGAGCTGGGACACGGTGTGCGCCTCCTGGTACTCGCTCATGTTTATACTGATGAGAAACCGCTCGCCGCCGAACAGCTCTTCGGCGATGGCACGGGCCGTCTCCGTCTTTCCCACGCCGCTCGGCCCCGTGAACAGAAACACGCCATGGGGGGCGTCCGGATTGCCCATGCCAGCGCGCGCGCTGCGAATGGTCCGGCCGATCGCCGCGAGCGCCATGTCCTGCCCCACCACGCGTTCGCGTACCCGGTCCTCCAACTCCAACAGGGTACTCATGTCGTCCTTGAGCATTCGGCCGAGCGGGATGCCGGTCCAGTCGGAGATCACATCGGCCACGGCGGCCGCCGTCACCTCGGCCTGCATCAGAGGCCGCTCCCCCTGCACCACGTCGAGCCGGTCACGTGCCTGTCGGGCGTCCGCCTTGATAGCCCCGAGCCGGGCCTCGTCCGCGCGCCCATCCCCGGTTTGCTGCCCCGCGTCCGGCTCATCCTGACAGCTAGCCTCCTTCAGGGACTGGGTATGCGCGCGGATGGCATCGACCAGGTGCGACTCCTCCTGCCAGCGCGCCGCCACCGCCTCCAGACGTCCCTGCGCCGCAGCCAGCTGGCCCTGCAGGCGCTCCACCAGGGCGGGGTCGACGTCCAGGCCATGGCGGCGTTCGTTGTCCAGGTGAGCCAGTCGCCGGCGCAGGTGATCGATCAGACTCTCCTCGACTTCGAACTCGGCTGGCCGCGCCGCCTGTCCCATACGAATGCGCGCGGCCGTGGTGTCGAGCAGATCGATCGCCTTGTCCGGCAGGTAACGCCCGTTGATATAGCGACTCGACAGGCGCACGGCCGCCTCGACGGCCGCGTCCGTAATCAAAATATTGTGATGATGCTGATAATGCGTCTTGATGCCGTTCAGCATCACGATCGCGTTCTCCTCCGAGGGCTCCTCCACCTTGACCAACTGAAACCGGCGTTCCAGGGCCGCGTCGCGCTCGAAATAGCGCTTGTATTCCGACCAGGTCGTCGCTGCAATGGTGCGCAGCTCGCCGCGCGCCAGGGCGGGTTTGAGCAGGTTGGCGGCATCGGCCATACCGGCCTCCCCGCCGGCCCCGACCAGCGTGTGCGCTTCGTCGATAAACACGATGATCGGTACACTCGATCCCTTGACTTCGTCGATGACCTCGCGGAGGCGTTTTTCGAACTCCCCCTTGAGACTCGCCCCGGCCTGCATCAGGCCCAGATCCAGCGTGCGCAGCTGCACGCCCTTCAGGATATCCGGCACCCGGTCCTGCGCGATGCGCAGCGCCAAGCCCTCGACCAGCGCCGTCTTGCCGACGCCCGGCTCGCCCACCAGGATGGGATTGTTCTTGCGCCGCCGGCACAGGATATCCACCATCAGGCGCACCTCCTCGTCGCGGCCGAGGACGGGATCGATCCGCCCCTCCAGGGCACGTGCGGTCAAGTCGTCCGTGAAACGCGCCAGGGCGGAGTCGGCCGGCGGTTGGGGAGCGGGGCCGGCCTGCCCGCGCGGCGTCTCGCCGTCCTCGGGCAAGCTCGTCGGCGTATCCTCGCTGGTTTGCGAATACGCCGCTCGCAGCGCCTCGCTCGAGACGACGGCAATCTCCGTGTAAGGCCCGCCGGGCAGCACGGGCGCCATGTCGACCAGGGCATCGAGCAAGGCCAGGGGCGTAATCTGGCGCTGACCGTAATACAGCGAGGCCGACATCCAGGCATGCTCCAGCCATTGATACAGTAACGGCGAGAAGGCGGGGCGTCCCGGATTGGCCGCGCGAAGGTTTTCCATATCGTCGAGCATGGCCTGCCACAGTGCATCCAACCGCACGCCTTGGTTCAAAAGCAGCCGGCTCAGGCCGCTATCCTCGTCGTCGAGCAGCTTGATCAACACGTGGGACACCGTCACCTCATAGTGCGTGCGCGCGGCGGCGAAATCGGCCGCCCGCTCGAGTGCGCGGCAACCCACCGGGTCCAGGCGGTCGAGCAATTGCTTTATCTGTCGAGTTACCACGTCCTTGATCCCCCGCTGTCTTCCGATTTCAACTTCACGGCCCCATCGCCGCCGCGGCGCCTCAGGCCACCTGGCGAATGGCCTCCTCGAGCTCCGATACCTGACCGGTGCGCTCTGCGCCCCGGTAGCCCGTGTCCGATATCCGCAGTGCATAGGGTTGGTCAACGTGTTCTCCCAACCAACTCGAACGGCCCAGACAGGCCTCGCGCGAACCCAGGCAAAGCCCCGCGGTGTCTTCCGGCAACACTTGGATCACCACGTCGAACCGCAATGTCGGCTCCAGGTAGCGGCGCACCAACCGCGCCAGCTCGCCCGCGCGCTCGCTGCCCGGCAGTAACTCCAATGCCTGCCGGGCGCCGATCGGCCCGACGTGCAGCTCGATCTTGCCGCCCACGTCGAGCACCTCCTCGCCCAGCATTGCCGAATGGCCGAGCCGCACCCCGCGTTCTCCCGCGGCGCCGAGTTCGCCCGCCTGCCCGACGCTCACCCAGCGCGGCACGAACTGTCTGACCTGCACCCGATGGCCGCCGAGGAAGCTCTCGAGCATGTTGCCCAAACCCGCCCCACCGCGCACCCGCGCGCCGAGCACACCGCAATAGGCCAGGTCGGCCTCCGCCGCCTCCAGGCCCTGCATCCCGGATAGCCCAGCCAGATAGCCGGGAAACTCGGCCTCCTCTCGATGCAGTCCGATGTGCGGGCGAAACTTCATCCAGGCGTGATAGAACAGCGCATAGAAACGGTGACTGAATATGTCCAAAAAGGCCCGCAGCGCCTCGCTGGTATCGTCGTCGCGCGCGATGAGCTCTGCGAAGTACTGCGGCAATACCGTGTCTACGCCGTACAGACCCATGAAATTGAGCTGCAGGTCCAGGCGTCCGTCGTCGAGCTGGCGACAACGACGAACGTCCGCCGCCGGGAAGCTGATTTCACTGGCCGGTCGCATCTGCAGCCACGAGTCCAGGCCGCGACCGACCCGGCCGTGGCCGCGCCACCCTTCCTCCAGCAGGCGCACCAGCTGAAAGAACTCGTAGCGCGGGGCCTGCGCGATCGCGTCCTCAATCAGATCGGGAAGTTTTCGCCGAGTAACGGTTGCCACTTCATCTCCTCTTGCGACGGGTAACACCGTATCGCGGTTTCCACGAAGCAGTTCAAGGCGGCATACATCGAGAAAAAGCGGTGCAGCACGCAGCCGAACAAATATATATCCGACAGAGACCTAAAACCCTTTTCATCGACGTGCAGACGCACTTGCACGCCGCGCATCAACGCACCACGACGCACCTGTTGCACGGGCTCCAGCTCAACGTCGGAGATTGCATCGATACGCCTTTGGTTTTGTTCTTCTCCCGTCCACTCGTACATCTGCAGGATCCGCTGGACGACCCCGGGCTCGCCGAGACTGGTGAAGTTCAAGGACAGGTGAGAAATCAACTCCCATCGGAACTGCTTGCGCTCCGGCGGCTCGTATAGCTTGGTCGGCCGGGTCAGGTTGCGAAACGAGGCATATGAGGGGAACCCCGAAGGCGGCGTCGACAACCCGTTCTCGCTGAGATAGCGCCTGGGATAGTCGCCGTTGTTGGCCGTAACCTCGCACGAGAGCGTCTCGCGTGCGGGCAACTCGGAACCCCCGACGCTGAGGAACAGCTCCGGATGCTCCCCGCCGAGTTGGCGCGAGGAGGTATAGAAAAACCTGCCCCCCTGGCGCCTATGGCGAAAGCTCGACATGGGCGAATAGTCGTGTCTGACCCCCGTCGCCATGTTGACGCCCGTGACCTTGTCGACGCGGTGGACGCGAACCCCATCCCGCGCGCCGATATCGGCGATCACGGGATAGCTCACCCGACGGTGGTTGAGATATATCGGCTCGGCCTCCTGCCTGAACAGATTGACCGCCGGGGCACAATGCACTCGGAAGGTATCGCGACCGATGGCATGGTCCTGCGGCGGCGGCGCCTTGACGGTGAACTCCAGATCGAAGCCCGAGCATCGGTCCGGCCACACGATGCCGTCGAGGCCGCCGACCGTCACGAAATTGTATTTCTCCCGAAAGCAAAAATAATCGTGCAGCAGCCTGAAGCCTGGAAAGCGTCCCTCGTCCTCGTCGCCCGGCAGTCCTTCCCCGGCCAAATGGCTGAGCACCACGTCACCTGTCGGATCGAGCTCATGCGGGTTGCGCGTGGGGTGATCATGAAAGGAGACGCGAAGACCGTGCAGCCCGGCAGTCAGCTGGTGCAGGAGCCACAGCGCCACGGCCGGGTCGGCGTGGAGATAGAATTTCAGCTCCTCCAGCTCCAGGTCGGCCACCTCGATGCCGGCATCGAGCTGCACCGACACGCGGATTCGGGTGCCGCTACCCGGCGGTTCCTCCAATTCGACCTTCTGCACCCGCAACGGATGCAGCATCACACTGTCCATGGTCGCGAAGCGGCAAATCACCTGATCGTCGCCGACCGGCGGACTGAGCAGGCCGGTGCCGCTGGGCAACTCCTGCGACTGCTGCAACTGGCCGAGCCTGTGCAAGAACTGCACGACGGTCGCCGAGGGATAGGCACGGAGAAACCGGGGCCACAGATGGTTCAGGAAGGCCTCGCTGATCTCTGGGATATCGTCGTCGATGTGCTGGCGGATCTGCGCCGTCAGGTAGGCCATCCCCTCGAGCAGACGCTCGATGTACGGATCGCGATCACGCAGCTCGGACAGATTGAGCATCCCGGCCTGTTCGGGATGCTGCCGGGCGAAGGCTTGCGCCGACTCGTGCAATAGGCGGATTTCCGCCTCGAAATAGTCTCGCATGGCCGCTAGGGACGTTCTTCCGTCGTTCTCTTGGACATCTTCACGTCTGCATACCCCCCGCTCATGAAATACGTGGAAAAACAGACCCGCTGTCCATTCGTCAGGCTGCCGCGCACCTCGAGCGTCAACACGCAGTCTCCTGTCTCGATGGGGCGGTGCGTCACCTCGACTCTGGACAACCGGGGTTCGAATTTTTCTATGGCCTCGCCGATGACCTCCACCAACTCCGATACCGAGTACGGCAGGCGCTGGTAGATCTGGGCGATATCCGTCAGGCCGTAGTCCGGCATATGCGCCAGGGTACCTTTCCGCGCGTTCAGCAACCGCGTCAGGTGGTCCCGGATACTGCGCCCGATGCTTTGAGCATCGACCTCACGCGTAATTGGTGAGCCGTCGCTGTATCTGCCGGTCAGTACCTCGAACAAGGCGTGCTGCATCCTCGTCACCCAAAAACAGCGGCGGGCGGCCCGGCAGGCCGCCCGCCGTCGTTCTTACCGCGGCTCCGACCAGGAATCGGAGAACTCGATGTTGCCATCGGCATAGGTCCAGGTGATCTTGCTGTACCGGACCGCGATGGTCTCCAGGTGAGGATACCGTTCCTTGTCCAGGTCCTTGACGTTGTGCATCACCGGATTGATCGAAGTAATCTTCACGTCTTCGAGCTTGTGCGTGAAATACTCCTTTTCCGTTCCGGAGTCGTCGATCTTGTACCAGCGCAGAGTCATCTCCTTGAGTGTCTGCCCATTGGCGCACGCCTTGTACAAATAAGGCGAGGCAGAATCGAACGACTTGGTCACCACGAGCGGTTCGTGCTTGCGGATGCCCGTCAGCGCCCCCGAGTCCGAGTCCGTCGGAATACGGACCTCGTGCTCGAAGCCGAGAACCTCCACGCTCCCCTCACGACCCGAAATCTTCACCGGACCATCGATAGCACTTCCCTGGTCGTCTTTAATCCACATATAGGCCGGAATCGCCATGCTGCTGCCTCCTCAATGCAGTTTTCCATAACAGTGAAACAACCCGTGCTCCACACCGAATGCCCTGTCGGGCCCTTGGAGACCGCGGCCATAGCCCGGCCTCCCCAATCGCGCAATGGGCCAAACGCTCGCCCACCCGCGCGCCCGGCGTTCCTTCGCCGGAACCTGCCTGTACACGATGCCGTCAGGCCAATGCCGCTATTTCTCCGTCGACGGCATCTGTGCAACGAGCGACAGACGCACATCCACCCCCTCGATTTGGAAGTGCGGCATCGCATACAGCGTTACGCTGTAGAACCCCGGATTCTCCGGGATCTCCTTGACCTCGACACGCCCGTCTCGCAGCGGGTGCGTGGCAATCAGATCCGGCTCCGGGTCGTTCATCTTGGTCACCAACGACTGAATCCAGTCGTTCAACTCGTTCTCGAGCACCACGCGGCTCTTGCTCGAGCCGATATTCTCCCGCTGAAGGACCTTGAGATAATGCGCCAGCCGCGCCACGAGGAATATGTACGGCAGACGCGAGTTGATGCGGCTGTTGGCCGTCGCCTCGGCCGTGGTGTACTCGGCCGGCTTCTGGACCGAATTGGCCGAAAAGAAGCACGCGTAGTTGCTGTTTTTGTAGTAGCTCAGCGGGATGAACCCGAGGTTGGCGAACTCGAGCTCCCGCGTCTCCGGAATGATAATCTCCGTCGGTATTTTGCTCTGCAGGCCACGGCCGGCATCGAACATATGTACCGGCAGGTCCTCGACCTTGCCGCCGGACTCCGGTCCGCGGATGTTCACGCACCAGCCGTTCTCCTTGAAGCTTTGCGCCATGTTAGCCGCGAAGGCAAAAGTCGAGTTGCCCCACAGGTAATTCTCGTGGCTTTCGGCATTGACCTCCTCCTCGTAGCCGAAGGCGCGCACCGGGGCGCTGTTCTTGCCGTAGGGCAGGCGCAGGAGGAAGCGCGGTAATGTCAATCCGATATAGCGCGCATCCTCGCTCTCGCGGAAAGCCTTCCAACGGATGTACTCGGCGCGGTCCATGTAATTCGCCAGGTCGTGAATTTTCGGAATTTCGTCGATCGAGTCCTTGCCGAAGAAATTCGAACCGACCGTCCCCAGGAACGGGCAGTGCGCCACGGACGCCACCCGTGAAACCTCGGTCAACAGCGCGATGTCCTCGGCACTGCCCTCGAACTCGTAGTTCGACACAATGGCCGAGATCGGCTCGCCGCCCGGCGTGTCGTATTCCTGGACGTAGACATGCTTGTACAGCCCCGATTGTGTCGTATCCGGGGCCTCCTCGAAGTCCTCGCGCATGTCGTCCTTGCTGACGTCCAGCAGCTCGACTTTTATATTCGACTTGAAATCGCAGCGGTCGACGAGGTATTTCAGCCCTCGCCACGTCGATTCGATCTGCTGGAAGCTTGGATGGTGCAGTATCTCGTCCAACTGGCGGCTGATCATCTCGTCGATCATGGAGACATAGCCGTCCAGCAGGGCCTTATCGATCTTGTCGACCTTGGTGTCCGAGCCGCCGAGCACGTCGAGGAACACCCGCAGCGCGGCCGTCATGCGCTCGTTGGCCGAGGCATCGGCCATGGTCTTGACGTCGCTGAAGGCCCCGAGGGCGACGCCCTCTTGAAGCGGCTCGACATCGACCAATTTGCACAGTCGTTCGTACAGCCCGCCTTCGGGTGTCTCTTCGACGGCCGCCTGGGCGGCGCTTGCCTGTTTCTGTGTAGCCATAACAACCCCTCCCACGTATGGATAAGGCGACCGGGGCGACCTATTCGGCCTGCCCCGTCTCGCCGGTATTCTCGCCGCCCGCCTCCGGCTCCGATGTAATCTTCTCCAGCTCGGACTTCAGACCTTCGAGCTCGGGTTGCGTCTTGACGATACGCTCCAACTCCTTGCGGAAGCTGCCGTTGTCGAGCAGATTCGATTTGAGGTCCTTGAGCAGATTGCGCATCGCCAGCAGGTTGTGTACGGCCGGCACCTGGCGGGCGACGGATTCGGGATGAAAGTCCTTGAAGGATCTGAAGGCCAGATCGACCGTAATCTCCGTGTCGTCGTTCTTGATCACGTTCGGCACAGAGAAGCGCGTCTGCGGCGACAGGTCGCTCAACACCGATTCGACGTTCTCCTTGTTGATGTTGATACGCTCACGGTCCACCAGGCGGCCGGTCGCTTTGCCGTTGCTGAAATCGCCGACCGTCAAGAGCTTCAACGGCAGTTCCAGTTTCTTCTTCGCTCCCCCGGTTTCCACGTCCAGGGTGATATTCACCCGCGCCTTGGGTATCTCGTTTTGAAAGCTCTCAGCCATTTTCGCCTCCCGATAACGGCGCCGATGCCGTTGCTGATGTTGGGTCCTGTCTCGCGTTCGCGTTACTGCAACCGCGCCGCCTTTGCCACGTCGATTTCGCACAGCCGCATTCGGCTGTCCTCGAACGCCTGTTCCAGCCTCTGTTTGTCCTCCCCCTTGGCCGCCGCGGCTCGTTCCGAAAGCAAGGCCATGCGTGTCTTCTCAATGGAGAACGCCAGTTCGGGAAACCAGGTCGCCAGGCACGTGTCCGCGGCCTCCTGGGAGAGCCGATCCAGCGTATGGGCCGCGATCCAGGCCTGGCCGTGCGCCAGACACAATTGCGCCATTGCCAGGCGCAAGCGCACGTGCTGGACGGCGCTGCTCGCCGGGAAGTCCTGCAGTGCCGACAGGGCCGGGCCGAGGCCCTGCTCGGCAGCCGTGCCCCGGGCCTGGACAACGGCCTCCTCCAGGGCAGCCTCGTCCTCTCCGACCGGTTCCGCGCCGCCGGCGCCGCCCATGGCGGCGAGCGTATCAAGCCAACTGCGCGTCGCCGGCGAAGCGAATGCCGTGCCGTCCTCAAAGCTCAGCGAGGCAAGGCCGGGCAGGCGGCGTAGCAAACCGGCGACCTCCCACTCGATGGCCTCGGCGACGTCCGACTGCTCGAGGCGTCGGGCGATCTCGGCGCCCTTGTGCTGCACATCCAGCCACAGGTGTGCGCCCGGCTCGAAGAACAGACGCTCGACCGCCCGCAAGGCACCGGACAGATCGTTCTCCTCGATCAGCTTTTGTACCTCGGCCATGGCAGCGACGCGCGGCGCGGGGACGCGCGTCCTGCCGGCCTCGGCCGGGGGCAGGGTCAGCCCGGACCAGCGCGCCGCGCGTGCCAGGGTAACCGCACGACGAAACGCGCCCTGTTCCAGGAGGTACGACACGGCGCCATGCAGTGCGCTCGACAGGCTCTGGTCCGAGTCGATCGATGCGCCGCTGTGTGACCCCGCCGGGGACGACGCCCCGTTCCCCGTCCTCTGGTCGGCCCCAGCCGCGGCCTGTTCGCGTCGTTGACGCTCGGCCGCGCGGCGATCCTCCTCGGCCTTGAGCAGCGCCGGCTTGACCCCCTCCAGCACCGAGCCCAGCGCAGCCCAGGCCGACTGTGGTTCACCGAGCAATCGCTCGCTGTGCCCGCTCAGCGTCTCCAGACATCCCTCCAGGCGCTCGACCGCGACCAGGTCCATCTGTTCGGCCAGTTCCTCGAGAAAGAATTTCAGTTTTTGATTGTTGAGCCACCCCAAGGCCGCATTGCGGGCCGAGGCCTTGCGCGGGTGAATCTCCTCGGCGAAACGTTCGACCATCGCCGAGTACAACTGCGCGCTCTCGATCAGGCCGTCGAGGCCATTGGTGTACAATCGGGCGAACACGTAATAGCCGGCAACACGCAGATCCTTCGCGTCATCGCGCAGCAGTTCCTCCGCCGTCTTGGCGATGAGATCGAAATCGTTCTCCGAGAGTTTGTCGATTTCCTGCTTGATGGCGACGAAGCGATCGGAGTAGCGCGGATCCTCGCCGCACGGAGCCTCGGCCGCGATAGGCTCCAGCAAGGCCTGCACATTCTCTGGCAGGGAGTCCGGCTCCAACTCCGCCTCGCCGGCCGACTCATCGATAGGCTCCTGCTGCCCGGATTGCTCCGAGCCCCCCTCCTCACCGGGCGGGGAAGCCTCCACCGTCGCGGCGTCACCCTGTACGGCACCGCCGCCCGACGGTCCCGCCGCCACTTCTTCGGCTCCAGCGGGTACGGCATCCAGGGCGACCTCGGTGGCCTCCTCTACGCCACTCGGCCCGGAACGGTTAACGCGCGCCTTCGCCGTCCCCTTGGCCGTCATCGCCAGGACTCCCGGCTTCGCCAGTTATTCAGGGCGTCGACGAGACTCATCTCCTCGCTGCGCACGAACGGGAGCAGTCGCGAAATGTCCTGTTCGTTGGTCTGCATCTCGTCGATCACGTCCAGCACCGCCCCGTCGGAACGGCCCATATCGAACATTGAGACGAAATACGAGGCCGGCACCGGTTTGAAAAAGATACTCAGTCGCGGTGGCAAGCCACCCTGGCCCTCGTGCCAAAAGCACTGGGCCCGCCAGCCGCGCCCGCCGATCAAGGCCTCGGCCAACTGCAGCCAGAACATCACGTAAGGCATCGCGTCGCCCTTGGACGGCAGAGGCAGGCGCACCCCCCAGTTGACCCGGCTGGGTCCGCGGCGCGAGACCGTATTGAATGTCGTCGCCACGGTCTTGACGAACACGGCGCGCGCATCTTCGTCCGCCCCGGGCAGCAGGTCAACCCAGAAGTTCTTCATCGACATCGCCGACATAATTTCCATCTCACGCGCCAGGAGGGCGCGTTTTTCGAACGGCGGAATAGCCTCGCCCGAACGGCCGACCGCCGTGACCACCTCGCGCACACTGCCGGCCTCCCGGGCCGCGGCGACCACCGTGTCGGCCACTTCGATGAAATCGCTGTACCCGACGACCGCCAATGCCTGCATGTCTCCAAACGCCGGTTCGTCCAGGGCCGCAAACACCCCGAACGGATAGGCCCGTCCGCCCTTGTCCTGGCTCGGCGCAATCACGCCGGCGACGGTGTGCGTCTCGCGGTTACCCACCAGCACGAAACGAAGCGCCGGGGCGGCGAGGAACGCCTCTTTCCAATCCGGTCCCAAACTGCGGGTCATGAGCGACACGCCCTCCTGTACCCAGGTGTCCAGGCCCATGGCCTCGCGCGAGGACAGGTTCTCCCGAATAAACTCCGGATAGGCCGGAATCTTTCCGAAGCAGCCTGTGTAGCGCTCCCTTACGCCCTGACGTGGCTCCAACTCGCTCTTGCTCGAAAATCGGAACATCCCTGTCACCTGACCGCGACCTGGTCGCGCCTCAAACTGGCCTGCATGATGGATGCGGGCAACCGCAAACCGCGCAGCAGGCCGGGCACGAACACGTTATTGCGCCGGTCCGCCTTGAACTTGAAGCTGACCCTGATCGGGTTGCCATTGGCCGCACTGATCTTCCACACGCTCAGATACTGGGCACCCGGTTCCTTTTTCACGTCGGCCTTCTGGAGGATATGGAACAGCCCCCACACCCCCTGCGCACTGACCTCCGCACGAATATTCGCCTTGGCCGAGACCCCGACGACCCGTGCGCCCGCCGGACCCTTGGTGCCCGGCCATTTGAAGCGGCGCCACTCCTGGGGCTCGTTGCGATAGCGGTAGATCTGTCCATTCGACTCCAGGAGCGTCTGGCTCAGTCCCGACTCGGGAATCGGGTAGAGATAGAAGGTCACGCCCGGCGTGTCGCGGCCGCGCTTGAACAGCGCATCGGTCACTAGCTGGGCCCGGTTCAGCGCCGCGATGAACGAATGACTGAACTCGGGGCGCACGCCGAGCCATTTGCGCGGACGCCAGGTCCTGCGGCTCTTTCTCAGGAACGAGGTCAAGTCACTGTTGACGAACGACCAGAGCGTCCCGTCCTTGGGCCGGAAGAATTCGGCCACGTCGTCCAGGGCGGCATCGGCGCCGGTACGCGAGAACGGGAAGCGGCCACGAATCCCGCTGTCATAGTCGTGCAGGACGACCGAGGCCCAGCGCTTTTGCACCGCCCTGACCGCCGAGGCCAGGATCGTGCGCCAGGTCTGGCGTATGGGCGAAATGAACAGCGGCTCGATAGCCCGCTTGGTACGCAGATCGGTACCGTTGAGCAATCCCGTGGTCGTCACCCAGGTCTTGTAGAGTTCCGTGTTCCGCCCGGAGCCATTGAATATACCTGCTGCGTAGGCCTCGGCATCGTTCAGGGTATCGCTGGAGGCCCGCATGCGATCCACTTCGCCCTGCAGCGAACCCAGGGCAATCAGGTATTGCGCCACCAACTCACTGACCTTGCCCTTCTCCCCCGGTTTGGTGAACCGGCGCAGGTCCGAGAAGGCCGAATCCAGCTCCTTCACCGGCACGGCCGTGACCTTACCGTGTTTGGCGATCTTGCCGCCCTTGACGTCCCAACTGACGTTGCGCAGCACGATGTTGTCGTCTACCGCCTTGAGCACCGAGGCAATAGGGCCGTCGTTGCGGGCCATCAATACCAGCCGATCGGCTGCATCGTCCGTCGTATCGAACCGCGCCACCTGGATACGGCGCAGGAAGTGGAACCAGACATCCTCGTAGTCGTTGAAGTACAGCGCCCGCATTGCCTTGCGAAGGCGCTTGCTCAACGACCGATCGACCGTATTGGCCTCGCCGGTGTCTCCGCCCTGGGCGCTGGTGTCCTTTTGATAGGTCCCCAGGACCCAGTCGCCGCGGCTGGCCGACAGAACCGTGGATTCGATTTCCCGCGAGGCGAACTTCTCCCAGCCGCGCTTGGTGTACAGCACGGGGATGGTCGCCTCACCCTTGAAATAGCTCACCCCGCGACCCTTGACCAGCCCCTTCAGGCTCACGGACTTCAGCAACAACCGACCCTTGTTTTTGAGTTGGGCGTACAACAGCTCCGCATTGGGCGGCGTGCGCAGTTGACTGCGGGCCTTCTCGACAATGGCGTCGGCCAACTTCCAGTTGCGAGCATGCAGCCCGTCCTTTTTCGGCCGGCGCATGTCATCCAGATACAGGCCGACCAGGCCCTTGAGGTGTTTGGCCGTTATCTTGGCGCTGTCCGGGTCGTCCTTGGCCAGATTGGCGACAAATACCGAGGCCGACCACTGTGGATAGAGCAGCGCCACGGCCTGCTTCTTCTCGATGTATTTCGGCTTGGAGAGCATCAGATATGCCTTCAGCGCACTGTAGTACCTGCCCCGGATTTTGGCGTAATCCTGCTCGTCCTTGACCGCCTTCCAATCGTTGGAGTACCGCTTGAGCTTGTCCTCCAGCGTATGGCCGACATCACCGAGGAATTCGCGCCGCATCGCCTGCACCAGCACGTGTTCAACAGGCGCGATTTCCTTGCCGCCCTGGTAGACACCCAGATGCATGTACCAGGGCGGATTGCGCTCGTAGCCCTTGAGCGTTTCGTAATGCGCATACAACCGGCTCAAGGCAGCGTAGTAGGTCGTCGGGTCGCTGTCCTGCGATTTGACGGCGTTGGTCAGTGCCGCCGTCGCCTCCTGGCCCTCGGACAGGATGAGCGAATTGGTCGTATACGAGGCGCTGAAACCGATCAGCGCCGCGATGACGACCGCGGCGGCCGCGGTGACTGTCGCGCCCTTGAGCCAGCGCGTCACAATCTTGCGCCGGCGGCTCATCAGGGCCTCGGTCGGCGCGGCCAGAATCACCTTCTTGAGGAAATCGTGAATGAAGTAGCTCTTTTCCTTGCGCTGCTCGCTCTGCTCCGGTGCCTGCTCGACGTAACCGAAGGCATGGCGCAGATTGCCGACCACGCGCTGAAGCGGCAGCCCTTCCTGGGTGCCGCTGGTAAAGTACACGCCGGAAAACCGCGGCTGCTCCTGGTAGGGGTTTTCCCGGAAAAGCAGACTCAGGAACTCGATGAGCCGCTCGCTCGAGGCCATGAACTGCGCCGGAAAGTCGAAGATTTCGCTCTTCAAATGATGCTTGCGCTGCATGGACAATTTGCGCAAGCGCAGCTCGCTGAGCTTCTCGTACAGCTGACCCAGCTTGGCCCCCACGGCCTCCTCGATATTGCCCTCGCCGAGCCGCCCGTCCAGCTGAAGGCCCCAGACCTGCTCGCGTTCGCCCTCGCCCATATCGCCGAAATACGACTCGAATCCTTTTAACAGATCGCATTTGGTAAATACGATATATGTGGGAAACAGATAGCCGAGCGTGCCAACCAGCTCGTTGATACGCTCGCGGATGACCTTGACGTGCCATTCGATGTCATCGTCGTCGCCGGTCAACAAATCCGAGAGACTGACCGCCACCACGATGCCGTTGATGGGCATCCGGCGCCGATATTTGCGCAGCAAGCCGAGGAATGTAACCCACTCCTCGTGGTCGTTCTCCTCGGTGGTATACCGCCCCGCCGTGTCCAGAAAAACCGCCTCTTCGGAAAACCACCAGTCGCAGTTGCGTGTACCGCCAAAACCGCGGATATCGATATCATCGGCGTGCGCGTAGGGAAAATGCAGGCCGGAGTTTCGCAGCAAGGTACTCTTACCGGCTGCCGAAGGTCCGATAATCATGTACCACGGCAGCGCATAGAGCGCGGCGGTGCCCCGGTATTTCACTCCGAGCCCCGACGCCTTCAGGGAGGCGACCGCCTCGTCCATCTTCTGCTTCAGGGATTCCAGTTCCGCCTGGCGCCCGTCGTCACCGTCCTGCTGCGAGGACAGCTCCTTTTGAAAACGCGCACCGCGACTGCGGGCAATCAACCAGCGCAGCAGGATATAGAGCCCGGCAACCGCAAACAGCGAGGCGATGATCACGACCCGTACCAGCACCGACGTCAGGCCCAGCCGCGGGCCGGCGTACCAGACCAGCGCCGCGGCGATCAGCAGGCCCAGCATGACGGCGCCGCCCTTGCTCAGCAGCAGCCGCCTCAACAGGGATACAATCATGCCCATGCCCCGACACCTCCGCGCCGCGTCTGGCCGACCATCGCCCTGGGGCCGTCATTCGGGAATACCTCGCGGTCCATCTGCTTGATGGCGTCGACCGACGTGTTGGCCTTGTGCACCACCGCGGCGGAATAACCCGCGTAACCGAAGAAGATCGCCCCAACGGCGACCGTTACGATGACCCAGTACGGGATGTCCCGACCCACCTTCGTCAGCATACCCTCGCTCGGCGCACCATCCGGCGCCAGGCGCGTATCGAGGGCGCGCCCGTACCCGTCAATCTGGGAATGCAGGTCGACCTGCAGGGCCATCAGTTGTTCGATACCCCGAACCCGGTAGATACCCTCGAAGCCCATCTGCAGGCAGACGTAATACAGCTCCAGCACGTCCTTGGCCTCCTCCCCCCTCTGGCGCAGGGCGCCCAGGCGCTCGAAAAAACCTTCGCCGGCCAGGTGGTCGCCGAAGAATTCGAGCTGCAACGGTTGTCCCATCCAGTCCAGCCGGCCGGGCCAGTCGGAGCTCAGGACGCACTCGTCGATGTAGGCCGCCATGGCGTACTTGGCGTCCTTGACGATCTGCATCGTCAACTGGCGCTCGAAGGCCATACGTTCCATCTCCTCAAAGCCCGCCAGGATCGTCTCTCGATAGCCGGCGTCCAGATTGGCCCCACGGTCCGCCGCCTTGAACGGCGCCGTCATCGCGAACAGCGAGGTACAACACTCGAGCACCGGATTGACTTTGGCACGCGCGCTCATCGCCTTACTCCTGTACCGTCAGCAGATCCATCGTCGCTCCCGCGAAGTCACGCGACAGAAAGATACCCATGGTCTTGTCGGCCGCCAGTTTCTCCCAGTAATCGCCCTTCTTCTCGATATTGAAGTACTCGTAGCCGCTCTTGATGGGAAGATTGCTCGGCGGGCGCTGGGTGTGAGCCACCCGCACGCCGGGCAGGGCCGAGGCCACAATCATTTCGATGTCGCTGCGCGAGCCGACTTTGATCATCTTCTCGAAGTGCTTGACCCACATCGGGTCCTCGCTGTCGGACTTCACCGCCAGGTAGAGACCGCAATCGAGGTGGCTGCTGTCGATGGCATCGATGGAGTACAGGACATCGGACTCCCGCGCCAGCTTGATGGGCGCAATCTTCGACGGCATGGCCATATCGAACAGCGTGCGCAGCTGCTGCTCAATGAGCTCGAAGGTCTGGCCCAGCTGGTCGTGCTCGTAGCGCGGTACGGCGCTCGCCTCGATCTCCAGGCTGAACGGGGCAAGCCCGCCGATAACCCGGCTCAGCAGCAGGTACAGGCCTTCGGGGTGGAGCTCTGGATGAGCCCGGTAGTGTTGGAGCTGCGGCAGGGCGCTGCTCAGGGTGTGCAGGACCAGAAAATTGGACAGATCGCTGTGGCCGAACTCCGCCAATGCCCCGCTGGATTGGCGCCGACGCTCGTTGAGGGAGCGGATCTTCGCCCGAAACAGATCCAGGAGCCTGTGCACCAGATCCAGCAGGTAGGGCGAGCCGGCTATGCACGCCACCGGCGGCACAGACTGCTGACGGAGCGCAAAATTACGGTCGCCGTCGTTGACCAGTTCCGCCAGCTTGATGACCGAGAAGTGCTCCCGCGAGGCCGAGCCGTCCAGGAGCATCAGGTTCGGTTTGCCGAGCATAACCTCGCGCTCGCGCCCCGGGTCGTTCTCGTCGGCCACGTTTCGATAGTCCGCCTGCCAGGCGCATAACTGGCCGTTGTCCTGATAACCGTTGATGCCCGAGGCGCCGTCGTTGGCCGGCAGGCACAGGTAGACCTCCACTTGGTCGCCCTGGCCGCTGGTCAGGTCGAGCGTGAGCGGTGCCGCATCCTGCTCTTCGTAGCGCACCACCCGGCCGTCGGGAAAGATGGCCTGACAGCTCTTGATGCGGTAGACGCCGTTCTCCAGTGCCTGCTCGTCGACCGTGTTCGACACCACGCCCCAGGCGTGGGGCGCATGGCTCTTGGCCTGCAGCGCCCGACAGGTCTCGTGGTACTGGTCCCATTGTTGGAAATGCTGCTGGCCCAGGAACATCCCCTCGGCCCAAATCACCCTGCGCAACGTCTTCATCGCAAATGCCGTCCCTGCATTCTATCCGTGCCCTGATTGTCCGGCGTTACTGGCTTACCTGAACCGTGCTCCCGACGAGATTGACGGCGATATCGGTCGAAAAGCGCTTACCCAGCATCGAGTCGGACAGCGCGTACAGTCCGCGCCATTTCTTCTCCACCGGATTGCGAAATATCGCAACCACTCCCACGTATTTCGCCTGCGCGTGGCGCTGAATCTCGACCGTGTCCTGCGAGGATGGGCTGATCGTGACCTCGTTGCGGGTGAGCAGCGTATCGCCCAGGACACTCATATCGTTTTTCCAGATATCGTTGAAATTGCTGCTCTCGAACGGTCCTTTGTCCGAGAGCTGGTAGATTCGGACAACCACCGGCAGCGGCTGGTCGCTGCTGCCCAGATTCAGGTTGGCCGTCGATGACAACCCGACATTGATATCCGGTGCCCCGCAGGCGGACAACATCAGCCCCATCACCAGAAGCAACAACACATTCGCAAATCTGTGCCGGATCATTCCCCCTACCTCCACTGCTCGTTTATAGATTATTTAG
>Ga0209918_1000456_pt1 | contig 26865 bp, 31 predicted proteins | sample SalPonD_shore_MG_FD_185712 | JGI IMG/M metagenome (GOLD analysis project Ga0209918, IMG submission 185712) | Salt pond soil microbial communities from South San Francisco under conditions of wetland restoration - Salt Pond MetaG... | ecosystem: Environmental > Aquatic > Marine > Intertidal zone... | reverse complement strand
CGGGTAGGCAACCGTCTGGATCGCAGCCACGCCAAGCAGTGTTCCAATTGCATCCAAGCGCTCGGGACCTGAGCCTCGCACCAGCCCCTTGATCATGTTCGCGTAGCCCTTGAAGATGTCGTAGTGGTAGCGCGAGAACTCGAAGGTCAGGTTGTTGAAGTAGAAGTCGCGCAGCGCGGTGTTGCCGAGCAACTGGGGCGGCGTGCGATAATTCGGCATCCACTTCTCAGCCCACTCGACAGCCTCGCGCGTTCCCATGCCGGCATCCATGCGCTCCATCATCGAAGCCATGTGCATGACATCGGTGCCGAGCCACAGAGCGCGGCTGGACATACGATACCAAGCGGCAATGACATTGGCCGGCTTCTCACCGAGCGTGTCAGCGATGCCTTCCCATCCTTCAGGCATGAGCCGCTTCTTCTCGATCTCCTCACCGAAGTTGCGCATGAGCCGAGCGTAGAAGCCGCCCTCCTGCGAGTTGAGCGTGGCGCCGTAATGGAAGCTCGCACCCTCGCGCTGGAAGTCACGATAGAGCTTACCGTTCGTGATGACCTCCGGGATCGCCTTCACGGTCGAGTTGAGCAGCCGGCCCCACGCCTGTGGCTTGAACAGGTAACGCGAGGCCAAGAAGCTGGTCTCGTTGAACAGATGCGGGACCGGCGTCAAGAAGAGCGAGCGCACGGCAGCGCGGTTCACCTTGGAGGCGACTGCCGCATACGGGTCGGTCATGGGCTTGCGGTAGAAGTTGTCGATCACCGCAGCCATCTTCGGGTGCATCTTGTAGCCTTCGAAGAACGGCATGTCGGGCGTGATCCAGTCGTCCGGCGCCGGCAAGGATCGCGGCCGGGCATACGCGCCGAACTCGGGCGTATCCTTGAGCTGCTGGATCGAATAGATCGCTTCCTTCGCGGTCTGCATCTCGCGGATGCTGTTCACCAGCGACAACATCGGGTCATGATAGTAGCGGACAGGCGTCAGGCTCTCGACCTCGCTATGCCAGGCGTTCGTCAGCTCCCAGGTGTTGCCTTCCTTGTCCTTGACCGTGTCACCCTTGGCCCACTTCCGCTCCTCGGGATGCGCGACGTTATTGACCGGCACTTCCTTGTCGTTCTTCAGCTCGACAGCCCACGGCTTCTTCTTGTCGACCATGGTGAGGTTCTTGCCGCCATCCGTCATCCGCACCAAGCGACGATTGCCGTCCTGATCGCGCAGCGTCCAATAGCTGGCGTGCTCAAGCGAGGAGGGGTGCGTGTTGAGCATTCCCGGCGCCCGTCCGGCCAAGATGGGATCGGCGGCGTCACCGGCCTCGCCCGTGAACTGATCGACGCCAGGCGTGTAGCCCTTGCGCATCTTGTGGGCGTACTCGGGGTCGAACTCCATTTCGAACTCGCGGCCCTCGGTATCCTTGAACAGCCGCGGGAGATCGGTCTTCGACAGCCACTCGTACAGCTCGGCCTGCTGCGCTCGCATGGGCTCGACGACATCCTTGTAGACCTTCATGTCCGCAGGCGTCATGCCGTGCGTCGGATCGCCTTCCATGTAGCGCAGGAACCGCTCCTTCATCGCCGGATCGGAACGCAGGCCCTCGGGCAGGTCATTCGACCACTGGAGCCAGAAGCTATCGCGCGCCTGCGACCGCGTCTTGATCCGGTTGAAAGTGTCGTCCGCGTTCTTAATGAAGTCGGGCGTGGGCGTCATGGGAATAGGAACGGCCGGCGCGTGTGCCGACGACAGGTCATGAGCGATGGCAGCGCTCTGGCTGGCACGCTCGATGGCTTCGTTCGGGTGGATGCCTTCCAGCGTCCAAGCGTTCTGGAGATGCTGCTGCGCCTTGGCCTCGGCTTCCAGATCACCTTCCTTGCCAGCGAGCCGCGCAACATCCTTGCCGGCCTGCTTGAATGTTCCCGGTGTGGGAGCGCGGCCGACGATCTGGGCGTGAACCTCGTTGGTGGCAGGATCGTGAACCAGGCGAGCGAAGTCGCCCTCCTTGGTCACCACGCCCGGCCCGATGTCGGGTGCCCGGCTCAGGTGACGCAGCGCCAGCGCGGCCTCGCCGCTCTCGGGCACGCCCATCATGCCCTGGGCCAGGATGTTGACCTTGGCGCCGAAATCTGGGTTCCCAGTGGCCTTCGTGGCTTCCTGCCCGGCAACGTCCCCGAGCGCCCCGAAAGGAGCCCACACTGCCGCAGCGGCGCCCCAGAACAGGTCGCCCACGCCGGTCGCGCTCATTCCCTGCCCGATCTCGGTGATGCCCTTGCCTACCTGCGCACGGGCAGCCGCGCCCTCGCGGGTGGCAGCCGCCGCCCATTCGGACGACATCTTGCCGGCGCCGACCGCGTCATGGACCGCCTTGACGGCGTCGGCCGCCCTGGAGCCCCAGGAGCTGCCGTCCTGGGCCGTCAGGCTGTTCAGGCCGCCACCGGCCCGCGGGGCTCCAGCCGGCGCGTCCGGGCTCGCCATGGCGTCAGTCAGGGCCTTCCCATCGGCCAGACGGGCATTGAACGCCTTGGGCTGCCCAGGCGGCACCGGAGCCGGCTCAGGCGGCAAGAAGCCGGCCGGCGGCTTCATACCTTCCTGGGTGGCAGCGGCGACCGGCGCCGGGGGTTCGAAGCCTTCCGGCGGCGACAGAGGACCAGCCATTACTTGCTCTCCGGGACCATGGGGGTGAAGTCCTTATCGAACAGCCGGCCCGACTTCGGGTCCCAATACTGTCCGGTGTTCGGGTTGTGCCAATAGCCCTCGGCGCCCTTCGGCCGCTTGGCCGGGCCAGCGTAGCCAGGCGGGATCGGCGCGACGACAGGCTCAGCACTGCCGAGCGGGATATGCTTCTGCCCATGGAACAGCGCCATGAACTGAACGCCATAATCCCGGGTCGTGAGGCGACCGTAGACATCGGTACGGTTCAGGTGCGTGACGCCACCAGGGCCGCCGAACCAGGCACGCGCTGCACCTTCGAGACCGTACTTCTGGATGAGCCGTCCGAACTCGCCCTTGAAGACCGCGTCCTGCGCCTTCTTGTTGTGCAAGAACTCCTGCGGCGTCAGCTCGTGACCGTAATATTCCTTCGTCCAGCTCGGGATGTTCGCACCCATGACCTGGTAGGCACCATACGCACGGTCGCGCGTGCCGTCCTTGTGGACGGTCCACTTGCTGAGCGCACTGTAGTTGCCACCGCGGCTTTCGATGCCCTTGATGGCGAGACCGGCGCGTTCCATCACCGGGTTATCGGGGAAGATCGGGCCTTCACCGATGCTGGCGGGGTCGAACTTGCGCATGGCGGCGAGCATGTCGTCAGTGTTCTGCTTCTGGAACTCCTTCGCCTGATCCAGCGACGTGTGATACTGGTCGAGATGCTTGCCATAGTAGTTGGGTGAGGACGGGTCATAGAGCGTGTGCCAGTCCTTACCCTCGCGGGCCAGTTCGACTTCCTTCTGCTCCAGATCGTGGCGCAGGCGGCCGATCTTGACATCGCCCAAGGCAGACGGCTTGTAGCCGGTGCTGATGTCGCCCATCGCCGGATCGAGAGACTTGGCCCACTGCTTGATGAACTGATTGCGCGCCGCCTTACGGTCGGCCGGGTCGGGACCCTTCTCCATGCTCATGAAGTGCTTGCTGGCGGTTTCCCAGTCGGTCTTCGTCAGCTCATGGTTCACGAACATCTCGTCGATCTGCTCGCGCGAATTGATGTGGAGCGGGTTGTTGTCATCCATGTCGATGCGATGGATGGTGTTGGCGAGGTTGCGCGACGAGGTCGTGGGCAGCACCGAGTTCGGATCGTAATTGCGGATAGCCGTAACCATCTTCTGAGCCTTCTCCAACAGATCGGGCCGTCCCTTGAACGCCGGGTCGATCCCCATGTCGGTCAGCTTCTTGTTCGGGTCGTGGATGTACTCATCGGTAGCATTGAGGGCCGCCGTCTGCTGCTGCTGCTTCTGCAAACGGAGCGCGGCTTCCTGGTCGCTGGCGGCGGCCTTGCGCTGGCGTTCAATATGAGTGAGCAGCTTGTCGCTGTCCATGCCGATATACTCGGCATACTTCCCGCTCTTGACAACACCCTCAGCCCACTGACGCCCCGCTTCACTCTGGCGCGCGGCACCCTCGACGGCGCTCTCGATCAGAGATCGGGCAGCCTTCTGCTTGATGCTGGTGCCGAACTTCATCCGGTCTTCAGCCGACAGGTTCATCGTGCCGGCAGCGGTGTCAACCTGACCGAGCGTCTTCTTGAGCTGCACGTCGAGCTGCGACGGATCGTTGTAGACGAGCTGTGCGTTGGCCTGCACACCCTTGACCAGCGCGTTGCTCGACGCCTGATAGGCCAGATGTCCAGCGGTGCTGTATGCCTTCTTGGCGAAGGCGTTGTAGCTGGAGATCGTCTCGCGGTCGAACGCCTTGAGCGCGGTCGGATTGGTGATCGTCTCGCGCAGCTTCTCACGGTCAGCCTTCCACTGGGTCAGGCTTTCCCCGATGAGCATCGGACCCTGCGACGGACTGGGCGTGATCGTCTTCTCGGGATCGTTCGGGTCCTGATGCGGCGTCATGATATTGTCGAGCTTGGCGTGCTGAGCCAAGTCGAAGTCCGCCGACTTCATGCCCGCATCGGTGATCGCGAGCTGGTCTTCGTGCTTCTGGTACTGCTCGTAGACCTGCCCGGCATTCATTCCCAGGCTTTCGAGGCCCTGCGCGATGGCACGTCCGCCCTGTCGCTCCGCGGCGCCCGCCTCTCGGCCATAACGAGCGGCGTAGACACCGGCCTCGCGCATGGACGTGACGCCACGTTCCTCTGGCTGGAGGTTCGGCATCCCGGCATCGTACGTCTTGATGTTTCCGACCATGATGGCACCTTACAATAGCATTCCGGCGAGGCCGATGCCCGCGCCAAGAATGTTCATGAAGCCGCCAACGCGCTGACCCTCAGCGGCCTTGAGCTGCGCATTGCCGGCGGCAGTTGCCGAAGTTTCCTGAGCCCGCAAGCCAATAGCCTGCTGTTCATACGACCGCTCCTGAAGCGCGCCCTGCTCATTAAGGACGGCCTTGGCGAGAGAGCCCTGCTGAGCCGACTGCTTCATCAGATCGCGCTCGCTTCCACCCTCGACACCCGCACCAGCCGTGACAGCTTCCTGTGTGCCCATGCTCTCGCGGATGTGCTTGGTGAGCTGATCCTCGCGCATGAGCGTGGCGGAATGGGCAATCTGCTTGTTCTCCAGCGACATATCCGCGGCGTCGGCATAGTGGGCCGCAGCAGCGAAGTCACCGTGTGCAGTCGTCTCGCTGGCGTCGGCCCCAAAGAAGTCGCTGACGGCACCGCTGATGCCGCCGACCACGCCGCCAATTCCTCGTGCAGTGATAGCCATGATTTACTCCGTGGGGCTATTATACGCCTTATAGAAGGCGGATGCCATGGCCCGATTGCGCTTTTTTCGGTCGGGATCGTGAACCCTCTGGAGGCCGCGGAAGCTGTTGACCATGAGGTTTCTGAAGTGGGAGTACTGCTTCTCCGTCAGAATATGCCTAGCACCGTAGACCCAGTCGAAGTCCTGGGCGCCCGCCAGGAAGCGGTCGAGCGTCGCCGGCAGCGGACCCTCCCCATAGAGCCGCTTGAAGGCGTCCCGGCTCGGCCGGCAGGAGTTATTATCGGCCAAGGTGGACAGCGAGATCGTCCGGTCAGCCATGTCACATATCCTGTGTATGGAGAGCAGTGCCGATGGAGACCACAGTCGCCGGATAGGGGCGCACGATCTGCCACGCAACCATGCTGTCAAAGCTGTACTTGTCCTCCAGCGGCGAACGCCAGGTTCCGCTGAAAGGCGTGAGCGGGGCATTCTTCACGCCGGTCTCCTCATCTTCGAGATTGGCGCGGATCATGCCCTTGGTGGTGAACTCGGTGCCGAACTCAATGCCGAGCGTCTTGTGCAGCATCGTCAGCAGACGATGAGCACGGCGCGTCTTCCCCATGGCCGGGCCGTTACGAGAGCCACTATCCTGCGGCTCGGCCGGGCGAAGCATCTGACCCTGCGACGTGTAGGTATAGCCGGCAACACACGGCAAGCTCGCGGCGGCAGTGCTCGCGTTGTTGTAGACGAACGTGTAGGTCGACGGCTGCGAAGACAACGTCGAAGTCGCGGTGCTGTCGGTGCCAAGACCATCGCCCAGGTACAGCCGAGCCCACTGCCCGGAGAAGCTGACCGTTCCGTTGAGGCCGGTCGGAGCGCCGACAATCGTGCTGTCGTAGGTTGCGCCACCGAGCACGAAGCTCTGGGTCTGGTCATCCCACGCCTGCCAATCGGCAAACGCCTTCATGCCAGGCACGAGCGCGACGTAGTAATCGCCGGTCGTGGTGTCGATCATCACGATGCGATAGGAGCTAGTCGAGGTCGAGTACAGCTCCGAATACGCAAACATGCCACCGTGAACACGGCCCTGGTTGCTGATCGCGCGATCACTGCGAACGGGCACGACCCACTTCACCGCATTCGGGCCAGCGTTGCTGCGGCTGTACTGCCCAGTCTGGTACGCGATGATGTAGCTGCCGGGCATCTCCTTCCAGTTATTGCTAGAGGACGGGAACGGATTGCCGCCCGCGTCCGTGTTCGGAGCGACGTCCAAAACATTGATCGCCTGGCAATACCAGAAGCGCGCCTTGTTATCGTCGCGCGTCCCATTCGTGACAGTTGAGCCGGCGGTGTCCGTAGTAAGCGGCGTCCAGTGCGTGCCGCCATCACCAATCGGATCGGTGCCGGTAGTTGCCGCGCTGGCCTGATACGGGTTGCCATCGCTGCCGATCACGATATCACTGATCGCGTATGCAGTCGCCGCGTCCCAGTTGAAATAAGCAGTGCCAGCCACCGCCCACCAGTTGGTATCCGAGAGAGCGTGGTTCAGGTTGTTCGCCTGCAAACTGCGGTACAAGACAGCAGTGTTGTTGGTCAGCGCAGTCGTATCGGCAGCGTGGTCACCACTGGCATAGGTCGTCGTGCTCAGCCAATTCGCGTACTGAGTGGCATCGTAGCCATAGACCGTAGTTGCGGCCCACGCCGAATAATCTCCGGTGAACACGCCAGCTTCGAAGATCATGCTGTTATCTGACCAGTCGATGACAAGACCACTGCAATTGTTGAACCGCTGCCAACGGCTGTCGATATCAGTCGGGACCAACGTGTGGATCAGGCCAAAGAAGGTCAGCGGATTGTCTACGCTCGGCGTGTGGATGACGCCGCCATCACTGGCGCCCTTCTTGCCCTTACCCTTCTTGCCCGTCGATCCGTTGTTGGGGGAGTTGCTCGACTGGGTTGGAGAGCCGTCTGCCACACCGATGAAATAAAGAGACGCACTGTTGAACGGAGCGCTCCCATAGCTCACAACATAGGTGGACGCCACGTTGCCATTGTGCGTCGGAGCGCCTGCGTCCAGCGAGTTGCCGTTATGCGCCAGGGACCATGCAGTCTGGTTCACGCCCGCATAGGCGCCCGTGCTCTTATTGTTGCCCGAGACGAACGTCCCATCCGTCCCCTTATGAATTTCCACCGTGCCTAAGCCGACCGCAACGACCCAAGGATTGTTGGCCTCGGCAACCGCGATGGCAGACGGCGCCACAACGCCGGGACTATCCGGCGGCCCAAAGCTGGAGGCTGCTCCATAGTTGAACGTCAGCGACATGGAGGCATCCGCCACCTTCGCCATCGGCCCAAAGTTGCCGCTGTCATGGACAAAGTAGACGTTCCCCTCGCGGTCGGTGTCGAAGGCCGCAAGCAAGGTCGTATAGCCATAGCTCGCCATGGTGTACTGTGCGATGAACGCACCCGTGACACCATTCCACTTCTCGAAGCCGCTGTAGCCGGTGTCGACCATCAGGAAGTTGCCGGTTCCCCAGTCGAGGCTCGCGGCATCGCTGCGCGTGGTGGTCGTGTTGCCGATGTACGACTGCACCTTGTTGGTGTTGCCGTTCGGGTTCGCTGCGACCGTCTTGCTGGTAAGCGTCTCGCTCACGACCAGGTTCACACCACCATTGGTCAGCGCGACATCGTTGGCAAGGACCTGGGTGATGTAGGCCGAGGTAAACTGCCAGGCGCCGGCACCAGCCGCGGTGAAGTCGTACTTCAACGGATCGACGCCATCGCCATACGGGACGAAGATGGTGCCGTTGGCATCCACCGTGAAGTCGCCCACATCGAGGCCGCCAGTGAACACGCTGACGATCTTGCCGGCCAGGTAGTAGAGGCCGGTGAAACGAATGCCGGTGACGCCATTGACAGTGTCCTCGCCATACTGATCGGGCACGATGCCGCCGTCCAGGAACCAGGCGTTCAGGATGCTGGCATTCTGATCGAACAACGTGGTGAGCTGCTCGATCCAGTAGTGCGTGCCGTCATAGGTGACCATGGACAGCGCGTCGAGCGTGCCATCATTGTTCGGGCCGACCGCGATGCTGTTGAGCGTACGCGCATGACCGAAGTCATGGCGATGGAAGCCGTTGAACTTCGGCGGCTCGGTGGCGAACGCGGACATGCGCCGATAGGTCGTGCCGAACAGCTTGCCGAGCGCATCACGGAACCAGACGATGGGCGCCAGCTCTTCCTGATACCACAGCTCTTCGATGCTGCCGGTCGTCAGGTGCTTGGCCTTCTCGGTCAGATGCGGAGCTTCGAACTTGCCGGTAAAGACGTTCGCCATCATCTCATGGATGCGCCGCTTGAACGCCTGCACGAACAGCAGCGCGAGACCAGCCTTGCGGGGCTCGATGTCGGCGCACTTGTAGTTGGTGATCTTGTGCGCCTGGATGCTAGTGGGCGTGAAGGGCTCGCTGAGCTGGCTGGCCTGGATCAGCCACTCGCCGCCCTTGGTGCCGCAGAGGATGCCCAGGTGATCCTGTTCGAACCACAGGATCGGCTCCTGCTCCTTCGCCTCGAAGTAATAGCTGATGCCATGCGCGTCCGTGACCGTGCCATCGTTGGCGGTCGGAGCCATGTTGATATTGCCGTCTCCGTCGATACCGCGCACGTAGCTAGCATCGAAGCGATCCGGCTCAGAGCCGCCGAACCAGAAACGTCCTTCGCAATAGGTGCCGCAAGTCGGATAGCCGGTGGTGTCGCTGTAGACACCCAGGCGCCAGTCGCGCACGTCGATGCCGGCGTAGAGCATGTCGACGCCGTTGATCTGCACCGTGACCGTGTAGGTGTTGGTGACCGCGGTGATCTCGCCCCAGGTCCAGGTCGCAGCGTTGGTGTCGATCTGCCAGTCATTCGGATAGAGGTCCGGCCGCTCGGAGGCGTTGGCATTGATCGCGACATAGTAGTTGTTGTCGTACTTCACCACGTTGCCGGCAACGTAGTTGGTAGCCGTCCAATCGGCGGGCTCGCTGAACAGACGAATGAGCCGGCCAACGTCAGTCGACTGGAAGCCGATGGTATCGCTGCCAGGGCCGGTGACCGCGTAGCCGAGATCGACAGCTTCCCAGTCGGCCGTGTGCGTGTCGGGCTGAAGGTTCAGGTTGCCACCGATGAGCGACTTGTAGCCCTTGGTGCCGTACTTCACGTAGTCACCGAGCGCATACGTCTTGGTGCTGAGCCAGGTCTGGAAGCCGATGGTGACGGAGACAGAGCCGGTCGTGCCGCTGACGGTCGCCACCGTGTTGTCGACATAGTCGAGGTACGGGCCGTCGATGAACCGCGCGTCCTTTAGCCACGCGCTGGCGGCAACCGGGCTGCCGGCGTTCGGCGTAATCTTGATGGCCTGCGGCTTATTGGTGCCGTTGAGGATCAGGCCGATCTTGTTGTTCTGGACAATGCGCGCGGTTTCCCATTCGCCGGCCGTGTAGGGCGTCGTCAAGCGCAAGCTGCGCACCATGTAGACGCCGCCGATGCCGCCGCTGATGTCGATGGTCGTGCCGTCGATGTCGAGCCCAGTCAGGCCGTCACGCAGCGAGAACGTGCGCGTGGCCGTCGAGCTGAGCACGCTCCAATAGGTCGGAGCGAGGTCCGGCTGCTGGTTCAGGTTCGGGTTGATCAAGCTGATGTAGTTGGTGCCGCCGTAGCTCGCTACGTCACCGATGCCGTACGTGGTGGTGCTCGACCACGCGGTATAGGTCTCAGCAACGGGCGTGATGAGGAACACGCGCTGCCGCATATTCTGGCCAACAGTGATGCCGACACCGCTGAAGAAGAACGCGACCTCGTCATCGGTGCTGAAGGCGACCGGCGCGGACAGCGTCACAACCGCGGGCGTAGCGGTGCTGATCGAGCTGACGCCAACGAAGTCCGGGGTGATCACCGGATAGGTGCCGTTGACGAAGCGGATGTTGCCATCCGTGAACTCAACCTGGTACGGCGCCGTGGTGGTGAAGAAGAACGGATAGAGCTTCGCGATGCCGCCCTTATAGGTCGGGCCGCACAGCCGTGATCCGGGCCGGCGCGTCCAGGAGCCTTCTTCGACGGGGATGCCGTTCCGGCAGACATTCATCGCGATCTGATACGAGCGATCATCCACTCGACCCTGCGCCAACGGCGACCATTCACCGCCGAGGAACGAGGGATGCTGATTGGTGGCTCCAGCCATGGCTTACATCCTGCAAACGATCCAGTCGTCTTCTGCCGGCATCACTGCTTCATTCTCGATGCCATTGACGAGCCGGGCCTCAGTCATGAACTTCTGATAATCGGCAGCGATAGCACGCTGCTTGGTCACCGCCTGCGTGATGGGCTCGCACAGCTCCCAGGCGATGCGCGCAGCCAAGCCTTCACAGAACATCGGGTCCATGAGCGCCACCACATCGATATCGGCCACGAAGCGGATCGCTATGGGCTGGCTCTCGCGCGACACGAGGTAGTTGTTCTCGATGATCCAGTCGTCCTGCTGCCGATTGGTCGACGCGCCCAGGATCGTATGCAGCCCTGCCTTCGGGTCCTGGGGTGCCTTGCGCAGATAGGAATAGGGCAGCGGGTAGACGTTGTCATTGGACGACTGGTCGACCACGCCCGAACCGAGTGGCCAGAGAATGTTGAGCTGCTGGAGCGTGCCACCGACCGTGACCCACTGGTACGAGCCGGTGAGCGCCGTGGTCGCCCACTCGGCCGCGCTCGTATCCGGCTGATGCCCGAGGTTCTGGTCGATGAGGCTGATGTAGTTCTGCGCGTTGTAGACGACGATCTGGTCCTTGTTGTAGGTCGTGGTCGCGCTATAGGTGTCCGTGGTCGACGGGTCCTCAGCGTTCTGATCGGTCAAGCTGATGTAGGTGGTGAACGAGCCGGCATTATCGGTTTCGTATACGAGGTCGCCGGGGTAGTAGGCGCTCGACAGCGTGGTATCGAACGCGGTGGCGACGAGCGGCCCGCAATAGTTCTCCCAGGTCGTGTCTGTGCCGCCGGGCGCACTGCCCAGATTGCTCGGCTTGGTATTGATCCAATAGCGCGAGCCATAACCGGCATCGTAGCTGACGACCTGGCCGACACGATAGGTGGTCGCAGCATCGTAGGCCGGCGGCGTCCACAGCATCGAGGCGGCCGCCAGCGGTCGCATGATCGCGTGCTTGATCGCGAACTTCCAAGAGTTCCGGCGCAGCTCGGCCTGGCGCAGCTTCGTGTAAACGCTGAAGACGAGGCGCTGGTTCTTGGAGACATCGGTGAGGAGATCGTCGATCTTGTGATCCGCGCCCAGATGATTGAGGGCGCGGTTCGCAATATCGGTCGGGCTTGTGAAGCCGGGGGTACTAAGGATCAACATGGGCAGCTCCTACTGCCGCCCAACGCTTAGTACGGCACACGAGCGAGGGAGGCGTAAATGCCGGTGGCGGCGGACACAACCATGCGATAGGTGCCACCCGGGAGATCGTACAACACAGTGCCATCGACAGCAAGCGTGATGCTGTTCGCGGCATCGCTGGTGAGGCCGACGACCGGGACCCAGGTCACGCCATCGTGCGCAAGCTGCTCCAGGCCAACGGAGCCGGTATTCCAGGCGGCTGCATGGACGCCCAGGAGGTACTTGCCGCCGAGCGCCGTGAAGCTCGCCTGGGTGGCGGACACGTTGTCCCAGGAGAAGGCTTCGGTCACGTTCATGGCTTACTCCGCGAGGTCGGTGGTATAGAAGTCACCGGACTGGAGGACGCGCTCCATGGCGTCGACCGCGCGCTGCGCGTCGATGCGCCGGATGGTGTTGCCGTTGACATCGACCGCGTTGACGCGCAGCTCAATATCCTTGCCGGTGGTGGCACCGAGACCGATGGCAATCTGGTCCGGCTGAAAGCCGTCATCGCCATTGTTCAGCCCGATGTAGAGGTTCGTGTTGGCCATGGGTCAGCTCCTTACGTGCTCGACGGGCCGGGACCGTGGAACTTCCGCCACGCATCGTCGCCCGCGTTAAGAGGCGCAGTGCCGAGGGCGCCGGACCCGATGAAGGTCCGCATCCCATTGATCGCGTTCTGCATGAAGCCTGAGCCGTCGCCATTCACATGGGCGTCGACCTTGGCCTGCCCGTGGGCAGCATGATCCATCTTGTTGCTGTCAGCCATGACACTCTCCTGTAGCTTGTCACTGTTGCCCCCGGCCGAAACCGGGGGCAGCGATCACAAGCCGATTAGTCGGCGGCGTAGGTGACCCGCATATTCAGGTTGCCGGCGGCGGCAGTCGCAGCGGCCGTGTTGACGTAGGCGACCACGTCCATATAGCCCGGGAACTTGATGTCGTAGCCCTGGCCGTTGACGAGGCCGAAGAACTTCGACAGCGGGGCCGCGACCAGGTCGAGGAAGACCTTGGACAGCGCCGCCAGGCCGTTGAGGGTGATGTCGGTCACCGGGATCGCGGTGTTGTTGCCCTGGGCTACCGAACCGAACACCTTGTTGCGGGTGGCGTCGGTGTCGGCAACCAAGGTGCCGTCGAGGGTGCTCGCGGGCGCGAGACCCTGGTAGTCGACGGGGGTACCGTCACGCGGGGCGTCGGAGAAGGCCAGCGAGAAGTCGAAGGCCAGGGTCGACGCAGCGTTGGTATCCAGCGCGGCGTCGGACCAGACCTCGACCTTCTTGATCTTCGCGTTGGCCGGGACGCGGCACATGCGATAGGTCGACCCGACGACCAGGCCGGCAGCAGTCAGGGAAACGGTGTCCTCGACCTGCTTCAGACGGGACGCAGCACCTTCACCCGCGGTGAGCGCCTGGAACGGGCTGTCCTGATCGAGGACCGTCACGTTCACGGACTTCAGAGCTTCGGTCATTTTACTCTCCTGTTCAGTTGATCAATCGAGCCAGCGACCGATTACGGGTTGACGTCCGCGCCGGTCGTATCGGCGCACAAAATCTGGATGACCTTGCCCGGCTGCGTGCGGGTCGCCCCGTACATGACCTGGGTGTAGAGGTCCCAGGGCTCGCCGGTCAGATCGTTACGGATCGACACGCGGTTGGTGATATCCCGCCACATGCCGAGGTACATGCCCGACTTCACGAAGGCGATGCAGCCGCGGACGGAGCTGGCGGTGGTCTGCGGGACGCGCTCCATGAAGACCAGGTTGAAACCAAGGAAGCGGGTCAGCTTGCCATCGACCAGAACCGGGCGGTCATTGTACTCGGTGCTCACGACCTGCGACTGCTTGAGCAGGTCATTCTCCTGCTTGGAGCCGCCGATGAAGGTAATTTCCTCGGTGTCGAGATCGTTGTGGTAGTGGCGGAAGATGCGCTTCGCTTCGAGCAGCTTGGCGACCGTAAGACCGACATTGCCCGAGGCGCCGAAGTTCACGGCGACCTGGAACTTCGACGTGTCGAAGGCTTCCTGCGCGAGAGAGGCGGCGTCCTGGCCGGTGTACGCAACGCGCGTGGTCGCGGCGAGGATTTCGTCGTCCCACCCACGACCGACCGCGTTCGCGGCGTTCTGGGTGTAGGCGCTCTTCGGGTCGATGATGGTCTGCAACTCGTCGAAGCTGTCGATGAGCTGATCGACATCACCGGGGGTCGGAAACACCCACCGACGAACGAAGTCCGGCGAACCGGAAGTGTTCTTGGGGGCGAAGCGGCCGGCGGGCTTCTGCATACGCACGGGGGCGACCTGCTGGATGGGCGAAGCCATCTTGCCAACGTGCATACCCTCCGCGACCTTGCCACGAAGCAGCGAGCCCTTCTGCTGGAGCAGCAATTCCAGGTTGGTGGAATACTGCGTGGTGAAGACGGGGATAAGACCCTGATCGTACGAGCCGGACATGGCACTCTCCTGTTGTGTCCAGTTTCAAAACCAACTGCTTGCTGGCCTTGTCCTGTCAGGGGGCCGATCATCCGCCTCGCGCCGCGGGGGTTATGCGAGGTCTTACCTTTGGCGCAATATTATTGCGCTCTGGGAGGGGTGTCAACACCCCCGCGCAAGATTATTTCGAGCGCCGCTTCGCGCTCTTCGTCAGCGCCAGGCCGAGGTTTCCTCGCGCCCGCAAGGTCTTATTCGAGCTGTGACTGTCGCGCACGAGCTGCTCGTGCGTTGAGATACCGTGCTCCTTGGCGCGCTGCTGTTCGACGCCCGGATGCTTGATCTTCTTCGCTGCCCGCCCCAATGCGCTTGACTTAGCCATCGTTCCTACTCCAGTGGTGGACGGGGCCGAAGCCCCGCCCGGTTGTGGTTACACCGTGACCTGCGACGCCCCGGAGCCGACGATGATGTGCGTGAGCGCCATCATCTCGTTCAGCTCCTTCTTGCCGCCGCCCTGGTAACGCTTTGTCCACTCGGGATCGGCCATCAGCTCGGCCTTCTTGGCTTCGGCCTGCTGCTTGGTCATGACACCACCGCTCGGGCCGGCGCCCTTCACGAAGATGTCCTCGCCCATCTCGGTACCGAACTTGCGGAACCCTTCCATGATCCGGTCGTAGCCGACCAGACCTTCGAGAGCCGCGATCTCCTGCGCCGTGAGGCCGAACGCTTCCGCCGCCTTCGAGGCGACGAACTTGTTGGCATCGAAGTGGTCACCCCAGTTGGAAGCGAGGCGAGCCTTGGCAGTCGACAGGGCGGCGGTGCTTTCGGCAGTCTCGCTTTCCTCGGCGCCCTCCATGTACTTGACGAGGTCGGACACGAACTCGCGCGCGTCGCCCGCCGCCATGTGCAACTTCGACGCGGTCTTGCGAGCGAAGTCGACGAAGCCCTCCTCCAGGTCCGAGCCATCCTTAAACTGGATGCCGTCGAACTTGTACTCGGCCGCATCCTTCGGCGCGCCGAGCCGCTGGAAGATCGGAGCCCACTCGTCGGGAGCTTCGGCCGCCGACTTGGTCGGCAGCTTCAGCAGGCGGTCGGCGGGGACACCGATCATCTTCTGCGCTTCGCGATGAGCCTTCAACGCGGCGAGGGCCACGTCTTCGGCCGGCTTGTCGTGCAAGCCCATGTTCTGCATGTGGCCGAGCATCTCCGCATCGACCTTGCCCTGATACCAGACGCCTCCCGCACCGGGGGCGCCTGCCGCCGCCGCAGCCGCAGCAGCCGCGGCAGCCGCCGCAGCATCACCGCCAGCAGGGGCGCCGCCAGTACCTTCTCCAGTTTCTTCAGCCATTGTTCTCTTCCTTGCCCTCTATGAGATCGGTGATCTGACCGTTGTAGAGGGTGAACAACTGGTCGACCGTGAGGTTGGTGTGCTGCTGGATGCGACGGATCACATCCTGCCGGCCAATAAGCCGCCACGTCTCCTCGTTAGTTCGCCCGACCGGCCCATCAATCCAATGCGAGAACTTGAGCAAGTCCTGCAAGATAAACTGCCCGGCGGGCTGCTTGAAGAACAACTGGTATCCGACCTTTCTGTCCCTCAAGAACGACATAGTTCGATCATACATCGTCCTGGTGATCTTCATCCTCTGCCTCCGTTAAGCTGCGCCCTTCAGCGGGCCTCCAAGCCCCTGGTTCGCACCCGGCGCAACGCCGGGCTCATTCTTCTGCACCGTGGCCTGTGCCTTCAACATTGCGGCCTGCGCCGGCATCGCCTGGATCGCAGCCTGCTGCTGCTGCATCTTGGCGCGGTTCTGACGCTTCGTCAGGACTTCGCCGTCGGTCGACATCCAGCTCGCCGGGACCGCCTGAATGTCCGCGATGGCGGGAACGGCAACGTCGAAGTTGAACGGATCGAGAAGCGACGGATCGCCCGTGATGTTCACCAGCTCCTTGACGGTCTCGACCGTACGGATGAAGCCGGCGGCTTCCTGCGCGCGCATGGCACGCGAGATCGGGCTCGTGTAGACAGTACTGTAGTGACCCTTGGCTTCACGCAGCAAGCCAGGCATCTCGGGCAGCAGCCGAAGCTGTGATAGCACATCCAGCTCACGGTCGATCAGCGGCCCGAGGTATTCGGACTGCTGCCGGCCAACGGTCGGAGCGAGCAGGATGCCCTTCTCGTTGGTGCGCTCGATGACCTCGGTCGCGGTCATCTGCGGCGTCTCGGTCATGATCTGGAAGAGGGTGACGAGGAACACGTCCGCGATCAGCGACTTCTCCTCGTCCATCATCTTCTCGTTGATGGCGATGTTGCCGGTCGGCAGCACGCCAACGAGTGCATGGCCGTCCATCGACCAGCCGCCGCGGTTGACGGCGCCCGGCGTACGGTTCACGTCCATGAGGCCATCGTCCGCGGTGAGGAGGACCGGATCGCTCGCTCGATGTCCCTGCTTCAGGAAGATGCCCTTCTGTGCATTCAGGGTCTTGAGCGCCGGCAGCACCATCATCGCAGGCGAGCGACCGTACACTTCGTCGGGCGCCTGCTCATAGCGCGAGCACGGCAGCGGGAAGGTGTTGTAGCCGCCCTCGCGCAGCAACGTCTCGCTCTCGATGCAGATGTAATAGCTAGCCCACGGCTTGCCGCGGCGGCCGCGGTTGTTCGGCTGGTAGTCGCTCCGCGGGCAGACGCGGTGGAGGAAGTTGAATGGGGTCTGGGACTTCCGGTCGAGAGCAGCCTGAAGCACAGCCGGGAAGCTCTCCGGGAACATCTGCTTCGCCTGGCGCGCAGTCATTCGGAACCAGCGGATGAAACTGTCGACCTGGCCCTGATGATTTTCCTTGATGTAGAGCTGCCCCGGCGGCAGCGCCTTGTAGCGGAGACCGCGCTCTCCGGTCTCGCTGAACAGAGCATCGACGAAGATGCTGCCGGTGCCGAAGGCGCCGAGCATCTGCCATACCTGCTGGTTCTGCGACGTGAAGTTGGCGGTCGACTTGTATCGCTCCTTGAACAGCCGCTTGACCGCCTGCTCATAGTAGACGCGCACCGCGCGATCCTTCATCAGGTAGTCCTTCTCAGCCTCCAGCCCATGCCAGAACATATTGCGCGGCGTCAGCAAGCTGTCGAGGATCGCGGTGAAGCGATGCAGCGCGAGCTGGCCATTGCTGTCGAGCTGGAGCTGTGTCTTCTTCTGGCCGGGGAAGTTGTAGTTGCCGAAGAAGAAGGTGTTGCGATAATTCGGCAGGATCAACGACGCGATCTCTTCCCACTGCGCAGCGGTCGTCGCGCGCCAGGTCTGCGCCTCACGGAACTCGATCATCGTATCCATTACGATTTCCTGCGCCCGCTTGTCCTGAAGCGACGGAACGTACTGGAGAATGTTGTAGCCGGACAGATCAGCCATTGTTCGCTCCGAAAGTCGGGTGCATCAAGTCCATAACAGCCTGGCTATGCTGCCGCATCTGCTGCTGGTTCTGCTTCTTCTTCTTGATATCGTCGACATGCGCCTTGACCTGCTGAGCGAGCGCGTCGCCCTGCCCGATGCCCAGGTCGTAGGCAGCGGGGCTGATCATCATGTTCTTGGTGCTCATCGCGGGCATCGTGCGCAGCTTTCTTTCGCGCAAGAATATTGCGCGGCCCCGCGGCTGTCAAGCCGCCTTCTTGTTCCAGGTCCCGGCGATCTCGTGCAGGAAGTAGAGCCCGTAGACCATGTAGATGATGTACCACTGATGCGACGACAGCGCATCGGTATGCCCGTGCGTCCACTGCCCGAGCGCCTTGTCCCAGACCATGATCTTCGTCACCAGGAAGATTGGGCCAGAGGCTGCGGCCGACCGGATGTAGACGTTCATCCTGGTGTAGCGGCTCTCGGTAGCGAGCATCTGGGCCTTGGTCTGCAAGGCGCCTAGCTTGGCCGTCAGCCGGATACGCTCGTCTTCATTGTCGGCCTGGGCGAGCTGAACCTTCGTGGTCTCGATCTTGTTGAAGATGTGCTCAAGCGGGCTCAGCAACGACTTAGCGAACCCGAGGATCGCGCCTACAGGTCCGCCAGTCAGGAAGCCGCCCAGGATGCTGCCCATGATCAGGCTCCGGGGTCGCTCGGCGGCACCGCGTTGCGGTCGTCCGCGAGCTTGCGCAGATACATCAGGAGCAGCGAGCTGCCGCCCAGGATGAAGGGCCAAGCCTGCGCAGGGACCTTGGCAGCCAGCGAGTGGATGTTCTGGAGCTGGATACCAGACTGCACGAAGTAGGGCTGGATGCTGTCATAGGCTGCGACGACGAACGAGGCGCCGGCAATCGCGATGGTCGCGAGCCGCTGCTTCAGGCCGGCGAACTTCTTCTTCACCGCGCGGAATACGTCGCCCTCCGCGGTGTAGAGTTCGCTGAACGTCGCGGTGCGCTTCAGCACCGGCCGCACGAAGTTGATGTAGGTTGTGATTGCAGTCGCGGCAATCAGGATGATGAGCACGGCATTCATGACGACTTCTCCTTCGGGGGCACGACGCGCACATCGGGATGTGGCGTCACGGACTTAACTGCATGGGCGACGTTGATCATGTGGACGACCTGCCACAGGAGCAAGATAACGCCCGCGGCAACACCGACCGCGAGCATCTCATGCTGCTGTATCCAGCCCCACCACTCATAGCCGCTCGACGCGCTCGCGGTTGCAGTGGCAGCATGGATCGTGTTCTTCAGCTTCTTCGGCGGCGGCACAACCGCAGCCGGCAGATGCTTGTGCTGATCCTCGGGCTTCGGAACATCGACATGCTGCGCCGACACGATGGCACCGGCCTCGGCCACGGTCTGATGCGGCGGCTTGTTCTTGGCCTGCGTCGCGAGGTTATGTGCGGTCTTGCGCACATCCTCGACGCGCCGGGTCCAGCCGCGCCCGTAGGTATGCCAGATGCGGAGACCCTTCATGAAGGCCAGGCGCTCGTCGCAGATCGCATCGATAACCTGATCGGGATCGCGCGCGCCGACCGCAGCCAGCGTCTCCTTGCCGATCACGCCATCGCGGCGCACACCTACAACCGCCTGAAGCACTCGGCTCGCGCGGCCGGGACCGGAGTTGATCGCGTAGTCGCCCGTGGTGAAGTCGGGGCCGGCGGGAAGATCGTCACCCCTGACCGCGTTCCAGTAGCGCTTCACGTAAATCCGCAGCGCGACATGGAGCGGCATGTTCTTCACATCCATGGCGGTGGCGTCGGACTTCCAGAACCGGCGCGCCGTCGCGAGCGTGATGCCATACTTGGTCGGACCTCCCGGATCGTACGGGTGGATGCCATCCGTGTAGCGCGTGCCCTCGTAGCGGAGGACCTGGTGACAGAACACTGAGACGCTCGTCTTCATAGCTAACCTCTATATTGGTGGCCGCCGGGAGCCTGTGGGGTAGGCTCTACCGGCGGCCTATACGTGCGGGGAGGCAGTCGCACGTATTACAAAACCGTTCCGCCATCGCATGACATGATCGCCTCCGCAAGATTGTTGCGCGCAATAATATTGCGCCATCTCGCGGAGGCTGTCAAGGGGCTTAAATTCCGAAGAACTCGTCGCTGGCGCCGGGGGAGATGATGCCCATCTGCTGCGCCCGGTGCTTCTGGTTCTGCACCCAGTTGCCGAGCGGGACCTGCTTGGCGAACCGCTTCATCATCACGGCCTTCCAGGTGGCGTCGAGGATGTCGTTGTTGATCGGGACGATTAGCCCCTCCTTGCGATGGTAGAAGCGATACTCTTCGAACCACGGCGCCAGGTGCGCGGACACCTTGAAGCGATTGGTCATGATGCGCTCGTCGACTTCCTGCAACACCGCCTCGATGCCATAACCGCCCTCCGGGTTGGTCGCGTGCGTGTGCAGCATCTTCAGCCCGTGCCGCCTATACATCGCCGCGAGCGTGGCAGTGTCGTTCGAGCCCTGGCCCTGCTTGCGCTGATGGCCATCGTGAGGCCAGGATACCGGCACGCTGGCACCGAACACCTTCATCTGCTGCGCATGGAAGAGCGGCTGCGTCATCCAGGGCGTGGTCTCGTCGCCCTTGATCTTGACCGCGGCATGAACATGCAGCACGTCCAGGTCCTTGTCCCAGAGCAGGAGCGCGGCGGCGAACGGATGACCGATACCAAAGTCGATGCCCCAGATCGCCCACCAATGCGGCGGGACGTAGTCGAGGTAGGGTTCCTTGATCATCGCCTCGTCATACATGAAGACGCGACCGGAGCCGAGCAGCGGGATGCCGTACCGGCGCGCGTCCCGTTCGTGCGACGTATAGCCTTCGACCATCTTCTGCTTCTGCCCCTCGCTGTACCAAGTGGCCTCAGCGAGCGACATGGTGACGAGCGCGCGGTCGGGATGGTTCTCCGCGAAGCGATTGTAGAGATCGGTGCGACCGTGCAGCGGGGTGAAGGTGACCGACATGCGCGAGCGGTCGCTGGATCGGATACGCGCGAGCATCTCGCTGTAGATGTCCATCGGCGGTTCTTCGTCGCAGTGACCGTAGTCGAGGTTCTCACCCTGCAACTTTTCTCGACCCTGCTCATACGACTTGAAGCTGCCGGTCGACACGCCGTCGATCACGCCGTTGGTCTTGTGCGTGACCTGGATCGTGTCGAATGCATCGGTGACGCCGCGGGCCAGGGTCGGTCGATCAGCGAAGCGATCCTTCGGGATGAAGCCGGTGCCGAACGCGCTGGTCACGCCGTAGGGCCCGCACAGCTTCGTCTGCATGATGTCGCGCGACAGTACGCTCGTCTCGGACGCGATCCACATCTTCACGGGATGCGGATAGCGGATGCCTGTCCACCAGTCGGGGTAGTCGCCGGTCAGATGGCAGGCGTCTTCATAGGCCGCGCTCTCCGACTTGCCGACACCGTTACCGGCCGCGAACATCCGCTCACGCTTGGTGGCGCCGAGTTCGAACATCTGCTTGTGCTTCTCGACCGGCTTGAAATAGACCATCCGGTTTTCGCGCATGTCACGGTCGAGCAGCTCCATCAGCTCGACTTCGTCTTCAAGGCTGCTCATCGTCTCTCTCCGCGATCAGATAAAAGATGTCACCGCGTCGACTAGAACCAGTCCAGTCGGGCAGATCGGGGGTTCAAGAAAGGAAGGCGGCATCGGGGTCGTCCTCCGTTTCAACAATCTCGCCTTCAATGACACCGGGCTGCTTAAACGCCGGGCCGCCAAGTCGTTCTTCCATCTTGGCCCGCACGAGAGCCTTGCGCGGCTCCTCGACCCTGTCGATGAAGGTGGGGTTCCTCATGCAAAGCGCAACCAGCTTCTCGACGAGCTGGTCCTCGCTCCGGTTCACGTCCTCATGTTTGACGTTGATGTTCTGCGCCGCGGCGAAGCCAGTGCGGTCGGCCAGGGCAAGCAACGCCTTGAGCTTCACGCTCTCGTCGCGGGCGCCCTCTGCCATGTCCGCGATGCCCTCGACGGCGAAGAGCTGGTACGATCCCAGGTGCGCGGCGGCGACCTCGTGAAGCGCCTTCTGGATGCGCTGGTCATGGAAGAGCTGGTAGGCCGTGACGCGCAACGTGTTGTCGTCTCCGGTGTAGCCGGCCTCCTTTGCACAGCGCTTTCGATTGCCCTTTCCCGATCCCCACTTCAGCAGTGCGATCACGAAGAGCTTCTGCCGCTCAGTCAGCGCCGCGAACGACGCCGGCATGTTGGCGTTTTCAGTCACAAGCTCGGTTCCCATGGTCTATCTCCTTAACCTAATGCTATTAGGAAAATCGCGCCCATGTCAAGCGGTCGGCGACGACCTTATTACGAGGCGCCGCGTGAAATTCAGGTTGGAGAAAGTATACATATAAGCGCGCGTTCGGCTCCCACCCCCGGCACCACCCCCGGTCTTTTGAGCAACCCGACCGCGCAATATTATTGCTCAATGATAAAACCGTTGACAAATCAATGACTTGCGACCATAGATCGAACATTGCGCAACTTTATTACTCGCCTGCGCAACAATCTTGCGCGCAACTTTATTACTCGCCTGCGCAACAATCTTGCGCGCAATTATATCATACATGTGTGTTGTTCCCGAAATCGGGTTTCCGACATCGGACTGAGATCGCGACACCATACCACTGCGCAACAATCTTGCGCGGCCGCACCAGCAGCAGGGTGCGACAACCTGTCACAGGCCAAAGAGTTGACAACCTGTCCATTGGTTGTTATTGTCCGTGCGTTCCTTCGCATACGCGGGGAACCCTCCCTTGAGGGTCGTTCCCCGTACCGCTATGGAACGGAACGGACAAATTACAACGGAGAGGCAAACCATGTATAAGATCGAGGCCATGCTAGACCGGCTCCAGCAAGGGGGTTTGGACATCGTCGCCAGTGGCATGATCGCTTTTGGGTGGACGTTCGTCCTTGTGCTGTCGATCCTCCAGAACGCGCACTAGAGGAGGCTTGCGAGCTGCAAATCCGGCAGCTCTACACCCTGTTTCCGCGGGCGCCGCAGCGGTGGGCAACAATCTTGCGCGCCGAGATCGCAGGCCAAGGCCACTACTTGGCCGACAACGGGACGTTCCCGGCTGATCAGCGTCAATTCATCCTCGACACCATTGGAGGCTAGAACCATGACATTCTCCCGCAGACACTATGAGTTGATCGCCCGCACGCTAAAGGAAGGCGAGGCCGTATCCGGGCAGCCTGTCACGCACATCAGCATTCAGCGCAATGGCGATCCGTACGGTCGGGGCTTCACCGGGACGCGGCAAGCCGGCCGCCATGCAAGGTTCGGCATTTATTGCGGAAACATCGGTGCACAGTCTAGGGCATGGTGGCGACGCTACGCACGGACCCATGGGTACAAGCTAATAGAGGAGTGAAGGCAATGGGACGAAGGCTCATCACAAGACCTAAGAAGCGGCGGGCGCGGCGCACGGGACAGTCACCCTACGCGCGCCATGGGAAGCGGGAATACCTCTACTCGTTCAAGGTGAAGAAGCCTAAGGAGTGATTGCAGCCCATGGGCATGGTGCTACCCTGTGCCCATGATCGACAATCAAGCCGACAAGGAGAACGAGCTATGCAGATCATGCAAAGGCGCACAGGTAAGGTGCTATGGGAAGGCGAAAAACTGACCGGGGCGTACCTGGCCGGGGCGGACCTGACCGGGGTGGACTTGAGATGGGCGAACCTGCGCCGGGGCGGACCTAACCGGGGCAAACCTGAGATGGGCGGACCTGACCGGGGCAAACCTGACCAGGGCGTACCTGACCGGGACGGACTTGAGATGGGTGGACCTGACCGGGGCGGACCTGACCGAGGTGGACCTGACCGGGTGCAAACCTTCCCCGCTCAGCACATCTGAAAAACAATGATAGGAGAACGAGCTATGCAGATCATGCAAATGGGCACAGGTAAGGTGCTATGGGAAGGCGAAGAACTGACCGGGGCGAACCTGATCGAGGTGGACCTGCGCCGGGCGTACCTGGCCGGGGCGGACCTGGCCGGGGCGGACCTGACCGGGGTGGACCTGCGCCGGGCGAACCTGCGCCGGGCAAACCTGATCGAGGCGGACCTGACCGGGGCTAACCTGAGCGAGGCAAACCTGGCCGGGGCGTACCTGACATGGGCAAACCTGAGATGGGCAAACCTGACCGGAGCAAACCTGACCGAGGCGGACCTGATCGAGGCAAACCTGACCAGGGCGCACCTGCGCCGGGCGGACCTGACCGGGGTGGACCTGCGCCGGGCGAACCTGACCAGGGCAAACCTGACCGGGGCTAACCTGACCGGGGCTAACCTGACCGGGGCTAACCTGACCGGGGCTAACCTGAGCGAGGCGAACCTGAGCGAGGCGAGCCTGGGCGAGACGGACCTGAAATTGACAAACCTGACCGGGGCGAACCTGATAGCGGGCGGTCAGCGAAGTGACGGCTATAGGTTCTTGCTGATTAGAGAGCCTACAGGGACCCTCATGGTGTCGGCCGGGTGTCGGTACTTCACACTTAGCGCGGCTCGCGAGCACTGGAGCGCGACGCGAGGCGGTACGCAGCTAGGCAACGAGAGCATGGCACTACTGGACAACCTAGAGGCCATGGCGAGGATTTCCGGGTGGAAGGTTTGAATGCAAACCTTCCCCACTCGTCACATCTGAGAGAACAGTGTTCGCGCTTGCATTTCGAAACCATCGTTGTTGCGTCGCAAGTTGACAAAGCCGGCGCGGTGTGCTAAGCCTGTCGACGATACCCCATTTTGAGTGGAGGCTCAAATGAAGTTGTACGAGATCGGCAACGCCTACATTCTGGAGGGCGAGCACTATGCCGGCTTGTAATATCCCACACGGGCAGCGTGGCTATTTCCCGGCCATCCTTTGCCGGCGCTGCAATCCGGTTGATCCTGATGCGGCATTCTTGGTAGTGCCTGCCGGCGCGCCCGAGATCAAGTCGGGCTTGTCCGATGAGCAGGCCAAGCTCTACCGCAGGAAGCACCGGCGCCGCTTGCGTGTCGAGGTCCGGGAGCGCAGCGAGTTCTTGGACAAGCTACGCGCCGCGCGGGCGCCGCAGACTGACATCGTCAAGGCTGAACGGGCTTGGAAATCCGCTTATGCCGATCTCGTGAAGATGGAGGACTGAATATGGCCGACCGAGCATTGTCGAAACGATGTGGAACGTGTGCGTTTTGGGAGGGTTCTCTCTTTTCTGAGGGAGGAGGCGAGTGTCACGTGGCACCGCCGACGAACTCTTTTTATCCTCGTGTTTGCCAGTTGGATTGGTGTGGCAAGTGGCAACAGGATAACGTCGCGATGGGAGATTATTGGGCACACGTAGCGAGAAAGCGGCGGGAGGAATAAACGATGGCATATAAGACCACGCCAGCGCAGCGCGAGGCCAGTAGGAAATACTACAAGGAATACTACAAGGCACACTCGGCAGAGGAGAGGGCCCGCCAGAAAGAATACCGCAAGGCACACGCGGCGGAAATTTCGGCCCACAAGAAGGAATACCGCAAGGCACACGCGGCAGAGCTGCGCGAGGCCAATAGGAAATACTACAAGGCACACGCGGCAGAGCTGCGCGAGGCCAGTAGGGAATACTGGAGGGCGCACGCGGCAGAACTTGCGGCGGGCCGCAAGGAACGGCGCGCAAAGGACCCCGCCTATAGGGCTAAGGAGGCGGAAAGGCGCGCGAACTGGGACCGGGCCAATCCTGAGAGGAAGAAGGCTCAGAGCGCTAAGAAGATTTGGGTCGAAAAGCAGTTACGGGCACTGGCCCGTGAGACAGGACTACTCACGCAACTCAATGCTGAATGGGAGATTAGCCATGGCGAATGATCTGTACGACCGACTGCTGGAAAAGCTGGTGCGCGCTCGCGAGGGAGGGGCCGCGTATCGCGACACGAAGAACGAGCTATGGGTCGAGGTAAAAAGCGATCCTGATCGCTATCTCACCATGTTCTTCCACAACTGGTTCAATAATAATTGGGCCCGCGATCACAAGAGCCGCGCCCAGTTTGAAGGCTCGCCCGGGCCCGGGACTGGGACTGGGACTGGGACTGGGACTGGGACTGGGACTGGGACTACGCCAAAGCCGTATAAGCCCCGCGATGAAACCACGCTGTCGTCGGCGGCACGCGAAGCGGCGAAGGCCCAGACCATCGGCATGGCGTTGATGAACATGCTGCTGTCTGATGGCAAGACGCGGCTCAAGGATGCCACGGGCGAGCAGGTGCGGCGCGAGGCGGGCTGGTTGATGCTGGTCGCGAAACATGTCAAGCCCCACCAGATCGTTGGGCGCGTGCTCACCGCTGAGCAGCTTGCCAATCTGAGGGAGCAGGCATCATGAACCCGAACGAGCCACTTGATGAGAAGAGCTGGCAGTTTAAGGTGATCCAGGTCACGCGCGCACATCAGACCGTGATGGGCTCGCTTGTGTGCGCGGCCATGGGCAAGAACCGTGGACATCTCCCCGCGTTCGGCTCGCGTGCTCACATCGACAAGGACGGCATGATCCGTGCGCTGTTCTTGGACAAGGGCGGCGTCCTTCACAAGAACTACGCGGTCATGCCGACGCGAACGCTGAGCGAGAACTTGACGCGCGTCGCCATGGATGCCGGCCTCGACGATGCTCAGGCGGTCGAGTTCTTCACACTCATCCGTGGCTGGATTTACCGGGATGACCGCGCACAGTCCAACATGGAGAGGGATGATGCCACAGGGCGCCGCATGTGATCGCTACACGCGCACGGATGCCGGCACGGGGCGCGAGGTCCCGCTGTCAGACGGTGCTTGGCCGTATAGCGGCGAAACGCTGGAGCTTGAACGCCCGCCGGCCAAGCTGAGCAAGGAGGAGCTACGATGGCTTATTGGTGTGGCATGATTTACTACGAGAACGAGGAGGCGTGGGCTGAAGTTCGCCTGGCGCTGCCCTGGTCGCCCGAAGAGCCGCTTCAGACCTGGATGATCCCGGGCACCTACAAGGAGTTCAGCGATGCCGAGCGCGATTGAGTGGGACAACGCACTGGCGCGCGACTGGCGCCATTGCTATCCGTTGGTTCATGACGCGGCGAAGCGGTATCTCGACGCGGAAGGGATCAACCCTGACAATGGGCTGAGCACGACCGAGCTTGCCGAGCGGCTTTATCCCGAGAAGCTCGCTCGCGGCGACATGATCCTGCGACGCCAGAAGATGTTCAAGGCGTTGCGCGCCGCGTATGAGAATGGCTTTATGCCCGGCTATGTTCACCCGGGACCGGCCAAGCGTTACCGC
>Ga0209918_1000453_pt1 | contig 27049 bp, 23 predicted proteins | sample SalPonD_shore_MG_FD_185712 | JGI IMG/M metagenome (GOLD analysis project Ga0209918, IMG submission 185712) | Salt pond soil microbial communities from South San Francisco under conditions of wetland restoration - Salt Pond MetaG... | ecosystem: Environmental > Aquatic > Marine > Intertidal zone... | reverse complement strand
GTCTTCTTCAATAGGTTCAACATCTTCTACTTCTTTTTTGCTCAAACAAATCACTTTTTTTAGAATAATTAAATTTTAGAATATTCTATATATTATTTTATTGATAATTCTATTCATTTATAGTTTTTGTTTTCTAATTAAATATCATGATATTAAGTTAATATACCTTGAAAAAAGCGGATTAAATTAGAATTATGAAAAAAAAGAGGCTCGAAGATGATAAATTAATTATACAAAAATATTCGAGGGGGCTTGTGTAGTTTGGACTCTTTTCATTACTTTTTCAACAGAATTTAAAAAATCAGATTGGGTAATGATTTCTGAATCTCGCCTAATTGCATACATACCCGCTTCAGTACAAATGGCTTTAATATCAGCTCCACTAGCATCTTTCGTGATATGAACTATATATTTAAGATTGACGGATTTATCGAGATTGAGAAGTTTTGTATGTATCTTAAAAATTTGCTCACGGGCAACTTCATTCGGCATAGGAAATTCTATAATTCTGTCAAATCGCCCTGATCGAAGCAGGGCAAGATCAAGAGTATCTATTCTGTTAGTTGCGCCTATAAATTTAATATCTCCTCGTGTGGAAAACCCATCAAGTTCACTGAGGAGTTGCATTAAGGTTCTTTGGACTTCTCTATCTCCTGAAGTCGCATCCGTTAATCTCATGGCACCTATAGCATCTAATTCATCAATTAAAAGAATAGCAGGTGCCTTTTCCCGAGCTAAATTGAAGATTTCTCGTACAAATCTCGCCCCTTCTCCAATATATTTTTGTACTAATTCAGAACCAATAACCCTTATAAAAGCTACCTCCGTCTCATGGGCAACGGCTTTTGCTAACAAGGTCTTTCCCGTACCTGGAGGCCCATGAAAAAGGATTCCTTTTGGAGGTTCAATTCCCACTTTTAAGAACAATTCCGGCTTTTTTAATGGTAATTCGACCATTTCTTTTACTTCTTGAATTTGTTCCTCTAATCCTCCTACATCAGCATACGTCACATCTGGAACGTTGTCAATGACCTCCATACCTCTCACAAGTGGGTCATAATTCATAGGCAATATCTCCATTATTGAGTAGGTATGTTGATTCAACGCAACTTCCATGCCAGCTTGAATTGAATCTTTAATTTTTTTTGAAGTGGTTACAACAAAACTTGGTCCACTTGAGCACCTGATAATTACACGGTTTTTATTAGGATCAACAACATCTATAACACTACCAGTAATGAGGGGAGGTTCTCTTAAATGATCGATCTCGTTTCGTATCCCATGAATTTCTTGTTCTAATCGCAATCTTTCAGATTCTAATAATTGCCTTTCTGATTCAAGATTTCTAATCCTTTTTTCAAGATGCTTGACATAATTCAAAAGATATAAGTTATCTTTCTCGTCTTGATTATCTTTATCCTTATTGAGAGGGGTTTCCATCTATTTAATATCTATATTTTTTTTAATATCTAAGCATATTGAATTATTTCATATATAAATCATTTTCCATTTATTTTAGCAAAAAAAAAGTTCGAAAAAAATAGTAGTTAATCAGATTTTTTTAACCCAATTAAAGGTAAAGCTTCTCGGGTAGTCATAAGATGTTGTACTTTAAATTCAGATCCATCAATATTAAAATACCCTGAAAACCTATTTGTTATTGACATTAACCCCTCGTGAGTTTTTTCATTTTCCACCTCATATATAATAAAATTTTTTACCTGTCCATCTAACACGACAAATACTTTTTCTTGTTTCACAAATTCTGGTAATTTAGGTGCCTTTCCTGAAAGAAATGCTTCCCCAACCTCCCTTGCTTTATTCGGTGGATACGTAAAAGTTACCATAAAAAACGCCATTAAGACTTTTCACCTCAATTTAATTATTCATATATTTTTACATTCTTTTTCAAATATTATAATATAAGAATAGTTGATAATATAAATATAACTAAAATTGAAAATATTTAATGAATATAATGATCATTTTTGATCAAATGCATAAAATTTTTTACGATTTTCTTTATTCGACAATTTTTTTATAAATTAATTTTTTGGTCTAAATGAATATATAGGGTTAAAAGGAATTCTTAATAATTCTATTATATAAATACCTAATAATAATGAGTTAATGATAGAAATATGTCCAATAACACGTTAAAAGTAGGAGTAATAGGCTGCGGTATGGTGGCTAATATTGGTCATTTACCAGCTTATCAGAACTCTCCTCTTGCTGAAGTGGTTGCCGTCGCCGACCCGCTTAAAGCACATCTTAAGAAAGTTCAAAACAAATTTAACATACCAAAATGCTATGAGGATTCGAAGGATCTTATAGACGATCCTAATATTGATGCGATAAGTATTTGTTCTCCCCATTGGCTTCATACAGAACAAGCAATAAGAGCAGCAGAAAATGGAAAACACATTTTATGCGAAAAACCTATTGGTTTAAGCTTAGAAGAAATCGATGAGATGATCAAAGTTGTTGAGAAGAACGATGTTATTTTTCAAACCGCGACCCAGAAGAGATTTGATTTGGGAAATCAATATATTAAGGAAGGAATTCTCAAAAAAGAGATAGGTACCATATTTCAAGCATCGGTTTTTTGGTATCATTCTATGGCTCAATTTTTAGAAGAACAACCTAACAAAGAATTGGTTCAAGAAATTGGCTTATGGAGATTGACAGATAAACGGTGTGGGGGCGGGGATCTTTTAGATCATGGACCTCATTATTTTGATTTGTTCAGATGGTGGTTTGGTCCTGTAGAAAGTGTGGATGCACGGATAAGGCGTATTCATGAAACTAGAGTAAATGAGGATCATTCTTTGGTTGTGCTGACTTTTAAAGAGAGCGATGTAATTACACTTTTCGAACGATCAGAAGCCATCGTAGGTGATGTGTATGGTGATGAGAGGGGAAGAATTCATGGAACACAAGGAAATTACAATTTCAGCGTTCAAGCGGAATATAAAAAGAAACCAATGGAGCTGGAAAAATATATCAAGGATGAAAAAACCTATAAGCTTGCGAAAACCAAAATACCTCTCTCGAAAGATCCTATGGAACAACCATATGCTCGAGAAATACGTTCCTTTATTAATCAGGTGGTAGGACGATCAAATGAAGATGTTGAATTTCCTGAAGAGTGGATCCCTACGATATATGATGGAAGAGCTGCCTTGGAAATCGTATTAGCGTCATATGAATCTCAACGCAGGAATGAAAGAATTCAATTGCCCTTGAATAATTATGACCCCCTTAATTGGTAAAATTAATCATTTCTAAATTATTATTTTCGATCATTTTTTCAAAAATCTTTTCTTACAGAACATATAATTTTTAAAGATTAAAATTTCACCAGAACCATATTTGGGGCATTTTTTTAAAGAGTTCATAATGATTATAAAGAATTCCACATCGCAAACACAATTGCGAACATACTTAATAAGAACAAATAACGTCTTAATTTCTAAAATTTCATTTCGTCTGAAGGTTTATCTTTATTGTTTAACTTGATTTCATTTTAATACTTAAATGTTCACATCTTTTCACTAATTTTTCATTCATTGTTTCCGATAACCCGAAAATTTTATCTATTTCCCTTTATATCCTCCAACCAATTTTATGATTGCAAATTCCAAAAGGAAAAAAAGAGGAATCAACATTTATAGATTTCAGCTTTCACAGCTTTATAAAATTTTTCTCCCAAATCTGTTAATTTATATGATGATTTCACTTTAATCGTGTAATTATTATTTTCTAAATGCTTAACTAAACTTCGAAATAAATTTTTATTTAAGGAAGCATTAGGAAGTATCACATTTTTTTCTACAGTAGAAATAGTAAGCTTGTATTTATATTTCCCTTTCTCTCTGCTTTTCAAATAATCACATTCATTTATGAAATTAGCCGAATATTTAATAATTTAATTAAAGTTGTTTGTTCGTTATGATTTTGAAATATTCATATTATTGTTATGATTAGAAAATCAGCAATCTATGTAATTTAATACAGAGAGATAGAATTTAATTTTAAAGTGAGTATATCTTATATCTCGAAAGGAAACAAATTTACTAATAAAAGCAATCAACTATGTTAAGTTATAAAGATGATCTATCGGAAATTTTGGGTTAATTAAATTAATAAACTAGATCCATATTTGTATTAAAAAAAAATAAAAAAGGTTAGAAAATTAAAAATATGAACGCCAGAGAATGTCTTCGTTTACTTCTCCGGCAGTAAAAGTATGACCAGTTCGAATATTATTGATCGTTAGGATTGCAGGTGCGAATAATTTACCATCTACTTTTGAGAAATCAAATTCGACGTCTTGTAATATCTCATAGAATGGTTTTCCATAAGATGATGAGACATTTGAAGGGCATTTTTCTAATAATTCAACCATTTCAGGTTCTTCTTCCTTTGGAACATCAACTGTTAGGTAATCTCTTCCTCCATATATTATTGAATCGTTGGTTCGACCCATTGCGTGGAGGAGGTTTTTCGCAATTGGGGCGAGGGTGGTACATCCCATAGCATGTTTTAAATAATGCGGATTGAAGTTTTGCTCTCGTAATATATGAATTCCCGTCTTTATGACTCTCGCAGCAATTTGAACGGTTCCAGGGATAGAATTTGTGGGTGTAAATATAGCAAAAGTATTTTCTGGTTCCAATTTACATTTGGAAAAAACTTCCTCTATTAAACCCTCATCCAAAATCATATCAGATTCAAATACTATTACTGTCTCCTCGGATTCATCAACGTAATTAATTTGATCAAATAATTCCTTATCTAATCTTGTCTTAGCTCGAAATGGTCCGGAAACCATATAATTGTACCTTTTCTTTTTTTCACCTTTCTGAACCTTGATACTGACTTGATCCGCTTTCTGAGATCCAATAAGTGCTATAACAGGATGAGAGGTTTGAACGAGTAAACCCGGGATGAATACACCCTTCACTAAAATATTCGTGAATTGACAGCTACCAAACCCTCCCATACAAATTTCTGAGACTAATCGACCAAACTCATAAGTACCATGGGATCCATCAATGATGGTCGCTTTGTTTGATAACCGTGTTACTTCTATTGAATATAAGTCGGGATGATCCAAAATCTTTTTAACAATTTTTAAAGCTTCTTTATTTACACTCAATTTATTCAATCTTCTTCACCTGTTAAAATTTCATGGAGGTGATATTGAAACTTACCCAATTTTCCTCCGTAATTTCCAGCTGTTATCCGAGTTACCCCTGGAATTTGGACGGCAGTTTTAATTCCCACCTTCATTGCTTCCTTAACTGCCTCCTCAGTTGCTCCATCTAATACAATCTCATATCCTGCTTTTTCTTCGGGTTTTAGCTCGGAATAATCAATTTTATCTTTTAAAGAGGGACAAAACACTTCATTTGTGGACGCTGAGAGAAATGAATACTTTGATCCTACTTTAGATCCAGAACGTACAAATCCTCCTGGAAAAGGAGCGATAACGTTCTCAACTGTTTGAATCGCTTCTCCTGCTTTAGTAGCTGCATTTATAGCGGCTACTTTATCATTTGCGAAAAGGATGAAATTTCCTCCTGCACCTTTTCCAACCTTAAAAGACTCTTGAATATAAAAATCTCCATCGAAGCATGGAACCTTCCAAACTGGAAAGGGATAATTATCGACTTTTTCTTCAAATTTATCTCCAAAAAATCGGAGCTTGAATCCTGCTTTAATTGAAAATTCTTTCTCTGGGTCCAATGATTCAGAAAATCCGTCGAATACAGAAGTTGTTGCCGCCGTTAATATACATTGTCCTAAACGGTCTATTAATACTTTTTCTACGTTATCTTTATCTCCAACAAAAAACATAAGCATTATACCTGGACGGTTATCGGGCGTTTTTTCTTTTGGAACATAATAATCAATGCTAGCTTCACAAGGACAATGAATTACGGAAGTTGCAAATCCTGTAGCGATTTGAGCTGCATTATCAAGACGTTTTTTATCGAATGCAGTAACTAAAATTCGAGTAAAATAAGTCCCAAATCCTTCGGAATATGTATCTTCTATTTTTACTTCATTTAATTTCATATAATTTCACTTTTTTTTTTAGATTTTCTTACTTTTATTTATTTTAATATACTTACTTTCTTTCACATTAAAAAAAAATTAGATGTTTAAATTATGTACTAAATCCATTATATTGGCAACTTTATGCTCATTGACTAGTCCATTTTTTCTATCATTATTACTGCAGACAGCACCTCGAAAACCTGTAATATCTGTACCTAATTCATAAATTGTAGATAAATCTTCCTTCTGAAGAGAACCTGCTAATGCTACTAATAAGCCTATTTCATGGGTTTTTTTTACAAATGTTTGTAAATCATCTAAATTTAAAAAATCAAATAATTTTTTTCCGTTTTTGTTAATTGTATCTAACATTGCAATATCAGCTCCAGCATTTTTAGTGATTTCTGGAATTTTTAATGGGTTAACTCCACCAAAATTTATCGCATCCGCGTATCCCGCGCCAACAACCATAATATTCGGATCATATTCTTTAGTTGCCTTTACTACACTTTTTAATAAGTGTAATGCTTCATCATATGAAGAAACACCATAAAGTCCTACTTTTATATAATCTACGTTAAACATCGCCGCACCTCTTGCAGCTAAAGCTGCTGTACATGGTAAATTTGGCATATCTCCTATAGCAACACTAATTAAACGATTACGAGCTAATTTTCTAATTTGCTTTATAAATAAAGGACATGCAGCCCCTAATGACCCTTCTTCTGGGTTCTTAAGATCTATAATATCTGCATTACCTTTTATTGCAGCAGATAATTCTTCAGAGGATTTAATGCTAATTAGTATTTGCATTTTTTACCTACCAATAATAAATTTATTAAGTTAATGAACAGGAACTCCAATTCCTGCTCCACCAATAGGCAATTCTTCTCCAAGTGCTTTTTGTACCAACATTATTATATGATAAGGTTCCATATCCATTTTATTAGAAGTACCTCTCATCACTGCTGTACATATAGGACAAAAGAAAACATACGCTTCAGCTCCCGCATCTTTAGCATCTTGAAGATTTATTCTTACGTTTTCAATAGCTCTATCATGCTGAGTAGGAAAAATACCTGAATTACAACACATCGCATTTGATTTTTCATATTTTCGTTCAACGAGATCACATCCAAGTAATTCAAAAGTCTCTTCAACCCAATCATAAAAATCTTCCTCTAATTCCCCATGAGGATTATATCTTGTGGTACATGGACGTTGATAAGCAACTTTAAGGTTAAGAGGAGTTATAAGATCTTTATGTTCACGAAGCCAATCGCGAATATATTCCATTAAATGTATAGGCTTAAACGGAACTTCAATCATCATTGATAATGCTACAGATGTAACAAATCCATAACAAGCATCATGATAAAAAACTATTTCTTCGAATCCTGTATCACTTAAGTTCTCTATTAACGAGGGAAGATTATCTAATGCCGAATTAGCATCACACATATGCGTTTCAGGAGCTCTACAACAATAGGATCCTCCCATAATGAGTGATACTCCATCAAATAGTTTTCCTTTAAATACATCTTTATAAGGAAGAGCATCAGCAAATCCCCCTATTGATATAGCAGGTTTATCAAGATCTCCTTTTATAATTATATCCTCTTTTTTCCCCCATCCTAAAGCTGTTTCTTTAGCTTTTTCGGGATAAATATAAAGTCCAGTCTTTTCCTGCATTTGATTAATTAAATCCCATGGATTTGCTCCTAACGGACAATATTCATTACATCCATAACATGTCACACACTTAGCTAATATATCAGCGGGTTGTTGATGAATTAACTTTGCCATATCTGATTTAGCTTGTTGTTCATCATAATCAACAAATTGGCACATTGCTAAACATTCTCCCTTACATTTTCTAAAATCACATCTTCTTAAATCAAACACCATTTTAATCACTCTTTTTTTTGTTTTTTATTTCTATATTATTTTTATGAGTTAAAAAAAAATTAATTATTATTTATTCAAACATTTATTCAAACGGTTTTTTTGTTTTATAACGCTCGATTGCTTTATCCACGTATTTAGTCATTTGAACGGCATCGACTATACATGCTTCTGCACAATTTCCACATCCCAAACAATAATCTGGATAAGTAAGCCATGCAACTGGCACTTTTCGATTTAACCCCATTAATTCAACACAGGAATTTGGACATGCTTCTACACAATCTCCACACCCTTCACACATAAATGGCATAAACCAAGGAAATTGTACTGGTTTTTTTTTAGGTTTCTTTCTTTCCACTTCCTCTTTCTCATTCATTTGTTTAAGTGTTTTCATTTTTAGCTTTTTATTATGATATTCTCACAAAACTTTTGTAGATATTTTTTAACAGTATTAAAAAAATTTAACATTTCACTTCTTTTTTGGCGAATCTGTCCATAATTCTTTTTCCCACGCTTCAAGTTCTTCGGGACTTTTCAGATCAAGGCGCAATCCAGCATAACATCCAGGTTTTGTACAATAAATTTCTAAAAGTTTAACAGTTAAATATACAGTGTCCCCTTTTTCCTTCACTTTTCCTTTACCTTTAAATTGATAACAGAACCGAATACTACCAATTCCAATAATCCCAAAAGCTACCCAAGAATCTTTTGATAAAGCATCTTTTATCACTGAATATTCATCTTTAGTAAGAGCAAATACAACTTCATCATCTGAAACTGAATCTATTTTTCTGGCTATCGTTACATGTGGTGATCCTCTTTTATCAGTTACATTTAAAAGACATCCTGTTTTTATCCATTCTCTCATTCTATTTGTTAAGACTATTCCCATTTTTATTGAACACCTCTTATAATATTTTTTCTCCTACTTTTCCTTTTTCAATAGAATATACTTCTTCAATATGTAATACAACAACTCCACGCTGAGCTGGATGTGAATATACTACATCTGGAGGGACTTCATCTGGAGGTTGCTTATGATGCCAATCTCCCCATTCATCTAAAACCTCCTTAGCAGTTATTCCATACCAATCAAATTCAGGTGGAAAACCGTATTCTATATCTACTGCTTTTCCTTTAAATACCCAATCTCTTCCACTATCAATAGGGTGACCTATAATTATGGAACATTCAGGATTTTCTTTTAGATTCCTTTTTGTTTTCAATAAAAACATATCAGCGACCAATGCTTTGTCATCTTTCATAGTTGCTATATATCTCATAGCCGCAATATTAGGTTTACCGTCTATCGATGATGTAGCTAAATAGATTACAGATCCTCCTTTTCCAGGAACTATTAACGCTTCTTTCATTTCAGGTGTTAATTTTACCATTTTTATTCTCCTTTTTTTGATTTAATTTTTTTTTTTTGAAATAAATCATTTTAAATAAAAAATTACAAACGTTTATACGAGTTTAATTAATGGTTTTTTTATATATAAATGTTATTATATTTATAGATCTTTGAACTGATAAATTTGAATAGAATGAGAAAGAAAAAATAGAATTGCTTCATCAAATTTTATATTAACATAAAAATCCATGTTAAATAATAATAAAAACTTTTATTAGCTTTTTATCTATCTTAAACAAGCAATATTAAGCCGTTTCGATATTTATCCAAAGAATTTATTTTGAAGCACTTTTTTTATATATTAAGAAATATTTTTTATAATTTTAAGAAAATTAGAATGAAAACATAGAATAGCTAACAGAAATAGATATCTTTTTAATGAAATTTCCAATAATATATTTGAAAATTAAATAAAAAGATGAAAATTTGGTATAGTGCATGAAAATTGAGTGAAAAATATAACATATTATTCATTTCCGATTCTAATGATGGAGTGTTTCCAATAATAGAAAAGTTAAAAGTATATAATTTCAAAGTGCAATTAGAATACATCGAAAATCGCATTAATATCTTTTCAATGTTATCTAAAAAAATATGGGATATTATATTATCTGACTATAAAGCATGGGCACTATATGGGAAGGAGATATTAAGAATTATTAATGAAAAAGAATCAATAATTCCCTATATTATTATTGGAAAAAAAATGGATGAAGAAGCGATAATTTCCTTGATAGAATTGGGAATAAACGATTATATCAAAGAAGATAATCTAAATCGTTTGATTCCTACTATTAAACGAGAGATAAAAAATACAACTCTACTCAATAAAATAAAAGGTTTTGATTTTTCTCAATGTTTACCTGAAGAGAAATTTCAGAAATTACTCAATAATTCTAACCTTTTGATTTATACATTAGATTTAAACACAAAATTTCTTGAAGTTAATAAAGTTTTTACTGATTTTCTAGGATATAATAAAGAAGAAACACTTGATTCATTGAGTATTTATAAATTAATTCATCCTAATGATCAAATGAATTTTACCCAAATAATTAAGAAAGTATTGAAAGGTAGATTTGTTAAAAATATTGAATATCGATTAAAAAAAAAGAATGATACTTATATACAACTTTCATCAAATCAAGCACCAATTTGGAATATAAAAAATAAAATTATCGGAATTTTTTGTGTTTCCCAAGATTTGACGAAATACAGAACAAACCAACAATTCATTGAAGATCGTATCCACAGACAAGCAATAATTGCCAAATTTGGCTTGGAAGCTATTACTGAAAAAAATCTTGATAAATTATTAGGAAAAGCTACATCTTTACTCGCAAAAACATTGAATGTTGAGTTTACGAAGGTACTTGAACTTCTTCCCAACAAGAATGTTCTAAAATTACGAGCAGGAGCAGGTTGGCGTAAAGGATTAATTGGAAATGCAACTGTAGAAAATAATAAAAATTCTCAAGCAGGTTATACATTGCTAAAAACTACTCCAGTAATTGTGGAAAATTTAAAAAAGGAAACAAGATTTTATGCCCCTAAGCTCCTTGCAGATCATGATATTATTAGTGGAATGAGTGTTATTATTCAAGGAGCAGACACTCCATTTGGCATTTTAGGAGCGCATACAAAAAAATATCGGATATTTTCAAAAGATGATATCAATTTTTTACAATCTATAGCGAATATCCTTGCAGATGTTATTCTTCGAAATTCTACTGAAAAAGAATTAAGGGAAAGCGAAGAAAAATATCGAATGCTCACAGAACAATCCCTGTTGGGTACTCTTATCATTGCTAATGAACAAATAATTTTTGCGAACAAGGGTATATCTGATATTTTAGGATTTTCAATAAATGAACTATTATCTTGGAATCTAAGTAAAATAACCCAACATATTCATCCTGAAGATATACAAATAATTATTAAAAAATGTAATGAAGTTCTAAACGATGAGATATCCTCATTTCAATCTGAAATTCGAATGAAGAAAAAGAATCAAAACTATTTATATATTCGGCTATATATAAAAAAGATTCATTTTAAAGGAAAACCTGCTCTATATCTAAATATAATAGATATAACTGAACAGAAGAAGAATGAAGCCCTATTAGAATCTTCCCTATCAGAAAAAGAAATACTTCTAAAAGAAATCCATCATAGAGTAAAAAATAACTTACAAATAATTTCAAGTTTAATAGTATTACAAGAACAATACATAAATGATGAGGAGGTTTCCAATATTTTCAAGGATTTCCAAAATCGGATTAAAGTTATGGCACTAATACATCAATCATTATACAACTCCGAAAACTTGAATAAGATAGATCTTTCAAACTACATTAGGAACCTTGTTAATAATCTATTTAAAGTCTATTCAGCAAATTCCAAACAAATTAAGCTACAATTGGAAATTGAAGATATCGATTTAACTTTAGACAAAGCCATTCCGTTTGGCTTAATTATAAATGAACTGGTATCTAACTCGTTAAAACATGCATTTTCTAAAAATGATAAGGGAAAAATTATTGGGGTTACACTAAAAAAAAATGGAAACAATAGAATATCATTAAATGTATATGATAACGGGAAAGGTTTTTCTGAAGATTTAGATTATAAAAATTCAGATTCTTTAGGATTAAACCTTATATATACTATGACCAACCAAATGGATGGAAAGATTGTTATTGAAAATAAGCATGGAACACATGTTAAAATCATCTGGTAATTTTAAAAATTATAATGTGAAGGGGTAACATGCCACAATTAAATGTAATGATTGTTGAAGACGAGTTAATTACAGCTAAAGCGATAGCTGTTCTTTTAAAAAAACTAAACTATAAACCAATTTCCATTGTTTCTTCTGGAGAGGAGGCACTTTCTAAAATTAAGAATTTAGATCTTGATTTGATATTAATGGATATAATTCTAGCTGGAAATATGGATGGAATTGAAACAGCGAAAATTATTAATACAAATTATAATATTCCCATTATATTTATAACTGCATACGGAGATAAAAAAACATTAAATAGAGCGAAATTATCAGAACCTTATGGATATATAGTAAAACCAATCACGGACAAAAATGATCTTTTACCTACAATAGAACTTGCAATGTATAACCATCAAATAAAAAATGAACTTAAGAAAAGTAATATAAAATTTGAACAAATTAAACAATTAATTGAACCCGATAAAAATCTTTTACCCTCACAAATTAGGAATTTCTTAGAAAAAAGAAGTGATCATCTCGGGCAAACAACCGAAGAAATAAAAACTATATATGAAATAGAAGTATCTGATGAGAAAATCAATATAATTGATTGGTTGAAATCGTTCTCAAATTCTGAAAGATTTTTAATTTTAGAAGTATTGAAATCTCGACCTTTAAAATTAGATGAGATAGAGATGTTAATTTGTAAATCTCAATCTACTTCTTCACATCATGTTAAAAGATTAGAAGAAACAGGATTCATTAAAGGCTGGAAAGATGGAAAATATATTTATTACTCGTTAAATAAATCAAAAATATTGGAATTTGCACATTTTATAGAGAATTGGCTTAAAGATCTCTCAATTTAAATATTTAAAGAAGAATAACCAAAAGGAGTAATGAGAAAAAAATGGAAGAATTAACAAAAAATGAAATTAAAACGATAAAAAAAGAAATCAAAAATAATGCCTCCTATAAAGAATTACTAAAATATATGGAGATTATTGGTAATATTGACAGGTTTTTAATTTTAAGTCTTTTAAATGATAAACCATGTTTTCTCTCTGATATCGAAAAAAACTTAGATAAAAATCAAGCCTCGATCGCCCATCATGTTAGAATCTTGGAGAAACATAGACTTATCCGTAGCTCTAAAAAGGGTAAATTCAAGGAATATTCAATTTTCAAGGAAACGTTCGCGAAATTATTTAATATATGGAATCAATGGTTTCATGTAATTTGATCCAAGGATTATTAAATTAAATAAAAATTATAAAAAAATTTCAAAAAATAAAGTCACAGATAAAGAAAAAACCTATAAAGGAAAAGGAAAATAATGTCTAAAAATAATAATGAAGATACACAAAAAATATGAATATTCTTTTGATTACATTCAAAAAAAATTAAAGGGAAAAAAAGATTCTTTTGGAATGTTGATGAGAGAGATCATTCAAACGGGCGTATGTACTGAATGTGGGACATGTGCAGCAGTATGTCCTGTCTTAGAGTGGGATCGCTTGGCTGGTCAACCAAAATTAGTTGGAAAATGCACTGGCTGTGGCATATGTTATAATCAATGTCCACATACTATTACTGATCCCAATGTGCTTATGGGAAAATTTAAAACTGGATATGTAATAAATACAAATATTCCTGAAGTTATAGGTGCCCAAGACGGAGGAACGGTTACTAGTCTTCTTTGCTATTTATTTGATGAACATTTAATTGATGCAGCTATAGTCACTAAGAAAAATTCTGACCATTCTTGGTTTCCTGTTCCTCAAATCATAACAATTAAAGATGAAGCAATAAAAGCTTCAGGTTCAGTTTATTGCCACTCTCAAACAGTTGAGGCTTTAATGGATGCTGTGAGAGAAAATTACCGTTCGATAGCATTTGTTGGTACTCCATGTAACATCAGTGCCGTTAAAAAAATGTATAATTCTTCAACAGGAATGTTAAAGTATTTTATGAGAGCAAATATTCTTACTATTGGACTTTTCTGTATGGATTCCTTTGCCCCCGAAGCATTATATCCTTTCTTTGAAAGAGATGGTATAGAATTAAAAAAAGTTAAAAAGATGAATATAAGCAAGGGAAAATTCCAAATTTATTATAATGAAGATGATGAACCAGTCAAATCCTATAAAATTAAAGACTTAAATAAATTTAAGTCTTCAAGTTGTAATTTTTGTACCGATTTAACTGCGGAGGAAGCTGATATCTCGGTTGGATCCGTTGGAAGTGGTCCAAATAAGAATACTGTCTTTGCGAGGTCTGGAATCGGTGCTGAAATCATTGAGGATGCTGGGAAAAAAGGATATCTTACTATTGGACCATTTGATGCTATATATTTAAAGTCTATTCTTTCCCTTGCAAAACTTAAGAAAGTGTCTCAATATAACCTAAGAAAGAGAAAAGCTTTTATTGGTCGTCAAGTAAAAGAAGAAGAAGAACCAAAAATCGAATCAAAACTACAAAAAGAACAAAAACTATCATTAAATTTGAACCAAATTATCGAATCACGAAGAGCTCTCAGAGTGAGAAAAGAAATGAATGAAGAAGTTAAAACTCTTGAATTATCGCTAACAAACACTATTGGATTTATACTAGAAAACCTAAAAATTCATATAGCAACTATCAATGAAGTTTTTGAAAAAAATGTATGGAATACTAAAATAAAGGAATTGTTTCCATATGAAAAGATCGAGATTAATTATCCTTTAGAAGAAAAGGACGGAGATTTAAAACTTGAAAAAGTGCTCATAAAGGTTTTTACTGGAAAATATGGAAAAATTTATTCAAAAATATATGATCTAACACCTAAAAAATATTGATAAAATAATTAATTAATTTTTACAATAATTTGATATTATGCCTGAATTAAAGAGTAGCGTATTAGTAATTGGGGGAGGTATTGCGGGAATTCAAACTTCTTTAGATTTAACTGAATTAGGATTTAAAGTGTATTTAGTAGAGAAAAAGCCAACAATCGGAGGTGCTATGGCACAATTAGATAAAACATTTCCGACATTAGATTGTTCTTTGTGCATTTTATCTCCAAAAATGGTGGAAGTATCTCGGAATCCGAATATAGAGCTCTTAACTTATTCTTATGTCAAAAATATTAAAGGATCTGCTGGAGATTATAGTGTAACAGTTATTAAAAAGCCTAGATATATCAAAGAAGATCTTTGCAAAGGTTGCGGGGATTGCGCATCAATATGTCCAGTAAAAGGCATTCCAAGTGAATTTGATGCCCATTTAAATACTCACAATGCTGCATATATTTCATTTCCATCATCAGTCCCTCCAGTCTATTTAATAGATGAGAATAAATGTTTATACTTAAATCACGGAATATGTCAGTTATGTATGAATAATTGCAAAGCAGACGCAATTGATTTTACTCAAAAACCTGAGGAAATGACTATAAATGTTGGAGCAATAGTGATAACCACCGGTTATGAACAAAAATTTCCAGAATTTTATTCTCGATTAGCGGGTTCAAATCAAAATGTACTTTCAAGCATGCAATTTGAACGTCTATTATCAGCCAATGGTCCCACAAATGGAGAATTAATACGCTTAGACGATAGGAAACATCCTCATAAAATCGCCTTCCTACAATGTGTGGGATCACGTGATTTTCACCATCCAAAATATAAAAAATATTGTTCTTCAATATGCTGTATGGCTTCTGCCAAACAAGCTATTGTAACGAAAGAACATGCTCCAGATATTGAATGTACTATATTCAATACAGAAACTCGTGCTAAAGGTAAAAATTTTTATGAATTTATAGTTAAAAGCAAAGAAGAATATGGCGTAAATTATGTAAATGGGAGAGTCTCATTGGTTAAGAAAAATCCAGAAAATGGGAAATTGAAATTATGTTATGAGAATATTGAAAAGGGGATTGTAGAGAACGATGAATACGATATGGCTGTTCTCGCAAGTGCATTATTTCCAGGTAAATCTTACTATAAACTATTAGATTTAATTAATGTCGATTACAATGAACTCGGTTTTATTACTGAGGAAGGATTAATTAAGGCTGAGGAAAATAATATCTTTTTCGCAGGTTACTCCAAAAACCCTAAAGATATACCAGTGTCGGTTGCTGAAGGAAGTGCGTGCGCAGCTAAAATTAGTGAAAAACTTCATTCAGTTCGATTCAAAAATATAAAAGAAGTAATTTATCCCCCAGAAATTCCTGTGAGTCCCGATGATAAACCAAGAGTAGGGGTACTTATATGTCAATGTGGAATAAATATTGCAGGAGTTGTTAATACAACAGCTGTAGTAGATTATGTATCTAAACTTCCCTATGTAGTTCATGCTGAAGAGAATATGTATTCCTGCAGTTCTGACTCTCAAGAACGTATCAAGGAAATAATAAAAGAATATAACTTAAATAGGTTTATCGTTGCATCATGCACTCCAAGAACTCATGAAGAATTATTTAGAAATACTTTGAGAGAAGCAGGATTAAATCCATTTTTATTTGAACTGGTCAGTATTAGAGAGCAAGACTCTTGGGTACATCAAAAAGAACCAGAAAAAGCTACTAAAAAGGCTTGTGATTTGATTAGGATGAATTTAACTAAAGTTATAAATATTAGACCTCTTGAAAAGATTAAAGTTAAGGTAAAAAAAGCTACCTTAGTCATAGGAGGAGGAATTGCTGGGATAGCGGCAGCTCATAATCTTGCTAATCAAGGATTTGAAGTATATCTTGTTGAGAAAAAACCTACTATGGGAGGACATTCTTTAGATTTTATTGATCTATATGATATTCCACTGCATAAACAAGATATCTTAAAGAAAAAAAATGATTTAAAGTCTAACTCTAATGTACATATCCTTACTAACTCTGAAGTTATAAATGTAAATGGTTATGTGGGCAATTATGAAATCATAACGAAAAATATTATAGACAATTCAGAGGAACAAGAATTTACAGTTGGAACCATCATTGTAGCGACAGGTACTAATCAATCGGATACTGATAGATGGAAAGATGCTATTAAAAAGCATCCAAATAAGGTTTTTACCCAAAATGAATTAGAGGCTACTCAAGATACTAAAGTGCCGGGCTTTAATGACGCTACAATCATATTATGTGTGGATCAAAGAAGAAATGAATTTAATGAAGGCGAAAATATAAAAACCTATTGTAGTAATATTTGTTGCAAAGTTGCTCTTAAAAATATCGAAAAACTTTTGAGTATTAATCCAGAAGCGCATATCCATATCTTATATAGAGAATTACAATTTTCTGATTTAAATGCTGAGCGATTATGGCGTGATTTAAGGAAAAAGGTATCTTTTGAAAGATATAAATCTATAAAGGATATCGAGATTTCAGATAAAAATGGGGCATTTCATATGGATTACAATAATCTTGGAGCAAATTGTGAAGTTGAATATGACACAGATTTATTAATTCTTGCAACTCCAGAAATACCTAGTAAAGGAACTAATGAATTAGCTAAAATGCTTAAAGTTCCCACGACCAAAGATGGGTTCTTTTTAGAGGCTCATGTAAAACTTCGTCCAATCGATTTTGCAACTGATGGAATTTTCCTATGTGGTGGTGCACATTGGCCAAAATGGATTGACGAGGCGATTACACAAGCATATGGAGCAGCAGGAAGAGCTGCCTCTTTAATGGTTAAAGGAGAAGTTGAGACTGAAGGAATAACTTCTTATGTAAGTGAGGAAAAATGTTTTGGATGTGGAAGGTGCGCAGAAGTTTGCCCATATAATGCGATAGAAATGTTGGAAATAAATAAAGAGATTGGATTATATACCCTCAGTGAAAAAAAGGCACGTGTGATTAATGCTCTCTGTAAAGGGTGTGGTGCGTGTATAGCAGAATGTCCAGTGAACGCTGTAAACCAAAGACATTTTAGTAGTTTTCAAATTAGAAAACAAATTGAACTATTACATGGTAATAATGTAAATTCATTTAAATTACAAATGAAGGGATAATAATGAGCAAAACAAAAGTTAAAAAGGAAGAGCAGTTTTTACCAGAAATCTTAGTTTTTTGTTGTAATTGGTGTTCCTACGCTGGGGCAGATTTAGCGGGAGTTTCAAGGTTTCAATATCCTCCAAGTGTTAGAATTGTGAGAGTTATGTGTTCGGGAAGGATCGAACCATCATTCATATTAACTGCATTTAAGAATGGCATTGATGGTGTGTTAGTTACGGGATGTCATATCGGCGATTGCCATTATATTAGTGGTAATGAGTTAACAAGAGAGAGAATGAATCATATGGCCACTTTGCTAAGAAAAATTGGGATCAATCCTGACAGATTTCGATTGGAATGGATTTCAGCGAGTGAAGGAAAACAATTTGCTGAACTAATAAGAGAATTTAACGGAACAATAGTGAATTTAGGTCCCTCACCATTTCCCAAAAAATTAGGGAAAATTGAATTAAAAAAAGAATAGTGATGAATAATGACCGAAACATTATCTAAAAAAGAGAAGGAAGAAGTAAAAACATTCAAAGATCTAGAAAAGGAAGTAATTCAAGAGGATTTATGTTGTGCCTGTGGAGCATGTGTAGCATATTGTGAGAGCCAGAGTTTTGATGTGATTGAGTTAGATGGATATACTCCAAAATTCAAATCAAAGAAAAAAGAAGATAATTGTACTGAGTGTGGGCTATGTTATTACATTTGCCCAAATAGCGGTACATTAGAAGATTTATTAGCTGAAAAATTAGATATTCAAGATAAATTGGGCCATATAATTAATATTTTAGCGGCAAAAACCGCAAAAGAATCAATTAGTAAAGTTGGACAAGATGGAGGCATAGTAACTACTATTTTATATAATCTATTCGAGAACAACAAAATTGATGCTGCCGTAATCTCTGAATATGATGAAGAACTCCAAACAAAATCAACACTGATTTTTAATAAGGAAGATCTCTTAAAATCCGCTGGAACACGATATTCAATTTCTAGTCAGATCTTACCATTAAAAGACTTATATAATATTCCTCTTCAAATTCAAGAAGAGAAAGGCATTTATGATATTGACCAAATTCGTGTAGCATTTGTTGGAACACCTTGTCAAGTAAAAGCATTACGAAAAATGAAATTTCTTAGTATAAAACCTGCACACGTGGTTAAATATATAATTAGTCTATTCTGTTTTGAAAATTTTGATTATTCAACACTTTATGATTTAATAAAGAAGGAAAAAGGAATAGATCCTTCCGATATTAAAAAAACATATATTAAGAAAAATTTCTATATCGAAAGCAATGATGAAGAAACTCTTGAAGTTAATATAAAGAATTTAGACCCTGCGGTAAGAGCACATTGTAAAGTATGCGATGATTTCACTGGGCGATATTCGGATATAAGTGTAGGATCTACGGGTGCTCCGGATAATTATTCTATTATTATAACAAGAACAGACTCAGGACAAAAGGTAATCGAATCTCTATTATCTCAGAAATATATTGATCAGTATATACCTCCCAGAGATAAAGATAGTAACTGGAAGGAAAAGAGAAAGGAAATATTTAATAGAATGATTTCTTTAAAATCAAAATGATTTTTTATTTTTAATTTATTAAGAATAATATTGTTCTATTCATTAGTCCATCTCTCGAATAAATAATTATATTGTCTGAGTTCGATCATATGATTAAGTATTTATGGAACTTGTTATTTATATTTAGAATCAACTTAAACAAGCTTTTCAAATTTAATAAAAACTAGACAAGTTTTAGCTTTTTTACAACTTTCTGAAGATCTTTAATAAATCTAGATATATGAGCTCTTGTTACATGGGGCATAACAATTATACGTATTAAATTAAATTCTTTAAACTTACCTAGCATCCACTTCAGATTTCTTAGGTTCTTATCTAATTGACTTACATCTTCCTCATTTTCGGTTGTGATTCCAACAATATTCATGATAGGTTCAGCAACTAATTTAACACCTTCCATATTTCTAATATTTTCAGCTAAAAATTTAGTATTTTCTATACATTTACGAAGAATTTTAGTAAATTTTTTAACACCAAGATATCTCATTAAAGCCCAAAAAGCGATCACTGTTCCACCCGATCGTGTTCCTACTATTTGTAAATGTTTAAAATTGCCCCCCGCCAAATAGGGGATCTCAAATCCATTCTTCTGTAAAATCTTTTTATCTCTTAGAAAATATCCACCTGAGGGTATTATACCTAATCCCATTTTATGGGGGTCAGCAGTGATTGAATCTACATCGTCAACAGAGAAATCCCATGAAGGAATGCTATAACCTAGATTCTCTAGAAAAGGAAGAACAAAACCTCCAAATGCAGCATCTACGTGGAAAAATATATCTTTTCCATGGATCAAATTTCCTATTTCACCTATTGGGTCAATTAATCCAAGAGAAGTAGTTCCCGCGATACCTATTACGCTACAAGTATTCTCATTTATTAATGATTTGAAATGTTTTAGATCTAATTCGAAATTATCTTTTAAATTTGCTTTTTTAAGTGTCAGATCCAAAAAATCTGCTGCTTTCTCAAAAGACATATGAGCGGATTTTGATACTATAACTTCTGGATTTTCTATATCTGGACGCAATTTTTTAGCAATTCTCATCGCAATTAAATTAGCTTCAGATCCACCAGTAGTAAATGAGCCAATAATATTTTCTCCATTGAATAATTCACCAATTTCAGCAATAGTTTCCTCTTCCAACCCGGCAGTTCCTGGGAATAATCCAGGATCTCCTAAATTTTTACTTACATATTTACAATAGATCTCTTTTGCAAATGTATGAACATCAGTACACATAGATCCTAATATATAACCAGAATCGTAACTATAATCGATCGAAAGTTTATTTTTTAAAATTTTCTTTATTTCTCTTTTTTTTAGTCCGTAATTTAACATTTTTTTGATTAAAAATTAATTAACTATATATATAAAAGATTTAAATCCTTTCTTTTATCTTAAATTTAAAATCAAGCATATTATCTGGGAAAAATATATAAAAAAAAAATATTAAAAATCTGCCGAACAACCTGTGCGGGGTCGTCACCTTTCGACTAATATTTATTCGAAAGAATCATCCTATTCGGTTTTTTTCTTCGTTTCTTTTTTTGAATCTTTATATTGTTTATCTTCCAATTCTTTAAAAGGACTGCTACCTATTCTTTTTATCTCTTCTGAAATACGTGTGACTTCTTCTTGAAATTTCTTTCCTTCAGCGGCACTACAATTAAACATTTGAACTCTTTCTGGAGAGAGCCCCATTGTTTTTAAGATCTCTCTAACATAATTAACATTTCGTTCCGCTATTAAATTGCCGATTTCGAAATCGCATTCTCCAGGATATCATCCTGCCACAATTATTCCATCCACACCTTTTCCGATAGCACGCATCATTAAACTTGGTGTGACCCGCCCAGTACATGTTATTCGGATGGGACGTATTGTTGCAGGATATTGTGCGCGCATTGTCCCTGCCATATCTCCAGCTCCGTATCCTCACTTCCAACACATAAAACTGATAATCTTAAAATTATTTTCTGTAATTTTAAACACCTCTTTAAATCTCTTCTAGTATAGCATCAATTTGTTTTTCATATTGAGGTTCTCTATAGTATTTAAGAGTAATCGCTTCCGAAGGACAATTAGATAGACAAGATCCGCAGCCTCGGCATAAGATCTCATTTACTTCAGCCCCATCATCCATAATCATTATTGCATTATAAGCACAGTTTAACTCACATAAACCACATTTAGCACATTTTTCTTTATCGACATTAGCTCTGATAAGCATAATTTCATATTCTTCATGACTCAATAATTTAGCTAATGAGGATGCTGCACCTCTTCCCTGAGAAATTGCTTCATTTATTGCTTTTGGTCCTTGACATGCGCCTGCAAGAACGATTCCAGGTATTTTAGTATCAATTGGATTTAATCGTGAATGGAATTCTTTAAAGAAACTATCTTGACTGGTCTCTAATTTTAGCATGTTTTCTATTTCATGAATTCCTTTTGAAGGAACCATAGCACAAGAAAGCACTACTAAATCAAATTCTATCTCTTGGAGTCCTAAAGAATCTCGAAGAGTATTTTGCATAATTATTTTGAGATTATGGGTTTCAGGATCTTCTTCGATTTTACTCACATTTGTACGGATATATTTTATTCCTTGTTTTCGAGAAGCGGTGAAATACTCTTCATAATCTTTACCAGCTGCTCTTATATCCATATACGCAACAGTTATGTCTGTATCTGGATCATGTTGTTTAATTAATTTTGAATTTTTTATTGTCGTCATACAACACACACCCGAGCTACAGTATGTATTTTTGTTTAAGTCTCTTGATCCAACACATTGAATAAATAAAATTCTCTTGGGTTCTTTTCCATCAGAAGGACGGACTAAATGACTCATAGTTGGACCATTCGGATTTAATATTCTTTCCAATTGTAATTGTGTAATCACATTAGGATATTTTTTATATCCTAAATATCCTTCTGGCGGTTCATATTCATCCCAGCCTGTTGCTACAATAATGGAACCGACTTTTAATTCTATCATTTTATCCTCTTGATCGAAATCAATAGCATCTACTTCACATGCCTCTATACAGAGACCACATTTAATACATCTATCCATATCAATTTGAGCGACTAAGGGGACTGCTTGACTAAAAGCAGTATATATAGCTGTACGTGGACTCATTCCTTCATCAAACTCACTAACTCCAATTGCTGGACATACTTCTTCACATGCCCCACATCCATTACAATCGTCAGTAGTATATCTGGTCTTCTCTCTAATTTTTACTTTGAAATTTCCAACAAAACCATCCACATCCTCGATCTTGCTATATGTATGAATGTGTAATCCTTCGGTCCTTGCTGCTTCAAGCATTACTGGACCCAAGATTCATATTGAACAATCATCTGTGGGAAATGTTCTATCTAATTGAGCCATTTTTCCTCCTATAGTAGGCTTCTTTTCCACTAAATGAACTTCATATCCCTCTTCAGCAAGGTCTATGGCAGCAGTTAATCCTGCTACCCCCGCCCCGATAATTAATACTCTCTTTTCTATATCGACTTTCATTATTTCAATTTTCTCTAATAATATTGCTCGTGCAACAGCAGATTTTATTTCATCTTCTGCTACTCTCTGTGCACCTTCTGGATCGTTTCTATGGACAAAACTACTATGTTCTCTTATATTTACAAATTCAAGATAAGAGTGATCGATATTAATCGATTCTAATACACTTTGAAATACGGGTTCATGTGTTTTTGGAGTTCATGCAGCAACAACTAATCTGTTCGCATTTAATTTTTCCATATTTTCCTTAATGAAATCAGCACCACCTTCTGTACACATGCTGATATAATTATCTGCTCCAACTACATTAGGAAGTCTCTTAGCGAATTCAGCAAGAGCTTCACAATCTATAATTTCAGAAATATTGATACCTCATCTACAAATAGCAACGAAAATCTTAGCATTGATCTGTTTTTCAGACATTTTTATCCCTTTTTTTAATATAACACCTTTCAAAACTTTTGTTAAATTAAAATTTAAACATATTGTAAATATATTTATGAAATAGAATATAAGAGGTTTATTATAGAACAAAAATTATAAAATAATTTTGTGGCAAAAAACGCTATATATTTTGAATACATAAATTCTTTTAGCTTATATATATTAGTCTTAATGATAATTTAAGATAATTTGGTGAAATAGAGATCTAATTTTTTAAAAACATTCTATCCTTTTGTTTATATAGGGATCAATATTTCTAAATCCACAGAAAAAACAATATGAATACATATCGAAGATAATATATTTCAATCCCTTATCGTTCTCCCTAAATTATTAGACTCTCGAATGATATTAACTTAATTCTAACTTTATTTATTTTGTAACTTTATTATTCGGATTTTTTAGGTCTTTTTCTTTTCAAAATTGAAAATACCTAAATGTTAGCAAATCTATTATAATTATTTATCCCAATTTAATTTTGGAATTTTAGATAGAATCATTATAATGTAATAATTTAATAAAATATTCATAATATCACTTTTTCCTCCAAAACTTCCAGATTTTATTTATAGAATTCTGCGCTTTAATCTCATAATATCCTAAATTTTTTCTTAATAATCATTTCAGAATTTTAAAAAAAAACTATATAAATATTTAAATCTGGGTGAAAAATTTAAATATGATATATGAAAAGTATGGTTAAAAGTATGATAAGGTATAATCCTCTTATATATAAAAAGAAATAAGGAAAAGAAAGAAGTAGGGATTTAACAACTTACAGTTTATTTTTTCCTAATTTTTAGACTATAAAAAGCAATTCACCAATAAAAGTAGCCAAATCCATGACCTTAATATTTGGTTTATTCTCCAATTGTGGTTCGTTAAGATAACAATTAAAATGCGTTAAGCATTTTGGACATGAAACAAGTAAAATTTCTGCCCCTGTATTTACTGCTTCTTCGATTCTACTTTTTCGAAGAAATCGTGTATACTCGTTACATCCAGAAAATGTAGACACTCCACAACATCTGGAATCATCTTTAATATTTTCCATTTCGACAAGATGAACTCCTGGTATTTTTTTAATTACTTCTCGCGGTTCATCATATAATTTTCCTCCAAGTCGTCCCAATCGACATGCATCATGATAAGTAACCTTAATATTTAATTCTCTTGGAAATCGAATATGCTTAAAAGTATCATTATTCAGAAAATATTCCGTAAAATGCACAATTTCAAAATCCATATCTTCTACATATTTTGGATAATCATACTTCCAAGTTTTATAACCTTCTGCGCATCCAAAGACAATAGTTTTGACTCCTGCGTTTTTATATAGATTTACATTATATTGTGCTAACTTTCTATAAGTTTCTTCATCAGCTCTTCCCCAGAGTAAATCATGTCCACAGCATTTCTCATTTAAAACAACTGGAGTAACATCTCCTTCATTTAATAATCCAATTATAGATTTTGCGCTATTTGTGTAATTTAATGGAAAATTATAAATAACATCTTCTATAATTGGGAGACATCCCACAAAATATGCTATTTCTCCTGAGTTTGCAGTTTTCAATCCTGTACCCTCAAGAAAACTAAGTTTATCTGGAGGATTTGGATTTTCTGCTTGAATTTTTGCTATTAATGAAAATATTCCTTCATGAGTTTCATTTTGTTCAATTTTTTCTTTTTCATAATCTAAATCTTTAGCAATTTTTCTCAATTCCAAAATCAATTCTGGAATATTAACTCCTTCTTTTGCTGTAGTCATGGGGCAATATTCGCTACATTGCCCGCATGTTAAACACGACCAAATATTATTATTTTGTAATGCTTCTTCTAACGATAAAAAGGCTAGATCATTAATTAATCTCCGAGGAGAAAAAATATCTAAATGAGCTAATGGACATACATTAACACAACGATTACAATTGTAACAATAATTTACAGAATTCCTTACTTTTTTAAGTATATTTTCTGTAAATTCTCTATCTTGATCCTTTATTTTTATTGACAATGTCATGATTCAAAAATCATAGTACTTTTGTATAGACAAATTATTTGAAATTTTTTAATATATTTATTTTTAACAGTATCTTTTAAACAGAAAGAACTATAAATTTCAAAACTGAAAATGTTTAAGTGATTATCTCTAAAGTTTTACTAAATACTAAATCCATTAACCAAATCAAGCTCTTACTAATTTCTGAATTTGTAAATATTAAGAGCAGTTTTTACTTAGGGAGAGAAAAAGTAAAAGTACTACCCTCTTTTCTGCCCTCTGACTCTGCCCATATTGTTCCTCCGTGTATTTCTATAATATTTTTACAAATAGATAATCCTAATCCAGCACCTTGAATATTGATCTCTTCTAATCCTTCCTCATATCGTTCAATCTTTCCAAACCGGGTAAATAATCTTTCTTTTTCTTTTTGAGTTAATCCAATACCCGTATCATGTATAGAAATCTCGATGTGAGAGTTATTTTTCTTTCCAGTTATGGTTATTTCTCCTTGGGGTGGAGTATACTTAATCGCGTTCAGTAATAAATTTGAAATTACTTGTTCTATTCTCATAGGATCTATATGGAGAAATAAAGAATCAGGTAATATTAAATCAATAGAGAGCCTTTTCTCAAGAATTAGATGATTCATAATAGCGGAACACTCTCTAATTAGATGACATAGATCGGTGGTTTGTTTTTCTAATTTAAATTCATTATATTCGATCCTTGAAATATCAATTAAGTTTTCTACCAGCTGTTCGAGACGTTTTTCTCCTCTTTCTAATATCTTAAACAATTCCACATCCTTTTTGTTTAACGTTTCTTGATATTTTTCTAAAATAAACTCAGTCACTCCTCGTATGGAGACCAACGGGGTTTTTAATTCGTGAGATACCCGAGAAATAAGATCTTTTCTCAATTGATCTAATTCTTTTAATTTTTCTAATTCCTCTTCAATGAGAAGTTCTGCTTGTTTTTGTTTTGTAATTTCATAGCCCATAATAAGTATAAAGTTCTTTCCGGCAATTTTTACTATAGAAGAGGAGTATTTTAACCAGATGGGTATCGAGTCTTTCTTGTAAATTTGAATATCTATAGGTGCAAGGTTTTGTCCTTCTCTTACCAAATTGAAACGTTTTAAAATTATCGGGAGATGTTTTGTATGAATAATAGAAAGATCTTCAAATTTTTCACCAATTAGCTCCTCTTTATTATACCCCGTGATTTTTTCTGTCGCTCGATTACAATCAACTATCTTTCCTTCTGAATTTAATAATACTATAAAAGAAGGGCTATTTTTAATTAGATGCCGATATTTCTCCTCTGATTCTCTTAATTCTTTTTCTGCTTTCTTTCGTTCATTAA
>Ga0209918_1000446_pt1 | contig 27273 bp, 33 predicted proteins | sample SalPonD_shore_MG_FD_185712 | JGI IMG/M metagenome (GOLD analysis project Ga0209918, IMG submission 185712) | Salt pond soil microbial communities from South San Francisco under conditions of wetland restoration - Salt Pond MetaG... | ecosystem: Environmental > Aquatic > Marine > Intertidal zone... | reverse complement strand
ATAGGATGAATAAAAAATCAATTTTTACTCAATTTGGTCTAATGCATCTTTTGGATAAAATTTACCTTGAATATTTGAGTTTATATATAAATCATCTTCCAAAACGTTTTGCTCAAACAACAATTTAACTTCTTTATAATTCAATTGTTTTTTGTGATAAGCAAAATCCAAAATTTCTCTATCAAAGGCATCTTCTCCATCTTTTTCTAATAATTTTTGAATATCTTCGGCAGAACCATAATAAGATTTCCAATCCGATTCCTTTTTAACATATTTATATTTAGGAACTATCCACCAATGATCTTCACCAGCTTCTTTTTTTTCTTCTTTTAAACGTTTTGTTTCTCGTTTACCAATCTTTCGTTTACGTTCATATATTAATTGTTTTCTACCTAAATATTTTTTTCCGCTTGGTTTATGTGTGACTCTATAAATGAACCCAAATACTTCATCTGGCATATCATCTAATTCTTTAATAACTTTTCCTTTATATTTCCAATTACTCATAACTTATATATCAATTCTACTTTTAAATGTTATAGGAAAATCATCAGGTATTGGTGTAGGAGATGCCAATTTTCCAACTGCTAATAAATCTCCAATATCATTATAAAATCCAACTGTAGTAGCATATGGTGTTAATCTAGGAGCATCAGGCCCAATATTTCTAACAACATTTGATGATGATATTGTAGTTGCCATCGAACCAGTAGTTTCCACAAAATCATGAACTGTAGAACCATATTCAACTTGAAAACCCCATAAATAAAATGTAGCATTTTCAGTTATTAGTTGAATATCCGCATCACTATAATCACCTCTTGCTGGATTTTTCCCGCTTGATGTGTATTGAATTCTAGTCCAATCTGTTCCTACAGTTATATTTTGTGATTCATCCTCAGATACATCTATAGATAATTCCGAACCCGTTTGATCTGATTTTACATATAAACTAACTGCAAAGGGTTCATTATCTTTCCACACCCTACCTAAATTAGCTTGTAATAAATTTTTCTGGGAACCAGAATAAATATAAGCACTTGCAGATGTAGACCAACTACCCGATAGCGGAGGTGCAGCTGCATTTAATGTTTCTTGCATAGAACCAGTCCCATCATTCTCAACCCAATCACTACTACTAACATTTGGAGTCGAGCGTAAAACATAATTAGTAATATATGTTTTCTTCACTCTATCTCTAGGATATATACCAAAAAATTCAGGTATAATACTTTGAGATGTTATAGTTTCTCCATACGAACTACTAACTTCTGAAATATCATATTCAAATCTCGGTCTAACTAATGTTGTTTTTCCGTTGATTCTTGCTGATTTGTTTGTTGAATAATTAAATTCATTTGGTAAAACAGTAGCAGAGAAATTTAATTCCGTTTTGATATGAGTTGCTCTGAATGTTAATTCGAATGAACCTGAACCAACATTTTGGTACGAACCTGTATCAGTTATAACTATAGTTCCAAATTCATAGAATACATTTCCTATTTTAGTACTTTCCGAACCACTCAAATATAAATTTCCTTGAGAATCATCTAAAAATGTTACAGATGATGAAACTAATGAAACAGAACCTTCTTTAATTTTTTCATCAAACGCATTTTGAGAAACTTGAATAACACCAATAAAATCCCCCAAAGACTGTGTTGTTTGTGGTTTATAATCTTCTAAGTAAAATTGAGATTTTACAGAACCATAAAAAGGTCCTTCATACACATCATTAAATTTAGATGAGCTTCCAGTGTAAAAAGAGCCAGAGAATTTTCTACCTTGAAGATAAGTTAATAAACTACTAGTTTCTGTTAATGTAAACTGCTTATTGGTTTCAACATCAGTTCTTGTAAAATCTCCTGGTTTTAATGCTTTCATGTATCATTATAAATTACAAATTTAATGATGTTTGTTTTAACGGAAAAGATGGATTTTTTGGAGAATTATTAGATTTCTCCAATGCAATATAATTCCAAGAAGATATATAACCAAATGCCTCTGCCATTTGTAATGCTAAATTATAAGGATCCATTTTTTCTGTTACTCTTATAGTAAATTTGGGATAATCATACATACCTCCTCCATCAGATTCAACAACATTATAAACTCCTCTAGGAACCATCTTTGTTATTTTACCGTCTATTCTAACTTCCCCGCCTAGGTTTTTCCAATCCTTATATCTTTTTTCAGCCTCTTTTACTTTTGGATGAACTTCGTCCAATCGTTTGGATATATCTGTTAATTTATTTTCCGTTAAATATTTTTTTAAATTAAATGCCATAATTAAAAGTCTACTTTTATTTTTACTAATGATTCTGAATCCCTGCCATTCAGTATAGGTTTACTTACTTTCGCAACAGCTAACAATTCATTATTATCATTATACAATCCAACTGTAGATATATACGTAACAGGTTCATTGTATAAATCATCAATAATTTGATTATCCGAACCAGTTACGTAAGTTGGATTATTGGAGAAATTAAATTCAGTATTTCTAACTCTAACAAAGAAATTTTGAGAACTTACATTTTCAGAACTTCTTGCTTTTATATAAGCACCTCCAACTAAACTATCATAAAAATCATAATGAAGATTTTCATAAACACCAACTGATGTATGTGAGGTTGAACCAGATATATCTACAGAACCAACATTTCCAATAGTATCCGCTATAGCAGATGGATTAAGAATAACAACACCACTTTCAGGATAAATTTTACCATATCCTTCTCCATTTGATGCTGTATAAGTTGTAATATCAGAACCTGTAGTAGAGGTATCAATTGAACCACTACCCAAATTATAAACAACTCCACCTGGTTCAATTGTAGGATTAGATATATCCAATGAATCATCTACAAATTTAAATACTCCATTAGCTCCACTTACATGCAATTCAAAATTACCCGCATCCAATCTCTCTTTAATTCTAGCTCTACTGAAATTAATTATAAAAGCATCATCAGAAGTATGACCGTCTGCTGTAGAACCTGTATAAAAAGTAAATTTATCAGTACCAACAGGAAGTAATGTATTTGAATATTGTTTATAAACTGCTTGTGTTGGTAATCTAGAACTACTATCAGTAGATAAAGCTGGTGAACCGTATCCATAATAATTTCCATAACTTAATGAAAATTGTACTGCAGCTGTAGATAATGTACTCCCTGTTTGATATACATCCAAATGATAATTTGCTCTACCCAAAGAACCAGTTTCATCAGCCTCCGAACCAGTAAAAAAAGATGTTAATTCAGATGCATTCCCAGTAAATACACCTTTAGTTACTTCTTTTTTAATAGTTACAATATCTTCTGGGTCAAATAATTTAAATGTGTTCGCCATAATTTACCTTAAACTCTTAACTTGTTTGTTTTTTAACTGTAATATCTATAGTAGAAGAAGCACCACTTTCATTTCCAGTAATTCTAATAGTACCATTTCTAGTTACATTTACAACTGTAGATGGATAAAATCTAATAGCAGTTGCTGAAACGGATTGTACGATACGAGATGCTCCTTGATCTTCAATTAACCTAGATTCACCGAATTGTGTTCCGTTAGGCGCAACTTCTAATCTTCCCAACCTAGTATCAGATAAAGTAGCAGTATATCCGAAATTATCTCCATCTAATTGAGGTGTAGTAGATATACCCAAATCGATATATTCTTTTTCACCAGCAGTTACATTAACAGAAGAAGTGCCCAAAACAATTTTAGGAATTTTCTTTGTATTTGCTGGAAGAGTCACTAATTTATATCTCAACAAAAGAGTTTCATCAGGAACTGCTTCCGTTACAGGTAAATTTTCAATCGCTGTTCCATAAAAGGCACTTCCCAGCGGATGTGATGAATCATATAATGAATAATCAATTTCATCATCAGCTAATGCAAATTTAGTTACATTAAATTGACCCGTTGCCAACAATTCTCTACCTTTGTTGGTAAGAACGGCATCTACTATTTGAGTTTTATTATTAAGATACGCCATATTTTTCTTTCTTTAATTTCTTTATTATAAATATAAGTATATAAAATTTTATTCTACAGTTAATTTCACATCTCCATTTGGATCAGTAACAATAGTTCTACTATCTTGTGTTGTTGTTGTAACAACCACAGAACCACCATCCACAGTATCATCAGAAATTTCATATGTAATTCCATTTTTAGTAACAATTTTATTTTGAGATGTTGTCCCTCCACTTAATATTAAATCTTCTTGCAACCAAGTTGGAAGATCTTCATATGTTACTAACACTGCATTATCAATAGGATTTACATCATAATTTAATAAGAACAATGTATCATTTAATTTAAAATATTTTTTCCATAATCTAGATAAATCACTATAAGTTTTATCAGTTCCATATACCAATTTACCCGTTTGTGGATCTATATGTCCTAAATCATTATTACTTAAATATGCACCTATTTGATTTTCTAAGTTTTGAAGTTCTATAGTATAATCAAATTTATATACTTTAAATTTAAATCTCTCTCCGTATTTATTTGTAATCGTAATAGATGAATCACTTTCCCAAACATTATTTCTTAATACTTGCGATTCAAACCCATCTTGTAATATAACAACATCTGTAGATTGATTCAAATAATCCAATATTTCATTTTCAGAAATAACTGTTAATGCTTGATTTACGTTTGCTTCTGACAATACATCAGATACCAATGTTTCTTCTGTAGTTGTTACTAATGGATTTCCATCATTAGTATTTGTGTTTTCTGTAGATGAAGCATTATTTGTATTAGATTCTACTCCCTCTGGTTGTGCCAAATCTTCTGTTTGAGATTGACCTAATCTTTTTGCTTTACTTCTATCTAAATAATGAGGTTCTATAAAAATAGATGTAGATAAATCAGATCTCTCTGGAACAAATTCATGTATATTATCAAATAATGTTTTATCAAAATTCCTTATATAATTTATAAAGAATTTTGTTTTTTTATTTTCAGATATATTATTAAAAAATGATTCTACTGTATTCTGTAATTCAGAATATGTTTCATTATATTTATCGGTAGGATCTCCAAATTCATCCAATAAATTATTTCCACCGAAATGTTGTAAAATAATTTCATTTATTATATCTGTAGGTGAAAATCCTATAGTTAATTTATAACTATCACTTACTGAACTTACATTTTCATTGTTATCAGATGATTCATTGAAATTAGGTGTCAGAACTCCTCCATTTAATGACTGAGTCAACTGATATCTAACTTTATTATTACCTAATTTTTCATTTCCAATATTTGTAGATCTAATAAAATCAGTTCTTGTATAAGTTTTGAAATCATCTACAGTAAACCCACTTGCTGTAACTTTAGTTGGATATAACGGATTAAATACTAAATTAGGTAATTTATTTTCACCTTCTGCTATATATTTTGAATCATAAGAATCCACATCAACTCTTGCTAACAAAGCATTTGGTATTTTCAATGGATCATTTAATTTAACAGATGTTGGAAATTTTACATGTTCTTGAAATACTTCATCAGAAAATGATGTATTCCAAATTCTAAATTCATCTAAATATCCATTAAAATTATTAAATTGTATATTATTAATACTATTATAGGCATCATCTATTGATGAACTAATAGAAGATGATATAAATGAACTTCCACTTAATTGATAATCATACGTGCCATCATCTCTATTAAATTGATATGCTTTAATCTCATAAGAACCACTGTCCGTTTGTTGAGCAACTATATTCCAAAATTTACCATTATATAGAGGGCCCACAGATGAACTTAACTCGTATGAATTACTTCCAGTAGATATTAATAAATGAACACTTCCAGTATTATTACTATCAGATTTCACAAAAATTTCAAATCCACCACCATTGACATTATCAGATCCACTAACTAAATTTATATCTGAATTACTGTAATCTGATATTTGTAAATTAAACTCAATGGCATTTGATCCAGATGTTAAGTAATCATCATCAACAGAAATACTCTTATTACTTCCACTTAAATATAATTTTTTTGTTTCTTTCTCTTTAGTGAAAATTGTTTCCAACCCATTAACTCCTTGGAAAGTACCATATTCTCTGATAAACATTGTGGATAATGGAATTCCATAAGAAAGAACCAATCCTTTAATACTATTTGATGTTCCTTTATTTTTTAAAAAATAAGGAAGATTCACTAATAATCTTCTTATAGTCTCCTTCTGCCTTTTTTCAAAGGAAAATCCTATATCTTGACTTATACTATCTCCGCCATCGTTAACTCCTAAAATATATTCCCATGCGTCTTTTTCAGAAAACCCTATATTTAAATTATTTCCATATGCTTCCAATAAAACAATTGATAAATCTTCTGATAATCCATTTGTTATATCATTATCCCAATTATATATATTATTTAACTCATTGGCATACAACCATATACCATCAAACATATGACCAATCATATTTAAAAATAATATATAATCAGAATTTTCTTCATCATCTCTTATATATTCAGGAGTATTATTTTTTAAACTATCTTTATTTCTTGCATCATAATCCTTTGCAACTTCTCTTAAATTATCATACCAATTTAATACTTGAGAGGAAGTTGTTTCATATAATTCTGGCTTCCTTTTAATACTAATATTATCAATATCAGTAAATTTATTTACATCCCCATAATTAGCACCTTTTATGGAAATAACATTATTTGAATTAGATGAACCAGATGTTGTAAATTCAAATTTATTTGAACCGCTTGAAAAAACCTTTTCAGTCACAATAGTTTTTCCATTATAATCAAATGATACTGGCAATCCATTATTTACAACATCAAATTCCAACACATATATTTCATTCGAACTCAATGATAAACTTTGAGAAATTTCTCCATTTTTATATAACCTAGCCAAAGATTGAGTTATATCAGTATCATTAACTCCATTCGAATTCCACAAACTTGCAGTTACAAATGAACCATCAGATATTAATTCAATAGATGTTTTTTTAGGCCATGATGCAAAAATATTATCAGATGATGATACATATGGTTTATTTTCATAAATTGAACCACTATTATTATATAGAAATAATTCGTATTCATCAAATCCATTTTTGATATTTCTTATCTTTTCATCTACATCCGTGGATTTATTTTTTATAAATGATGTACTTGCAGAAGATTCTGATAAGGAAGCTGATTGAGAAGTATATGTTTCAATCTGTTCAATTTTATAATGAAAATTAACCAATCGTTCTTCCGCGGAACTAAATTTTACAAAATTATTAAAATTAGTAAAATCAGTATTTAATCCTACTTTATTTTTTTTATTTTGTAAGAAATAATCTATAATTCTATCTTGCACAGATGAGCCACTTAATGTTAATTCATCAAATGATTGATATTCATTAAATGCAGATATAACATTTTTTTCAACTTCTTTTTTAAAATTAGGAGTCAATTGTGTTTTTTGATTACCTATTTCTCCTATACTAAAATCAACATCTAATTCAATGTCATTAGAATATAATTTTGTAAATATAACTTCATCTTTCAGATTCAATGGAGACGCATTGTTATACATTTTTAAAACTATGGAACCTAATGGTTCTATTTCAGTATTTACTTGATTCAACACCCCACCATTAACCCAATTAGTAACTAATAAATTATCTCCTTGTTTTGTAATAACACCATATTTCAAAAATCTTTCGGATTCTGTAATATCTTTATTTACTATAGATACAGAACCACTTACACTACTGCTACTTATATTTAAATTATCATCTATAGAATTTTCAATAGCATTTTTAATAGCATTTAAATCAAATTTCGATTTATCTGTAGAATTATCAAATTCTTTGAATCCTATTCCTATAACTCTTGATATAGAAGATGGGTTAACTCTTGATATAGAAGATGGGTAATTATTACTACTAACGTTAAAAGTAACATTAGTATTAGAATCATAAGATGTATTTATATCCAATGAACCGAAATCCAATGATATTCTATTTGTGTTATTTTTATCTAAAGTTATATAATAACTAAACTTATCATTTTGAAACTGAGAATGTATTGTGAATTGAGCTACAGAATTTTTATCAAATGTACCATTTGGATTTTCTAAGTTTTCATAAATATTATAAGTTACAGATGATGGTGAAATATTATCATTTTGATTTCTTTTAAATAATATAGTATATAAATTATCTTCATGGTCGGATTCAATACTTAAATAATTTTTAGTATCAAAAACATCAGATATAGGTATAGATTTGCTTCCAACATATGTACCTGTATTATTATTTTTAATTTTAATAGTAATATTACTATCTCTATTAAAAATATTCCTATCCAATGGAGCTTCTATAACCTTATCAGGTAAACTAAAAAATTTCTTTATGCTATTACTTCCTTCTCTTATCATAATTACTTAATTTGAAAACTGTTATCATCTTTTCCAAATACATCGATACTGCCAGTATCAAAACTAATATTTTTATCACCATTACCAGTTCCACCAGTTCCACCGGATCCGCCAGTTCCACCATCACCAGTGCCGGAACCACCACTTCCTCCTGTATCATTACTTCCAGTATCCGAACCACCCGTTCCTGTATCTCCATTTACTGTATTATTATATGAAGAATCTTTTGTTTGTATATAATATTTAACAACAATATCTTTTTTATAAAATGGAGAATTATCAGCATCTTTATACAATTCCACAGTTATATTTTCTGTGAATACTATTTTCGCCTTATATCCAGCACTAATAACATTATCAGGAGGATAAGTAGTATATGCAACTGGTTTATCTTTCCCAATCAAATATTTATCATCCGTAATATTCATTAAATATTCTGCATTATTACCCAATTTAAATGATAATTTATTATCATTTTGAGTAATATTTTTTGATATATTTGTTTGTATAATTCCCATATTAATTTTTCAAAACTAAATTAACAACTTCATCTATAGAATTATTTAAAAATTCCATCATTTTATTTTTTATGTCAATTTTAAATTCATTTATAATTGAATTTATTTTTTGCTGATTATCAACGGATGTATTATTTATTTTTGTAAATAATTCACTCTTAATTGATTCAAAGTATTTTGATATAAATATTAAAGCATCTCCCTTCTTAGATAATAAATTTGATTTCATTTTATTAATAGAATCAGTTGCTTTCTGAACAGCCTCAGATTTTTTTTCTGCTTCTGTAGATTTATTAGATCTTTTTTTATAAACCTGAATAAGATAATCTGATAATGACATATCATTTATTTTAATTTGATTATCCGAAAATATATCAGATATATTAGAATCAGAAAAAATAGAATCTATATAATCCCTATTAAATTTAATAAATCCCGTTTCATTTAATTGTATTGTTTTATCGGATTTTTTATGATTTTTAATTCTACTAAATATATCAATAAAATCTTGATCGTTAGAAAGAGGATTCAATCTAACTTCTGTATTATCAGGAGATATTTCCGTAACAACAAATCTATTATCATTATTACCAACAGAATTAAAAGTATCTAATATAAAAGAAAATCTTAATTTATATTTTCCTGGATTCAAGTTATCATTTCCTTCAATGTCTAAAATATCATTATATATATAATTCAATAATTGATATTCATTTTGAAAATTATATCTAAAATTATTTCCTGAAATAATTTTTTGTTTAATGAAATTATTTGTAGTATCAAATATTGAAATAATTACAGATACGTCATTCAAAGGAACGACATTTCCAGTATTATCTTGAATCTCACAATCCAATATAATTGATAAATCTTTATCATCTATTGGTTCAATATGTTTATAATTTAATCTATCCATTAATTTCTATCTCTATATAATCTCATATTTCCTATATCAGTACCTTTAATATCATGTATACCATCAGAATTATCAATTTTTGCTCTTATTTTCATAAACCCAGACCATTCATTTGTCTCACCGCTTCTTTTTAAACCTGCATCTTTGTAATCTCCTTTTGATTTATAATACAATCTAACAGATGTAGAAACATCTGAATCTTTGGGTATTTTATAAGCACGTTTATGAGCATCAGTAAATTGAACTAATCTAAATGCATTCGTTGGATCATTTGGTATTGAAATACCATCCAAATTAGATTTCCAATCTTCAAATTTCATAAACCAAACATCATTGGTTTTACTCACATTTACAAATTTAAGAGAACTTGGAGATTTCAAATCTGATTCAGGAAATCCTGCATTTTCATCAGTATGATTTATATTAAATTTAATATTACTTGTAGGAGAAGATTCTACCAACACATACAAAGGTGTATTTCCAATTTGAACATACCCTTGAGATAATAATGATTGAATTCTTGCTTGCTGAGCCGAATCTTTGCTTGTTTGTTGAACAATTTCTCCTAAATTCAAATCATCAGCCAATCCAGATAATTTATCATTTATACCAGTAAGTTGATCAGAAGCATTTTGCCTGTTAGCTAATTGAGCCAATAATTCTTCAATAGTAATATCTCTATCTTTAATTATAGAACGTAATTTATCTAATAGTTGATTAGATGTCAATTCTTCAACTTTTAATTGAGTAGGAAATATATTTAAAATTTTTTTAAGATTTGTTATATTATATTCCCTTATTTTTAATTGCGAAAAAGGGTTTAAAAAATCACTCATTATTCAACCAATTTAAATATTAAATTTTTATCTACAATGCTGACATCTCCATCGCCATCATCTATTTTAAACAAAATTCTATAATATCTTTCTGCTTCCCATCCTTTAAATGTTTGTTTAAAATAATTTCCATTACTATCTACACTTAATAATGTATTAGAATTAAATGGTACAATTACTTCATCAGTAATATTATCAACTATAGAATATTTTGACGCTGTTGGTAAAAAATGATTAACAGAATGAACGGAACCAGAAGTAAATGTCAATGATGGAAATTGTTCTCTACTATGTAATCTGAATTTATATGTATTATTTATTTTATATTCTGCTTTTAAATTTGTTATTGTAACGAATGGATCATCAGTATCAGCAACTTCATTCAAACTTCCAGTAGATATACTATTATCATACCATTCAACAGATATTTTTGGTTTATAAATTGTATTTGTTTCCGAACTGAAAAAATTAACGGAACCATAATGATTTCCATCTGCTTCTGATGCGGAAGGGAATTTAATAACAAACCCATTGTTAACCAATGCTCCATTTAAAATATTATTAACAATATTAGTTATATCTTTATTCAAATCAACTGTATATTGATTGTAATGAAAACTGGCTGTTTGGGATGTTATAAAATCTCCTCCCTCATTTGACCAACTAACAGAAGAAGATGCATCAGTCCATAACCAGCTCACACCATCAACTGTTAATGGATTATCTTGACGTTTACCTAATCCCATATCCCAACTATGAGATATAGGCAATATTTCCAAATCGAATTCTAAAGGTAGTTCCCTCAATTTTGTTGATTTCATTTCCAATGAAAATGTAGGATTTGTTATTTCACCATTGGATATTGATTTAGAAATTTCTGTAAAATCAAATTGAATAAATGCTCGTGATATTCTATCATAACCAGTATCAGGTCTCCATTTACTCACTTCTAAAATTTGGTCAATACCAGTATTTTGTGATTTATGATCATCATATACTGTAGCATCTTTTGAACTTGTTATAAAATATTTCATTATCTAACTCTACCTTTTATATCACTATTGGGATATTTAATTTCGAAAACAGAAGGTTCTACAGATGGATATACTATTTTATTTCTTGTTGCTGATTGTATTGGATAGTATGTTGATGAATAATCACCATCATCCAATGTTTTATTAATCAGTTTAACGCTGTTTACAGTTCGAACTCCATCAACATTTCCAAGCTGTAATTCTAAATCGTTAATATAAATAGGTTGATTAAAATTCATAATATCAATATCAAAGAAATTTTTAACAGTTTCTATAGCTTTTAATAAAACTTCACTCTTATTGTATGACGAGTAAACAGATATTTCAAAGTCAACTCCTATATTAACTACGTACCCATCCAGTAAATTAACTCCATCAGTCAACATTCTAAATTCATTCAGAAATATACTTACATTCTTTTTTGTTTGAGAATTTAAATTTGTTAACTTATTATTATTATCGTATGATAATAAATAACAATTTATTGTTGGAGAATTTGTAGTATTATTTTTATGGGCACTACTTTTCTCCACATATACTTTTGATATATTTCCAAATCGTGAAGGCATAGAGAATATTCTTGATTCATAGTCTCTAGCAGTCACACATCTCTTTTGAGCATTAAAAAATGCCAAAGCATTTTCTCTAATTTCATTAGGACTTAATTTACCTCTACCTCCACTTGCTTTTGATTCATTGGTAACAGTTAAAGTTGTTTTTATCTGATTTAATGTATTTTTTTCTACATCAGATAATGTAGAAGTATCGTTGGCATATACAATTTCATTTATATCTGTTAAATCATTTTGACCTACATTTGATTCAATACCGCCGCCAACAGTATATTTTATTGTTAATGTAGTATTAGCTGGAGCTTTTCCATAAGTTTTTGATGTAGAAAAAGATGAAGGATCTATAGCTAATTCCGTACTTCCAACTTTGTTATCAGCTTGAAATATAGAAGATATTGTTTCTTCATCTATATCAACTGTAGTTCCTGCGCCGAATTGAATTACCTTTTTTAAATTTTTATTTACTTTAGTAATAAATCTTCTTGGAACTTTTAATATTTTTGGTTGGTAAAATGGTTCTTCATTTCTATCAACTTTTATTTGAGATATTATACTATCTTGAGCTAAATAATCAACTTCATAATATTTGTTACCATCCGAATCAACTACAGATATAATATCAATTACATCATCATCAGGTAATTCAACTGTATAAAACTTTTCAGGATCGCCAACATTAACAGTTAATTCCTTTTCTTGCCCAGCTATTACTGGAATGTCCCTGTAATATTCAACTAACCAAAATTGAGGAGTTCCATTATTTTCTTGATAGAGTTCTAAGTAATCATCAACATTTGATAAATCTTTCATATCAGAAAAATCTATAGGTTCCAGTGTTCTAAAGATAACATCAGAATTTTGATTAGAACCAATTTTCATATTATCATTTACTTTCAATGCATATTTCCAATCAGGAGAACCACTTCCATTATCAGGAAGTAACTGATAGATTTTTAATGATGTAACAGCACCTGAACTGAGCGGAACTTTATAACCCAATGATTGAGCTAATTTTATAATATTTTTTTCCTCAGAAGCATTAGTTAACAATGATTCTTTAAAATTATAATCTATGTTATATGAAAGAACATCACCAACATAAGATACTAATTCTATAAACATATTCCCAGTAGAACCTTCTGTAAAATCATTATAAGTATTTGGGAAATAAGTTTTTGAAAAATCTATTAATTTTTGCTTATATGAAGAAAAATCTTTAGCTAATAGATTTACATCTTTTCGTTTTTTTGAAAAATCTTTATTTATTGAATTTATAGCCATCTATAATTACCCTGTATTTACTTGCATCTGAATTCTGTCAATGAAATTTGGATATTGTTTTAGAGAAAAAGTAATACTAAATTTTATTGAATTATCATTTAAATTATCATCAAATGTTATATCATTTATTTGAACAGATGGGATATACTTATTAATTGTATTTGTTATTTTATCACGTATTAACTCTTTTGTTATAGTATCATCATTTTCAAATACCATTTGATTTAATCCATTCCCAAAAGAAGGATTTAAAGGACGTTCCCCCTTGTTAGTTAAAAGCAAATTTTTTATATTCGCCTTAATAGCATTATTTGTAGTAAAAGTTTGTTTAAAAAAACCTTGTTTTCCTCTTTTTATGGGTATATCAATACCTATTGGTTTCATTTATTGATTTCCTCCCATTGGAATTTGGCCTCCGGTCAGTTGGCCATTTCTTTGTTTTGAATTATGTTCCATAGATTTTAATTTTTTACTAAAATCTTGATTCATTGCATTCAATACTTTTTTTACATTTTCATTATTTGTATCAACTGCCACGCCATCTGGTGTAGTTAATGATTGTTGATTTCCGTTCATATTATTATTAAACCCATTACTTCTCCCAGCAATACTATGAACATTTTTAGATGTAGCATTTATGGTTCTCCCTACATCATTAGGATTAGCACCTCTACCACCGCTAATTAATTTTTTAAAATGTTCTCTTAATTCATTTTTATCATCCATGGTTTCAGTATCATCAATAACTTCATCAGCTATTGAATTTCCAGTAGTTGTATTTAATTGTTCATTTATATTATTAGAAGATTGTATATCATTTAATTCTTCCTTTAACAATCTATTAACCTCATGTTCCACCAACATAGGCAACAATTTTTGAATTCGCTTTTCAACTAATGCATTAACTTCATCATTAATAGATTTTTTTGAAATTTTTTCTATTAAATTAATTAATGATTTTTTTGTTGTAGTTTTACTCATAACAATCTTATTAATTACAATTTTATATAAATATTGAAGAAAAGAATTTTTATTATTCTAATATATTATCAACCCGTTTCATATACATCTTGCTGAGATACAGAATCAGAAACAGGTTCATAAATTTTTGTTTGAAGTAATTCTTTAATAAAACCCAATGCAGTGCTTGCAGCAACACCCGCTCCAAAAGGAATCGCGGCAAGAGAAGTAATAGCACTTTCTAATGCAGTTAAAGCTGCACTTATAGTATCTATCAACTGTCTCAACAAACTAACCAATTTACTAATAATACCATCAAATATATTTATTATTTCATCATAAAAATTTTCATTTTTATTTTTTTCAGACTGAATAGTATCCTTTCTATTTATTAATTCATTCTTTCGTACATCTAATGCATTTTTTATATTTTCTACTCTTTTGTTTTTATCAGATACAGAGCAGCCAGTTGTGTTAACGTTATTCTGTTTTAAAGTAGAAATATCAATTATATTCCCTTTGTTTACATCTTCAATAGACTTGTCAATATTACTTATCTCATTATCCAAAGAATTTAATTGGGAGTCTAAATCCAAAACTATATTATTTTTATTTCTTTCAAATTGATATTTCAATTTCTGAAATATAATTAAAACAGGATTAAAATTAAGAGGTGGTATTTGATTTACTATACTTCCCATTATTCGACATATACTTTTGATGATAAATAATCATCTTCATTAAAATTATTCCATCCCAATTGTTCCAAATCAGTTAAAAAATTATTAGCTGCATTAGATAATGATATTAATTTATCTTGCTTCTTTAAATTATTAGCAAATCTTGTCATAGAATCTAATAATTGTTTAAAATCTTTCATAAAATTATTACCCAAAACTGATTTATTTTGAGCTTGAGAACCAATATACACCAATTCACCTTCAATATTAATATTTGACTTAGAATTAAAAAATACATCATCATCAGAAATAAAACTTATTAATCCCGATGTTTCTTGATAAATTCCTTTATCTCCTATTGTAAAAAATAATCTATCAGAATTTCCTAAAATTTGTTGGCCATCATATTCATGAGTAATATTATTATTTACTTTAGGGTTTATATTACTATTAGATGATTTTAAATTATAAGAATGTTTACCATTTTTTAATTCAATGGAACTTTTATCATTTAACAATAATAATTCAGGTAATTCTTCATCAGAATTAGTTAATGAAATTTTATTACCAAACCTACCAACAAAACTTATTTCTCCAAATCTACTATTATATGTCTGATTTTTATTAAATGAAGATTTATTGAATGGTTTTTTATTATTTTCTAATACAGATTTTTGAGTTTTTTTATCAGATTTTATAATACGGTTATTAATATTTTCATCATCCGAAAAATTTACATAACCATTTATATTTTTAATATCTATATTATTAGATTTATTATTAAAAAGATTTATAGATGATATATAATATCGGCCGAATGAACTTTCAATTACAAGTACAAATTCACCCGCTAATGGATATTCATTAATATTGGCATTTATTGGTTTATACACATTATCAGTTAATTCAGATGTACCAACCATGCTCAATTTTTTAGCTAATACTTCTCCAATATTTAAATTATTAGAAGTATCTCCGTCGTGATTGACATCAACAACAAATGCAATAGATAATTTAATATCAGATATTAAATCTTTAATTTCAGCAGATGCTAAATCTAAATCAATATTATTTATCAGTTTGTTCTTCGCCATCTTCTGTACTATCTACCACTTCAATTTCATTTAATTCAGGATTTTTATCGCCTAACATAACTTCTTCTATTTCTCCAAAATCATCAGGAATAGATTTAGTTAAATCTTCACTACTTTTCTTTGCTATATCAAGCAATTGTTGTTTCATATCATCAGTTAATCCATATTCATTTTCATCACTATCATTATTAGTCATTATACGTTGGATAACAGTTGCCATTTTAACCAACTGTTCATCATTTTGAACTGATACATGAAGTAAATCTTTAATCACAGGCCCGATGAAACTTACATCTTTATTTTGCTTAATAAATTTCATAAAAGATTTAAGAGTATCATCTATATCTTTTTTCCTATCTTTTGAGTTTATATATATATCTTCAAAAATATCAGATAATGATTTATCACCAAATATTATATCATCTTTATCTTTAATACTTCCCATTATATATACCTTATTTCTTTAATTTTACCTGTTTCCAAAAAATCATCATAAATTTTTCTCTGAATGGGCCTCATTTTATTCAAAACAGGTGTTATATATTGCCCACCATACCCAGTCATTTCTCTTATGTATAAATAAATAGTTTTCTTTCTAAAAACATCTATGCTATCTATGTGATTATATAAAAGTTCCATAATAGCATATGCAATTTTTTTATCTCTTTTCTTGTTAAATAATCTAGGAATTTTATAATCCCAGAAATGATACATTAATTCAACAAATTCTTCTATATGATTATGAATTCTTTCATTTTCTTTTGGATCTTCCAACTGAAAGACTTCATCTGTATCATCTATATTCTGATACATTTTCATCATTTTATAATTTTTATTATTATTTAAAATAAGATAATTTTTAGCAATAATGCTAAAATATGAAAAGGCTTTTCCTTTACCTTCATCGTACATATATAATTTTTCTATGAGATGTGCTAAAACTTCTGCTTGAACATCTTGAGGATCATCCAAAAAATATTCAAATTTAAATGTATTAAATATATTTTCAACTAATTTACTTAATGGCCATTCAAGTTCTTCTCTATATATTTTATTTTTCTTAGCTTGATTATTTGTATTGTTATATTCAATAATAGCCTTTTCAGTTTCTTTAGTAAAATAATAACCTTTTTTATTCCGTTTCTTCTTTGACATTAATAATACCCTCTAGTTTATTTAAAATATTTAATAAACTTTTAAAAGTACTTCCAACTTCATCATCAGCTTCAAAAGCACCAGAATAGTCAATTTGTCTCATTAAATTGACTGTATTAGCTATTTCTTTTTGAATTGATAATATAATATCTTCATATGATATGTTTTTATTATATAAATTATAACATACATAAAATAATATAATATTTAGTATTATAGATAAAATTAATATATATTCCATTGTTCTCTCTCAAAAGTTTTTATAAAAAAAAAATAGTTATAAAATTTTAAAAAATCAATTTTCTTGTCTAGATCTAGAATATTAATTTATATATATAGATCTATTATTATTGATCTTTTATTATTTTATAACTATATTGATCAAGTATTAATTATATATATTATAGTTTCAGGGGGACTAGTCACTTGATCTATACAAGAAAATAAATTTTAAAATTTTAAATGTCAAATATTTTGTAAATTGCTTCTTATTTTTTATTATCCTTTGCCTCCTTTTGTGCTTTATGTGAAACTTTACTCAACGGATCTTCATCAGAATACTTATTAGCATCTGATGTCTTTTCATTAATATTTAATGCTTTTTCGATCGGTTTTCCAGAATTATTAATGGAATCATTTCCATCATCGTTCATATTTTCTTCTATGTAAGAATTAAATGCCAATACTAATGATACTGCTAACGGATCAAATACAAATATTAAAACTAATATAAAATATTTTACAGCTGTTTGTATAGGAATATTAAAAGATTCTGCTACAAATTTAAATCCTCCTATTTCTTTTGATAAATCTTGATTATCATTTTTTATTTTTAAAATTTCAGTTTGGATTTTATTAATACTATCCCTATTAGCTGTTATATTATAATTTAATTTTTCTATCTGTTTATCAGAACTCTCAATTAAATTATATGTTCTTCTAGCATTAACCCAATCATCACCAGCAACCAAAGAGTCATATCTAGTCTCTTGCGATGTTCTTTGACTGCTTAATGTCTCTATTCTCTTATTATATCTGCTTATATCCTGCGCAAATCCCTCTTTACGGTTTTGTAGTAGTTCCACCTGGCCTTGAATTTGATCTACCTTTAAAGCAGTTTTTTGATAAGCATTTGATAAGAATCCAAATATACCCATTGATGTAACAAACATCAACACCACAACTGCTGTGGTTAAATATACTTTAAAAAACTTACTCATTTTATTCCAATTTCTATGTAAATAAGATGCGGCAACTAACTTACCAATCTCCAAAGAAGATGCCATTATAGCAACACCTAATAACGAACCACTGAATAACATAGAAATCCCCGTTACAGAAAAATATGCAGCACATCCTGCGATAAAAAGAGCCGATAATGCTATAATCCATTTAAATTTCATATATATGTAATATTTAGTTTTAATTTTATATAAATATATATGACATTAAAAAAAGGGAAAAGTTTCACCCTTTCCCTTTTACGTCCTCATTGACGTATATTATAACTATTATTTATTATTATTCATTTCCATAATTTTCAACTAATGAATTATTACACCACATATCATATTCAACTCTGCATGCCATATGATCCGCCCAATGAAGAATATTAACTAAATTTGTATCCAATTGCTGAGCAGCACTGAAATTTTTAAGATATGTTTTATTTCCATCATCATACAATCCATCTGAACATTTAATAGCTATCCATTCATTTTGAGATACAGTTACTCCTGCTTGTTGAAGTAAAAATAAACTTCTGTCTGTAACCCCCATATGAGTTATATCTTCTGTGAACTTAAATCTAATTCCTTTATTTCTGTGCCAATTAGAAGTTTGAACTTCATATAAGCTATTTTCTAAATCTCCGACTTTTCCTAAATCGTGATTTAGTGCCGAAAAAACCAATTCTTCTTTTGTAAAATCAATTGTCCCGCCTAATTGTTTAAAATTCTTTGTCATTAAAAGAGAAGAATCAACTACATTTTTAACATGTAAACAATAACCTCCTGTGAATGCCAAATGATAGTGCTCATATGAAGATGCTGGAGCAAATATCATATTATCAGATAAATCATCATATAATTTTAATAATTTATCTTTACGTTCTCCAGTGATATTTTCTTCTATTAATGCAATTAATACTTCATAATTTCGCTTCAACTGGCTCGATGTCAGTTTCGGTAGATTTTTTTCGTTCATTATGTAACTTTTTTAATTTATTTTTATAATTTTTAACTGTTATACAATCTTCATACCATTCATATTCAATAAAATAATCCATTATTGTATCTAGAGCATTACTATAATCATCAACACCCAGTGAGATTTTTAAATATTCAGGTTTATTAATTTCATCAGGAGATATATCTACTGAAAAAACTTGCCTTTTTAAATTTTCATTATCTATATTTTTTTTAATAACGGCGAATGTTTTTTCAAGAAGTTTTTCCTTATATTTATTTTTATTCATATTAACATCTTTATAATTCAAAATCATTTTTATTTATTAGTTCATAAGTTTTATATAATTCCTTCACAGTTAAATCTTCTAAATTTCCATCTAACCATTCATTATATAAATATTCCCAATAATCATCAAATTTCGAATTTAATTCTTTTTTTAATTTTTGTAAGATTTTTGCATCATCTCTTAAAAAGTCTTTTGTTAATCTATTGTATCTTCTTCTGTATTGTTCTGTTTTTTTCCTAATATCATGTTCTATTGTTTGTTTACCCCAACTTTCCTCTTCACCTTTTTTACGTATTTTTCTTTTTTCACGTTCCATTAATTTTAATTCAAAATTAGCTTCACGAAGATATTGAGAAACTTCAAAATCTCCATGTTCTATTTTATCAATTAATGGTGCAGATTTTTTTAAGGTTTTGCGTTTAGGTCTCCTTCTCCACCAATTATAACTTGCCATAAATTATTCGCCGTAAATTGAATATTTTGATTTATTAGATGATTTAGATTCCTGTTCTTCATCATCTTCTATAAGATAAACAATTTGGAGTTCAGCATCAACAATAAATTTTTTAGAATCATAAGTTTTGTAAATCCATTCCAGTCCATCTGTTAAACTATTAAACAATGGTAATGGTTTTGAATCTACATTTAGTTCATCTACATCTATTTCGTATGGTATCCATCTATCTCCAGGAGGATATCTTTTAAGTACTGGAATCTTTTTCATATACTGATTTTGCTCCTATTCCTAATATACTTTGTAATTCTTTATTAGAAGTTCCATTAGATTTTTTTCTATTAATGATTTTTTTACCAATATAGATAGAACCGCCTATTAACAATGTTCCAATTGCTAAAGTTTTTATTTTTATTTTATTAAACATTTTCATGTTTCCGTGTATTTGATTATTATTTACTTAAGTCTTTTAATAATTTCATCAAATCATCGTCAATTTTTTCACCAGCATTGATTCTATCTAATATATTATTTATTATATTTTCTCTTTTTACAAATTTTATTTCCATTTTTTATATATTCTCTCTCACGTTACGAAAGTAATATACAAAAAATAATAATATTAATCAAATTTAATCATCACTTTCAATAAAAATATTAACTGAATTTAAAGTGTAATTATATATAATTTTTTCTTTGGGATCTACTGCTCCATTTCCTTCTGGTTTGAAAGTAAATATATCAAATTCATGGTCTGTTAAATACCCCAATGCTTCTTCTACATAAGGTGTTTCCAAAAACTCTATTTCACAAGTTAAAATTCCATCTTTTAATTTGGGATTAGTAACTTTGTGTGTAGCTCTAGTTAAATTAACACCACCATTTCCTGCAATAGAACCCAATTGCCCAAATATTTTTTCGGTTTCTATTGCATCTTTCATTGATTTTAATGCGGATTCAGAATAAGTAACATTTTCTTTCACATTATTTTCTACTCTAAAATTATGTTTTGAAGTAGTATCTGCTATTTTAACTCTTTTATTTTTTTTAAATAAATTAATCATATGAAAATATTTGATTCCGGTTCAATCCATCTAAACTATCTGTTTCATCATCTTCAAATTTGTCCAATCCATATATATCTTCTATAGGCGTTCGTTCGTTATACTTGGGATTAAATAAAATATTGATTGCATCAATTTTTATACGTATAAATTGTAAAATATCTTTAGATGGTTCATTATACATCCCCTTTCCAGCCAAACTTCTAACTCTATAGCTTAAATATTTTTTTAACTTTTTTAAACGTTTTAATTCTATAGAATATTCTTTTTTAAATTGTTTAAATTTTCTTGGATAAAAATCGAATGTATTATAAAACCAATCAAATCCCTTTCTCATATCTTCCAAAAATCCTTTATTGTCAGATACCATTAGTTTCATTTTTTTTCTATCCTTTCTATTTTCAATTTTTAATTCTTTTTCCTTTTCATATGCATACTTTTGATCAGCATATTCATTAACAGTAGAATCAAATTTATTAACCCATCTTAATAAATCATTTATAGAATCTTGTTTAAAATTTCCATATTTATTATATGTAGAATTAGTAAATATAGCATTATTTTTATCACTATCATGTGATGGTGTAATGCTATTATTTTGCCCATGAGATTGTCTATAACCGTAATAATCCATAAATTTTTACTTCTTTTTATTTTGTTTCTTAACTTTTAGTGCAATTTTATTTAAATTGGAATGTCCTATTCCTTTATTAGCCATATCTCTAAGTGATTTCCAACTTAATTGTATGGGTTTACTTTTTTTAATTTTGCTCATTTTCTATTTTTTATGTTACATATTTCTTATATATATTATCATTTTTAATTAAAATTTACTTTTTTAAAAACATTGATTTCAATTCTTTAACCAATTGAGTTAATTCAGTAGGATTAATAAAAGTAGAATTCCTACCATACATTTTTTGAAAATCAGATTTCTTATCTTTATTATCATATTCGGAATCAGAAATGAAAAATGAAAGAATAGTATAACCTAATTTTTCAATTTCTTTGACTTGTTTTTTAGTATGTTCAATAGCAGCATTTCCTTTATATCCTGTACCCCACCAGTAAGGCATTCCATCTGAATAATTAATGAAATAGGTTTTAAGTACATCAGAACCTTTAGGTAACTGTTTTAAAATGGTATTAAAGCACAATCCTTCGGGAGTACATTCTGTGGCTGCGAGATATTTAAAATTCTTTTTGATAGTATCAATAGAATCTTTTTTAGAATTGTAAACAATCCACAAAATAGGCTGTTCTTTATTAGCAATCTTAGTAATGTATCTCAAAGAGATTTCAACATCAATATTTGTCATATCAGCCATTTGTGCAATTGCAACAGCTGATTTTATTGCATTTTTGAATTTTTTTCCGTCCATTGAGGCACTTGCATCAATAGATAGATGAATGAAAGCATCTTCATGTTTTTCCGTTACGTATTGATTAAATACATTTTCATCTCTGAATCCTAATGCGTGAATTCTTCGTTTATCCAACTTACCTTTCTTTTTACGATTGTAAGTAGTAGTTCGTTCACGATTTCGAATTTGAAGTTTTTTGCCTAACCGACGACCTAATCTAATACCTTCATTTACAGTATCAGTCAGTCCATCAGAATAACCTGCTTCAATACGTTCTTTTTGTCGCTCAACTGCTCTAACTAATTGGATTGTTTTATCATTAAAACCTCTTATAACCGAAACATCAACTTTTGTATTAAATTCACCGAATTCAACTTCTTTTTGATCAAAATCTATATCAGAAATAATATCAACTAATTCTTTAGTTTTTTTATCTACAGTACGTTTATAAATTTCACCATCTAAGAATTTTTCTTGCTTTTCTAATCTCTTAGAAAGTTCTTTTTCCTGTCTATCTGTTAATTCAGGACGTTCAACATCTTCATTATCTTCATCAGATTCATTTGATTCATCATCAGATTCACTTTCAGAATCTTCGTCAGAACTATTATCAGATTCACCATCTTCATTATCAGATTCATCATCAGATTCACTTTCTGATTCGTCAGACTCACTTTCGGAATCTTCATCTTCTGATTCATCAGAATCAGAATCATTTTCAGATTCATCATCATCCGATTCATTGCTAGATTCCGTTTCATCTGTTTCAGAACCGTTTGAAGAAGAAGCACCTTTATCTTCATCTGATTCATCATCGCCAGATTCTTCATCTTCTGATTCATCATTAGAACTGTCAGGTTCTTCCATAGAATCCCCTTCTCCATCCATTGAAGTATTTACACCATCTTCATCAGAGGACTCGCCTGTGGTTGAATTTGAACCTTCTGAACCATTTTCTTTTTCTCCATTTTCATCAGATTCTTCTTCACCTTCTTCTTGCTTTTTTTGTTCTTCTGCTTCATTAACATTTTCTTTAATGATTCGATAGATTTTAAAAGTAATATCCATTGAATCTTGAATAGATTTCAGAGAAGAAACATTATCAAAAATAAGATTGTAAATTTCTTCCAAATCAGGCAACGCATCAAACCGTGTATTATCATTAATGAAATTGATAATACGATACATATAACTTGAAAGTGTTACATCAGTAAATTTATCAGAAGCAATTGCTTTATCAATAATATGATCTTTGAAATATCTATCATACATTGCTTCATAATATCCTTTATAACCAGGAGAATTCTTTTGAACATAATAATCAATTCTCCTATCTTCAACATAATTAAGAAGGGATTTGAAGATACGAATATTATTTTCTAATTCTTCTTGCCATCCTGTCAATTCTTCATAATCATATCCAAACCTATTTTCCAACATTTCCCTAATTTCTTTTTTAAAATTAGGAAAGATAGAAAAATCAGATAATAGAATATGAGAACCTTCGTGAAGTGCCAAACCTACAACAGAATCAAAATTCTTTTGAGTGATGTTAGAACCAATAACAACCGATTTACCATCTGTATAAGAATTTCCATCCACCCCATCACGTGTTTTAAATGTAACAGGAATATGTTCTTTTGTAAGTATTTTAACGAATTTACCTATAGAACGTTGGTATTTAACCAATTCCATAGGATCTAATTCGTCTCGCTTACCAAGCTTATTGAAGTTTTTTTCATCTAACCAAAAAGAAGAATGAAGTTTCATAGCTTATATTTAATTTGATTAATCGGTTATTATCAATTCAACACTATGATCTTATGGAATATTTTAACCAATGTCAAGTCCTAAATTGATTTTTTTTAAATATTTTTTTCTTCAATTATCTGATCAGATCTTACAAAATTATTTTATTTATTCCAAATATTTTTTTTAATTTACATCTTGATGTGTATCAGAATGAGATGTATCTGAATGAGTATCTTGGTGAGCTGCATCTGAATGTACATCATCGTGAGGAACATCTGAATGTGAATCAGAATGCGGATCTCCATTTACATCTGAATGTGAATCTTGATATGGTGCTCCATCAGAATGTACATCATAATGAGGCGCATCAGAGTGATTATCGTGATGAGGTGCATCAGAATGTATATCGTAGTGTTCTCCGGGTGTTATCATAATAATTTATTTTTGTTAATATTTTTAATAAATATAAAAAACATAAAAAAACCTACCATCTTTCGATAGTAGGTTATTGTGGAAGCGGCGGGATTCGAACCCGCGTGTTAATATATAATAATACAATAATTGTATAAGTTTTTGTTAGTTTATTTGACATTAATACTAACAAATAATGTTCAATTCACATCAGAGTAGAATTGATAACACCCCTTTCCACAAATTACGGAAGTGTGAAACTACCATCGCATCCACCCAAATGGGCAGTGCAAAAATTAAGTAACTATTCTGTTTCGAGGTCAGTTACCAACCCAGCCAGCTTACGCTGCAAGAGCAAAGTTTTCATTGCCATTTAAAAAATGATAATTTTAAAGTGTATTATCAAACACTACTTATTATTATATCATTACTATATTAGTCGATGCCGTTCGCCCCCATATAGTAAATATTTATATTTTAATACCAGTTTTTTCATCAATCCAATTGGAAATCAAATCCCAATTAGCTTTTACAAAAAATCCAAAAGCAATACCAGAAGCAAACATATCTCCAGCTAAGAATAACAACACACCAATGATTCCCGCCAAAAATGCAGTAAATCCTGAATTTTTTATCTTATCCAATATATTTTTAATTTTACCATTCATAATGTTACCCATTTTTATTATTTTTATTTAAAAAATCTTCATATGATTCAAATTTTAATGAATCAAATATTTCTTTAAAAAATTGTTTCACATCATCTAAATAAATAATTCCAATTACTATGATAAATAGTAAAGTAATATTTGTTAAGTAATTCATAACTTTTTTATTTTTATATTTGTACCGATATCTGGAATCGAATTACCATTGTTCTAATACTATGTTTCGAACTAATTTTTTATCCTTTCTTATATTTATAAGTATAAAACAATATAAATAAAATTACAAATAATTTATGAAACGCTGGACTAAATCTGAATATGATACATGTATAAATTTATTAAAAAAATATAAAAATACAAAAAAAGTATCAAAAATATTAAATAGAAGTGTAGGTTCTATTAAACAAAAAATAAATAGAAATAATTTAACATTAACTGAATTAACGTCAAAAAAAGAAAAAATTAAATGTTCTAATTGTAGTGAAGAATTCATTGGTAAACCATATAGAAAATTTTGCTCGAATTCATGTTCAGCATCATATAATAATAAAAAAAGAAATATAAATTATGTTTTATCCGATTCCGGCAAGGAATCTATAATAAAATCTAATGAAAAGTATTCCATTAAATGCAAAGAGCAATATGAAAAAAATGAAAATAAATGCAAAGTATGTCAATCCAAATTACCTTATGAAAAAAGATATAGAAATACTTGTTCTAATAAGTGTTTAAAAATAATTGAATCTCAATCAGGCCGTAAATCAGCACAAATTCAATCAGAAAATAGAAGAAGCAAAAATGAAAAATTATTCGCTAGAAAATGTAAAGAATATTTTAATAAAGTATTAACCAACGAACTTATTTTTAATGGATGGGATGCTGATATAATAATTGAAGATATTAAATATGCTATACTTTGGAATGGAAAATGGCATTATGAAAAAATAGCAGAACAACATTCAGTAAAACAAGTTCAAAATAGGGATAAAATAAAAATTAAAGAAATTAAAAAGAAAGGTTATACCCCATATGTTATTAAAGATATAGGAAAATTTAATAAAGAAAAGGTAAATAAAGAATTTATAAAATTATTAAAAAGTTGCGAGCCAGAGAGTCGAACTCTTAGCTAGGAGGATATGATTCTCCCGAAGTTCCCTACTTCTTAAGCAACTCGCAATATTCCTAAAATACATCCCAATCTACTTCATTCTTTTTGATAGGAAATACCATTTCTTCGTATGGTGTTGTTCTATCATTAAGAACTTGCTTTGTCTTTTGTCGCAACTTTGTGTTACGATATTTCTGCGCATCTTTGCGAACACCTGCGTTTGTTTGTGTGTTCCAATGACCTTTACCATCTATCATCTGAACATCATAACGGTAATATGTTGATTTTTGAAGTTTTCTCTTTGTAGTTACCCAACCATCTTCTACTGGCTTTCCAAAGTAATAATCTGGATGGTCAACATACTTATATTTTCTAACTTCTATTTCTACATATCTGTCTGGACAATCACAAAGTTCATACACTTCTTTCGTGTGCTCCCAAATAGGTTTGTTGCAATTATTGCAAAACTTTACACATCCATACGGGTGCTTTCTATATG
>Ga0209918_1000442_pt1 | contig 27438 bp, 14 predicted proteins | sample SalPonD_shore_MG_FD_185712 | JGI IMG/M metagenome (GOLD analysis project Ga0209918, IMG submission 185712) | Salt pond soil microbial communities from South San Francisco under conditions of wetland restoration - Salt Pond MetaG... | ecosystem: Environmental > Aquatic > Marine > Intertidal zone... | reverse complement strand
TTCGCCAAAAAATGTTTAATTAAGGGTTAATTGAGTCAACATTAAAACGTATTAACCACGGAATATTGTCTATGTTAATTTAAATTATTTGGAATATTATTTTTTACTAGTGTTGCAACAGACGTTTATCTGTATGAAATAAGCATATCATCATAAAAATATTAAAGATTTTTATATCTGTATGATTTTAATAAATTTGATTTTTGAAAATGTTATGGGCGATAATGGCTTTTGAAAAACCAATTTATTAAGTCTGTATATTGGTAACAAAAAAGCGGTTTTTAATACCTTTCTTAAAAGGTACGCAAATTCATCGCTGAAAATATTTAATTTTTTAGAACGGGATATGATTTATGAAAAATTTTTTCACTATGCGGGATATAAACGAGGGGCTTCTGATATTTACGGTCCTTTTAATATTCACCGCTCAAAAAGCACAGGCCCAGAAAGCCCGTTTTGATTCAGAAATCATTTTACCCTTTCAAAATGAACACGTTCATGGTTCAACCTTGGTGGAGCTTCCCAATGGTGATATTCTAGCGGCGTGGTACCAGGGCAGCGGGGAGCGACAAGCAAGCGATGTTAAAATATTGGGCGCCCGGAAAAAATATGGAAATGATACCTGGAGTACACCTTTCGAGATGGGCGATGTTAAAACTTTTCCAGATTGTAATCCTGTACTGTTCCTGGACGGCAAAAACCGGCTTTGGTTGATGTGGTACACCATTATCGCCAATCAATGGGATACGTCGCTTCTGAAATACCAGATCAGTGAACATTACTCGAATATGCTGGGAGTGCCGGAGTGGGACTGGCAATCCGACTTGATTGTGAAGCCCGGGAATAGTGGCGGATTTGGTATTCAACCGGGTGATTCGTTTGTGACTTCGGTTAAAAAGCAGGTACACGATTACAAAAAGATTTATCAATCGTCCGATGCCGCCAAAAGTTTTGAATCGTGGAGTAACGATTTACTGGACAAGGCCGAAGGCAAAAACATGGTGCGGGACGGACGAATTTATCACAAAGATGGCAGCTACGAAAAGGCTCAGCTTGGATACCCCTATTTTCGCCGGATGGGATGGCAAACGCGCAACAAACCGTTTATCACCGAATCCGGTCGAATGATTTTGCCCTTATATTCCGACGGGTTCAGCTTTTCGTTGATGGCCTATACCGATGATTGGGGTAAAACGTGGAACTACAGTAACCCGCTGGTGGGAGATGGAAATATTCAACCGGCCATTGCCGAAACGAAATCCGGCAACCTGGTTGCCTATATGCGGGATAACGGGCCCGCGCCCAAACGATTGCACATCAGTCGATCAACGGATGACGGTGAAACCTGGAGTGAAGTGAAAGATACTTCGATTCCCAATCCCGGTTCGGCAGCCGATATTGTAACACTGAAAAACGGCGATTGGGTACTGATCTATAATGATACAGAATCCGGTCGTAACAGCCTGGCTGTAGCCATTTCACAAGATGATGGCAAAAGCTGGCCCTGGAAACGAAGAATTGAATACGATAACAGTGATGCTCCCCGGCTGGCTCATTATCCGGCAATTATACAGGGACACGATGGATTGCTCCACGTCACATACAGTTATTATTTACCCAACAAAAATCATAAGGAGCGGCAAACCATAAAATACGCGGTTTTCAACGAAACATGGATTAAGGAAGGTGATCAATGAATTTAATTGTTGAAACTTAAGATTCAGAATATCTTACTTGGGTAATGAAACTAAACGTCATACTAAAAGAGTGCAGGACCATGCTTTGCTGATCCGTATTCGAACCTGGTTCCCAAGCTTTGCTTGATAACCCGCCTCAGCCGAAGCTCTGCTTCGCAAGGCGCGATAAAGGCGGCAAATATATGAACGAATCGAATTATCTAGGAGTCTGTCGGACTTAGGAAATTTTAACGAAAATTTGTCAGTTTGAGACAGATTTCGGGGTCTTTTGAGGCAAATAGTGGTTCTATTTTCCCGAAAGCATTCGGGACGGAATCTGGCCAGATCTGACGGATTTGCAGTAGATTTAGCTAAGTCCGACAGGCTCCTAGTTAGAATCAACTCAACGTCACTTTGTAATTTGATATTTGGGATTTGTCATTTTCCAAAGGGCTATTCTTACTAAAAAAATGAAAATCAACTACCAATGAAGAAAAGGAAATAAATTTGACCTTATCCACCATAGATATCGCCATACTCCTTATATATATGGGGGGAATCGTAATTTTTGGTTCCTGGTTTGTCCGCAAAAGCGGGACGCCCGATGCTTTCATGGCAGCGGATCGGTCTCTTAAAGGCGGAATCGTGGGGTTATCCATCATCGGAACCTATATCAGCAGCATCAGTTTTCTGGCCAATCCTGGGAAAGCTTATGCCGCCAACTGGAATCCCATGGTCTTCAGCTTTTCCCTGCCCCTGGCGGCCTGGATCGCAGTCCGGTATTTTGTACCGTTTTATCGCAAATGTGGAGAAATATCTGCTTACCACCACCTGGAAGAGCGATTCGGTCCCTGGGCACGTACTTATGCCGTGGTCATGTATTTGTTGACCCAGATGGCACGCATTGGAACCATCCTTTACCTGGTGGCTTTAACGATGACCACCTTTATCGGGATTGATATCCGCTGGATCATAATCGTGACCGGTATTTTGGTGATCATTTATACCCTGCTGGGTGGAATAGAAGCCGTAATTTGGACCGATGCCATTCAAACGGTGGTGCTTGTGGCCGGTGCATTGATCTCGCTGATTGTGTTAGTGGTGGATACGCCGGGCGGGTTGGGCAAAATTTTCAGCGTTGCCGTGAACTATCATAAATTCAGCCTGGGAAGTTTCGGCTTTGATATTGCAGAACCGACTTTCTGGGTGGTTTTGATCTATGGATTTACTATTAATCTGCAGAATTTTGGGATTGATCAGAGTTATGTGCAGCGCTTTATTACGGCTCGTTCCGATAAAGCGGCCAAAACCAGTGTCTGGATGGGGGCGCTGGCTTATATTCCCATTTCCGCTGCTTTCTTTTTTATAGGTACGGCCCTGTTCGTTTATTATCATATTCAACCCGGTTTGCTACCCGGCGACGTCGGCGGCGATTCCGTATTCCCCTATTTCATTGTACATAAATTACCCGTCGGGCTAACCGGACTCATCATCGCAGCGATCTTTGCGGCGGCCATGAGCACGGTGGATTCCAGCCTGAATAGCTCCGCTACCTTGATCTTGCAGGATATCTATAAACGATATGTCAACCCGGAAGCCAGTGATAAACAATCAATGCGGGTGCTCCACGGGGCCACCCTGATCTGGGGCATCATCGGAACGGGGATGGCACTGCTGATGATCGGGGCCCAAAGTGCCCTGGATATCTGGTGGGAATATGCGAGTATTTTCAGTGGCGGCATGCTGGGGCTTTTTCTGCTCGGACTCATTTCCCGGGCCCAAAATCCGGCTGCTATCACAGGGGTAATCTCCGGCGTGTTGGTCATTTTCTGGATGACTGTATCTAAAAACTGGAGTGGGGCCTGGGCGGCATTCAGAAGCCCGTTTCATACTTTTTTTGTGATCGTGATCGGTACCCTGGTCATCCTGTTAGTGGGCTTATTGGTAAGTCGTTTCCGAAAAGAAAAAATTAGAGTAGAAATTTAAATTTATTAGCGATTAAATTATGAGTTTTGCTGAAGGTATTATTCCTCCCATGATAACCCCGCTGACCGAAGATGATACGCTGGATTGGCCGGGATTGGAAAAGTTGGTTAATCATCTTATAAACGGTGGAGTTCACGGCCTTTTCATCCTGGGCTCCAGCGGGGAGGGGCCCAGTTTGAGCTATAAAGTAAGAAGTGAACTGATCAAGGCTGTTTGTGAACAGGTGGACGGGCGGATCCCGGTGCTGGTCGGTATTACAGATGCTGCCTACCAGGAATCCCTGAATATGGTCGAAAAGGCTCAACAATTTGGTGCCGATGCCGTGGTGCTGGCTCCGCCTTTTTATTTCAATGTAGATCAAAAGGAGTTACTGGATTATACGAATGCAATGCTGGATGAAATCGATCTTCCCGTATTCTTATATAATAATCCCTCCCTGGTGAAGATGAAATATGGCCTGGAGATCGTCAAAGAGCTGTTACCACGGACCGAAGTGGTAGGATTCAAGGATAGCTCGGGAGATATGGTATATTTCCACAAGCTCAGGAAATTGTGTGAAGTTGAAGATATTGCCCTTTTTATGGGACCGGAAGAGCTGTTATTGGATACTATGATTATTGGTGCCGCCGGCGGTGTGCCCGGTGGAGCCAATATCTTCCCATCCCTGTATGTAAAACTCTTTGAAGCGGTTCATGCCGGGGATATTCAACAGGGACTCAAACTACACCAACATATTCTGCAGTTGAGTGATGTGGTGTACGGTGGCAGTAAATATGGAACAAGCCGCATCATAAACGGGATTAAATATGCTGTTTCCGTGTTGGATATTTGTGCTCCTCATGTTTGCCGACCCTTCAAAGTAATTGAAAAAGAAAAGGCCGGGCGTATCGATGAATTTATTTCTTCGATGAAGGATAAATTTTAAGGTGATAATTAAAAAGAATTGTCTTCAAGAGAACTTTGCAAAACCGTACTTTTGCTCAATATCTGCGTTACCAAAAGCCCTGGTTTTTCAAAGCCTCTGCAAGAAAACCTTACCAAGGTTTGAAACCTTGGTAAGGTTCAATGCAACTACGCATCACCCTATCAAATATTTATAAAAACGAATTTAAAAATGTAAATAAAGAAAACGTTTACATTTATTTGTATATTCAATAAACTCATTTTTTGGGCCGATTTCATTAATTAGCTTCACTCAGTATATTTTATATGAATGACAACAAACCACTTACCGTTGAAGATGTGGCAGAAGAAGCCGGTGTTTCCACGGCTACGGTCTCGCGCGTTTTTAACAGATCTGCCAAAGTCAGCGAAAAAACTGTGCAAAAAGTATTGAAAGCGGCTGAAAAGCTGGACTATCGACCCAACCGTGTAGCGCGCCGGTTGCGTGTTAAAAGCAGTCAATCCATGATTATCGGGCTGATTGTGACTGATTTGGAAAACCCGTTTTTCTCAGAAATAGCCCGTGGTGTGGAAGATATCGCCTATAAGAGCAAGAATGCTGTAATGGTTTGTAATTCCGATGAAAAAGGGGATAAAGAGCGGTTTTACATTGATACCTTGCTGGCCGAACGGGCATCCGGGTTGATTGCAGCGCTCACTCCGCATAATGCATCGTATATACAGGAATTGGTAGATCGAGGCTACCCGGTTGTATGCGTAGATCGCCATCAATCGATTCAAAATGTAGATACCGTAACGGTAAATAACATCTCTGGTGCCTACCAAGCGGTGACGAGATTAATAGATTTGGGACATAAGCGAATCGGTATTATTAATGGATTACCTGACATTTCAACCACGGAAGAACGTTTTGAAGGATATAAAAAGGCACTGAGTGATCATAACATTACATTTGACCCGAAACTAGTTATGTATGGCAACTCCCGCCAGGATGGGGGAATTGAAAAAACCAGAGAGCTCTTAAAACTAAAGGACCGCCCCACTGCGGTATTTATTACCAATAATTTGATGACCCTGGGTTTCCTGGAGGAGATGTATAAACAGGGATTAAACATACCAGAAGATATGGCTTTGATAGGATTTGATGACATGCCTTGGTCGGTGGCTTTGAACCCACCCCTGACGGCGGTAAAACAGCCGGGATATGAACTCGGGACCCGTGCGGCCGAACTATTGTTTAAACGGTTGGAGCAATCGTCTCGGGCGACTTCCAGCATTGTATTGAATCCCAAATTGATTGTTCGCAAATCATGTGGGGAAAATATCTCATAAAAATGAACAGATTTCGATAGAGTGGAGAGGCCTTTGCAAAATCAGTCTTTCGACCCACATCTACATTTTCATGAATTTGATTCTGACTAATATTATTACCATTAAGTTCATTAAGTCTTTTAAAAGTAATTACGACTTTTTTCAAGATTATAGAGAATTTGCAGTAGATTTAGCTAAGTCCGACAGACTCCTAGCTTTTTTAAAATTTCAACACTGATTCACCCAACATCCCCAGTCATTGATTTATAGCATTAACCCGGATCATTCATCAAGAAATTCGGGGTCGGGCAACCCTGAAAACATTCGGTACACCATCAAATTTCGCAGCTCTTCAAGATATACCCAAATTTGAGCTATATATAAATTCATACAACTAAAAAATAGCAAGCACATAACTGATGATTTTGTATCCACACGTAAATAAGCTGGGTTAAATAGTTTTAATACTAACAGGCCAACCAATATCCATAGTTCAAGTCTGATAGCTACCGGCCAGGTAACTAGTGTCATGTCAAGACTAATAAGTGGCACTTTGAACACAAAATTCATGTTACTAATTATCATGTTGAGAACGACCTAATGGGTATTTATATACGCTTATGAGCTCATCGGCGTCTTGTGTATCGCCCTTACAGGACTTGTTTGCTCATAGTGTCTTTTGTTCCCCGGGTTGAAACCCGGGGCTATGATGTGGACCGTCCCTTCGACTCCTGCCCTCGCTTCGCTCGAAAAGTTGCTCATGGAAACCGGGCTTCATCAATGTTAAAAAACCTTTAAGAGATTGATACGAAATCATTGCACACGGTTTACAGTCTACCTCCTTACCTGATATCTTAGCCAAATTAGATAAACGGTATTCAGTATTTTATGAAAATGACAAGTAAGACTTGACATGACATAGTCGAAAACGAGGGAACCGATCTATGGTAAAGACCACAGACATATTCGCAAAATTTATGAAATCGTTTACAAAAAAGTTTAAAAATAAGAGGGGTATTTAGCAATTAAGGGGCTTTAAGTTGTTATGAATCAATATATTAAGGGTTTTATACAAGTTTTTTATAGTATACTTGCGATTTATTAATGAAATCGTTTACTTAAAATTAAAGAAAAACCGCTTCCATTATAGAGTTTGGTTTTTAATTATCAGATATGACCTAGAATATCATCCTTTTATTTATTTAAACATGTAAACGATTACAAATTGTATGCATTGATAATTGGCAAGTAAATGAAATTTAAGTTGCCATTGGGAATTTTCCGGGATACAGTCTGGGAATTATAACGATAGCTCCAAGGCAATCAGGGTTTGTGCAGGAAGCCACATTTAAAAAAATACCCATTAGAAAGTCACCTTTTTAAATAAAGAAAAGCTTATTAACGGGTAGGAGGTCATTCTAAATTTGAACAAAACGGAGGAATAGTCAACATATAATTCTACTACACATTTTAATCATTTAAGGGGCAATACCGGGGATTCGCACGATACACTCATTTCACTCGGCCCCCCCGGAACCACACATTGAGAAGCTGTCTTTTATGCGGTAATGTCATTTTACCGGCAGGCAGCAGATCTCAAATCTTACTTTACTAATCAATCAGAAGTTAACAGGAGTAACCTATGAAACGAGTTAGTATCATGGTGGTACTGTGTTCGTTGTGGATGGCGTGCATTCATTCGCTCTCTGCAAAAGGCAGTACCATGATTACAAATAACAGCCAACAGCATGATGTCAGCGGGGTCGTGACCGATGCCCAGGATGGTTCACCGCTTCCGGGCGTCAATATTGTGGTTAAAGGAACCACTATTGGAACGGCTACCAGTAAGCAGGGAGAATACAGCCTGACCGTTCCTTCCGAGTCCGATACCCTGATATTTTCATTTATCGGATACCAGAGGCAGGAGATTCCGATTAATGGACAATCAACTATAAATGTAGCTCTTCAAACCCAGGAACTGTTAGGCGAAGAGTTGGTCGTAACCGGTTATCAGACCCAGCGAAAAGTTGACCTCACCGGAGCTATCGAAACAGTGGATCTGGATGCAGTGCAAACCACGACTTCCGGTAATGTTATGCAGTCGTTACAAGGCAGAGTGCCGGGACTTTTTGTAGAGAAAACAGGTTCGCCTACCGGAGCCCCCAACCGAATATTAATACGTGGAGTAAATACGCTGGGAAACAACGATCCGCTTTATATTATTGATGGAGTCCCCACCAAGCGGGCTGAAGTTTTCCAGGATCTGGATCCGGCTTCCATTCAATCCGTTCAGGTGTTGAAAGATGCGGCTTCTGCTTCAATTTTCGGAGCCCGGGCATCCAATGGTGTTATTGTGGTTACCACTAAGGATGGAGGCGTTCGACAGGGTAAAGTAGATGTGAAAATCAATTACAGTAGTTCGCTTCAATCCGAAAAACCGCAGCGATTTGACATGTTGAATGCTGTGGATCGTGGTCGGGCTTTGTGGCGAGCTTCGGTCAATGACGGGGTAGATCCGAGTTCCGGGTATGGTGAAATTTATACGTTCGACTGGAATGGGGATTATAATAACCCGGTATTGAATTCGGTAACTGTCAATCCATATGTTGGGGGAGATCCAAATGTTCCTGCCGGAGATACGGATTGGCAGGCTGTATCATATGATTTGGGGCATGTCAATAATATTGATCTGAATGTGGCGGCTGGATCCGATAACTCTTCCATGTCCATGGATTTGGGGTATATAAAGAATACCGGTATGCTGAAATATACCAATTACGATCGCATAACCGGCCGGGTCAATGCTACATCCAGTCAGTTCGATGACCGGGTGAAATTCGGTATTAACACCATGATGGCTTCTTCAAATGAGACGCTGCAGACTCCCGATTTGGGCAGTGCTCCCACCCCGGGACTGGCCATCACACTCGCCCCGACGATCCCGGTTTATACCAAGGACGGGCAATTCGCCGGGCCGATCGGTTCCGGGTATTCTGATCGTAACAACCCGGTGCATATGCAATACATCAACCGTTGGGATAATACCAACCGGGACTTCGTATTTGGTAATGCCTATACCGAAGTTACCCCCATCGAAAATCTGGTATTCCGATCATCGATCGGTTTGGATTATTCTACGTATAAGTTTAAAAACATTGAGCAGGCTTTTGAAGAAGGCTTTATCGCCCGGCCGGTTAACAGTCTCATTAACACAGAGAACAAGTTCGTGAGCGTTACCTGGTCGAATACCGTGGATTACAAAGTTTCACTGGGTGATCATCAAATTGATGTGTTGGCGGGTGTTGAGGCCATTAAAGATGATTTTAATGAAACCGTGACTTCGGCAAGGGACTTCGCTACTCAAACCAAAGACTTTTTTGTAATCAGCGCAGCATCGGGAACCAAAAATAGTCTTGGTACCGCGAGTGCCAGTCGCCTTTTATCACAATTCGGGAAGCTTAACTATTCCTATGGCGATCGTTATTTGGCTTCCATTACCCTTCGCCGGGATGGTTCATCGCGATTTGGTGCAGATAATCGCTATGGATTTTTCCCGTCGGTATCGGTGGGCTGGAGAATTAATAATGAAAACTTTATGCAGAATGTGGATTTCCTATCCAATCTTAAGTTACGTGCCGGGCTCGGCCGGGTTGGTAACCAGGATATCGGTGATTTCGCCAGCCTGGGATTGTTTGAACCACGTTATGGTCCGGTAGCTGCCGATGTCCCCGGGGTAGGACATCAACCGTTCTTCGATCAGTATTATAATATCGGTACCGCTTATGATTTAAATGGTGCTGATACCGGGAACCTCCCGTCCGGTTTCGTGTCTACTCAAGCCGCCAATCCGGCGCTGAAATGGGAGACGACAGATGAATTGAATGTCGGGGTTGATTTCGGATTCTTCCAGGAACGTCTGGTCGGAGCCTTTGACTACTTTTATAATGAAACCAGCGATATCCTGATTCGCCCACCGGTTACTTCAGCCGTGGGAGAAGGACAGCTCCGGTTCCTGAATGGGGCAACCAAGGAAAATAGAGGTTGGGAGCTTTCCCTGGCCTACAACGGAAATCGTGGCAAAGATTTTACTTACACCGTGAGTACAAGCTTCAGCCGGTTCCGGGATAAGATTACCAAATTGCCAGAAGAAGTTCGCACCGCTTTTCCCGGTAATGTAGAGCAGACCATTCTGGGACATTCCGAACTTTCCATTTTTGGGTATCGCACCAACGGTTTGTTCCAAAGTCAGGAGGAAGTGGATAATCATGCATCCCAAGTGGGCGCGGCCCCGGGACGCATTCGATATGTAGATCTCAATAACGATGGCAAAATCGACGCGCTCGACCAAGAATTCCTGGGTACCCAGCTTCCCGGTCTGGAATACAGTCTGAGAGTGGATTTGGGATATAAAAATTTCGATTTCTCATTGTTCGGTTCCGGTATTGCCGGGCGAGTCGGTTTCGATTCTTATACCTTTTACAACAATTTTATAAGAGGTCGTGAAAATGTGGGTCCCGGCGTATTCGATGGTTGGACCCCGCAGCATACCAATACGGACGTTCCGGCTTTGAGCCTGGCGGATGCCAATAATGAAACGAGAACCTCCGACTATTTCATGGTCAATACCTCGTATTTCAAGCTCCGGAATATACAATTGGGTTATACCCTTCCCCCAACGGTACTGGATAAAGTGCAGGGATTGAGAAATGTGCGGGTTTACTTGTTGGCGCAAAACCTGTTCTGGTTCAAAAGCAAAGACTTTGAGGGCCCTGATCCCGAGCGAACCGATATCAATACCATTCCCATTCCGACCACTTACACGGTTGGTTTGAATGTCGCCTTTTAATTCTAATGATTACAATTATTAATGTTATGAAACATTTCAATCGATATTTAATACTGGCAGTGGTCGTATTTTTAGCTGCCGGTTGCGATGGATTTCTGAACGTAGAGCCGAAAGGTACGCTTTCAACCGATGCCGTTTCTACAGCTGATAATGTAGACGGACTGGTAACAGCGGCCTATGCGGCAATTGGAAATGACGATATGATCGGGCCGATGACCAGCATGTGGGCTTACGGCAGCGTACGGTCGGACGATGCTTATAAAGGAGGCGGTGGTGTATCGGATGTGCCCGATATCAACTTTTATGAACAGTACAATCTTACGCAGCCCCAACAGGGAAATGGCTGGATGCTTCCACTTACATGGGAAAATTTCTATAAAGCGATATCCCGGGCCAATCTCGCGTTACGAGCTTTAGAAAAGCTTTCGGAAGATGAATTCCCGGAAAAAGCAACACGTATTGCAGAGATGCGTTTTTTACGGGGACATTCCTATTTCATGTTAAAGATTCTTTTCAACCGGGTTCCCTTTGTGGACGAAAATGACTCCAACGACGATATCCTGCAGATCTCCAATACGGAATATACGAGTGATGAACTGTGGGATAAGATTGCTGAAGATTTTCAGTATGCCATGGATAACCTGCCCGAAACGCAGTCGCAGGTCGGCAGAGCCAATAAGTATGCAGCTGCAGCGTACCTGGCAAAAACCCGTTTGTACCAGGCTTATGAACAGGATGAAAATCACCAGGTAATAAATATTAATACCAATCGCCTGCAGGAAGTTGTGGACCTGACTCAGATGGTGATCAGTTCAGGTAAATATAAGTTACAGCCCGATTTTGCCGAAAACTTCTTGTACGGTTACGACAACGGGGTGGAATCTATTTTCGCCATTCAATATTCCATTGATGACGGAACGTCGCTGGGACGAATAAGTACTGTAACGGGCCTGAATTATCCACATGGTGCACCTCAATATGGCTGCTGCGGTTTCCATGCCCCGAGTGAAAATATGGTGAATGCTTTCAAAACGGATCCGAATACCGGACTTCCACTGTTCGATACCTTTAATAATGAAGATACGGACAATATTGATCTGGATACGGTTCCGGTCGACCCACGCATTGATCATAGCATTGGTATTGATGGTCACCCTTATAAATATCAGCCCGATATACCTTATAGCAACAGCTGGGCTCGTGATCCCGGCGTGTACGGTTTCTTTTCAAGTATGAAAGAACAGCAGGCCGCCGATTGCCCCTGCTTCAAAAAGGAAGGCCCGTTTATTGGTACATCGGTAAATATCGACATTATTCGCTACGCCGACGTATTACTGTGGCAGGCTGAAGCTTATATTGAGCTTGGACAACAGGATAAGGCGCGTCCCCTGATCAACCAAATCCGGGCAAGAGCTGCCAACAGTACCGGTAGGACCCAAAAAGCAGATGGATCGGATCCCTCCAATTACGTGATTTCGCAATATGATGGTAGTAACTGGACCCAGGATTATGCCCGTCAGGCGTTGCGTTGGGAGCGGCGACTTGAATTTGCCATGGAAGGCGATCGTTTCTTTGACCTGGTGCGCTGGGGAATTGCCGAGCCGACCCTGAACGCCTACCTGGAGAAAGAAAAAGTTCGAAGACCCTACCTGCAGGGCGCTCATTTCACTGCGGGAAGGGATGAATATTACCCGATTCCACAGCGAGAGATCGACTTTACCAAGGGATTGTATGATCAGAATCCCGGGTATTAATCTGAGGCTGGTTCATAATTAATGCATGTGATTTCCCCTGCCTTTTCCGAACTTAATCGGAGGGGCAGGGGATCTTTTAAAATTTGGTTTTTAAGAGGGCTTTGCAAAACCAGGGATTTTGGTCAAAGTCAAAGCCTGAGAATTTGGACAAAAGCACGGTTTTGCAAAGTCCTCTTTTAAATGAGGTTCAATTTGAAATGTAAGTCAAAATGAAACATCGACTATTTTCGGTTTCCCGATCTATTTTGTTCAGCGTTTTGTTTGGATTGATGAGTATAAATGTGCGTGGACAAGTAGTGAAAGAGATACCTGTTAAAAAAGGCGACCGGTTCTTGAACTTTCCCATCAAACGCTCCAATGAATTGCAAAAAGCCCGGATTAAAAGGGGGGATAAAGTGCTGGATGAATTTACGCTCAAATTGGCAGACAGCGATCCCGATTTCTGGACCTTTTTTGACGTCTCGTCGTACCAGGGAAAAACTATTACTGTTGAAATTGACAACGAACAGGCAGAAAGTGATTATTTAGATCAGGTTTATGCCGATAAAAGTTTCCCGGGAGAAGATAGCCTGTATGATGAGAAATACAGACAACAGATACATTTTTCATCCCGTCGCGGGTGGAATAATGATCCCAATGGATTAATCTATTACAAGGGTCAATACCACATGTTTTACCAGCACAATCCCTACGGCTGGGATTGGGGAAATATGCACTGGGGACATGCCATCAGCAACGATCTCATCCATTGGAAAGAACTGCCGGATGCCCTCTATTCACCGGATCACGATCATATGGCATTTTCCGGATCTGCTGCATGGGACACGTTAAATACCGGTGGATTCCGGAAAAATGGGGTTTATCCTTTGATTGTAGCCTATACCCGAACCGGCAGTGGGGAGCACCTGGCTTTGAGTTACGATGACGGTCGGTCCTTTGAGGAGTATAATGAAAATCCCGTCATCAAGCACCAGGGACGTGATCCCCAGTTATTTTGGTATGAACCCGGGAAACACTGGGTGATGGTGGTTTATGATGAATCCCACACCCGTCAAATTGGAATGGGTCAACGGGCCCGAAATTTCCAAAACGCCATTTATACCTCCCCGGATTTAAAGCACTGGACCTACCGATCGGCGGTACCCGGATTTTTTGAATGCCCGGAACTCTTCGAAATACCGGTAAAAGGGACCCAGGAGAAAAAATGGGTGATGTACGATGGCGATGGAACTTATGTAGTGGGGGAGTTTGATGGGAAAAAATTTAGGGTAGAACAACCACTCCGGCAATACGATTATGGCGGTAATTTTTATGCATCCCAACTTTTCGATAATATGCCGGATGGGCGGCACATTCAAATGGGCTGGTTCCGTGGATTAGTTACGGAAGATATGCCTTTCAATCAGTGCATGACTTTCCCAACCCGGTTAACGCTCCATCGAACTTCCGATGGATACCGGTTGTGTCCCACTCCCATTCGCGAAATAAAGCAATTATTTGAAGCCGGACAGGTCGTTGAAAATCAAGTCATTAAGCCGGATAAAGGATTTGAAGCTCAGGTAAAAAATGATAGATTATATGTGGTTGCCGAATTTGAGCAGGGTGATGCCTATCAATTTGGGTTGAATATAAACGGGCATACGTTAACCTATGATCACTTGAATGGAAAATTTAATGGTACACATTATGTCGTTCCCAATGACAAGCCGGTGAAGATTGAAGTTATCGTGGATAAAATGAGCATGGAAGTATTTGTTAATGACGGTGAACTCTACTACGTCTTTCCCTTTAATTCGGTGAAGGCGGATAAAAAAGTGGAGGTATTTGCCAAAGGGGACCCGAAGTATAAGGCGATCCTCAAAAAATTAGAAGTGCATCCTTTGAAATCGATTTGGCAATGAATAATTCTATGAATAATGAACGGGGAATCAAGATTATGAATAAAGTACTATCCTTGGTATTCATGCTATTGATGGTAGCAGCATGCAGTGGAAATCAGCAACAGGAAGCAACGGGCGAAAAAGCTCAGACATCGGTAGAGAACGATACGACCTACCGCGAACCTTACCGGCCGCAATTTCATTTCACACCCAAAAAGAACTGGATGAACGACCCCAACGGGCTGGTGTATTACGATGGGGAATATCACATGTTTTACCAGTATAATCCTTTCGGCATCAAATGGGGACATATGAGCTGGGGGCATACGGTGAGCAAAGATATGGTGCACTGGATGCATCTTCCGGTAGCCCTGAAAGAGGAAAATAATATCATGATTTTCTCGGGAAGTGCCGTGGTGGATCGGGAAAATACGAGTGGCTTGGGAAGTGCCGATGCTCCACCGATGATAGCGATTTATGCCGGCCATCACACTGATAAAAAATTACAGGATGAACGCATCGCCTACAGCACGGATCGGGGAAGATCCTGGACCAAGTATAAGAATAACCCGGTGTTGGATGAGGGGATGGAAAATTTCCGGGATCCCAAAATCTTTTGGTACGAACCCGACCAGAAATGGGTGATGGTAGTGGCCAAATCTACGGAACACAAAATTGGATTATATAGCTCTAAAAATCTAAAGAACTGGATACATCTCAGCGATTTTGGACCGTTGGGTTCTACCGCCGGGGTCTGGGAATGCCCTGATTTGTTTAAATTGCCCGTTGACGGAAATCCCGAAAATACTAAATGGGTAATGCAGGTCGATATCAATCCCGGCGCTGTGGCCGGGGGCTCGGGCGGGCAGTATTTTATCGGGGATTTTGACGGTAAAATATTTACTCCTGATAAAGCAGCCATGCATAACCTGCAGGCTCAAAACACCTTATGGGTAGATTTCGGGAAGGATTTTTATGCGGTACAATCGTGGTCCAATATACCCGAAAACGACGGCCGTCACTTATGGATCGCATGGATGAACAACTGGCTCTATGGACAGGATATCCCGACCCAACCCTGGCGGAGTGCCATGTCGATCCCGCGATCGTTGGAACTGAAAACGTATCCCGAGGGTATGCGGTTAGTGCAGCACCCGGTTCGCGAACTTCAACCCTTGCGTGGAGAACATTTTGATTTTCAAAACCAGACCATTGACGGGGAATCGGATTTACTGAGTCAAAATGGAGTATCCGGGAAAACGCTTGAAATTGTAGCTACTTTTGAACCGGGAGATGCCTCCGAAGTAGGGATTAATGTCCGTAAAGGAGGGGATGAAGAAACGCTGGTAGGTTATGATACCGGTCAGTCGCAGCTTTATATCGATCGTACCCTTTCTGGTAAAGTGGATTTCAGCGAAGACTTTCCCGGTAAACAGGCGGGTCCAATGCCGATGGAGAACAACCGGGTTAAAATGCACTTATTTGTGGATTGGTCGTCGGTAGAAGTTTTCGGGAATGATGGGCGTACCGTACTCACGGATCGGATTTTCCCATCATCAGACAGCGACGGCCTTCAGCTCTATAGTAAGGGCGGCACGGCCAAACTGATTTCTATGGACATTTGGAAGCTGAATCCTATTTGGAAATAATGTGAATAAATCACAAATCACAAATTTCAAAAGCAATGAGACTTATTTTAACTGGATAATTGCTTGAAGGATGCTTCGACTTCGGGCGGAAAAACGCCTGCGCTCTTCAGGATGACGTAATTAATCATTATTAACTTTCTTATTTAGAAAAAATCAAAAATCATTATTGACTGAATAATCTAAATTTTAAAACGCAATGCAACATTCCCATAACTATTGTATAATAAGCTCAAACCGGCGAAAAGTATCAGGGGCTTGCCGGGAAATGATAGTGGCAATAAGTTTTAGCAATAAAAAGGTACAGGAGTATTTATGAACGCACAAGCACAGGCTTCAAAAGTTTCCGTAAAACCGATGTTTTACCTGTTATCGAGCACCATCGTCGCTGCACTCGGCGGCTTTTTGTTTGGGTTCGATACGGCAGTAATTTCCGGGACTACCACGGCCCTTGAACGGGTTTTTACGCTAAGCGATTTTTCACTCGGGTTTACGGTTGCCATTGCTTTGATTGGTACCATCATCGGATCGATTAGTGTGGGTAAACCCAGTGATCGATTCGGCCGCAGGCATATTATGGTTATTCTGGCGGCCTTGTTTTTAGCATCTGCCCTGGGAAGTTCACTCACGCACAACTGGTATTTGTTCCTGTTTTATCGCTTTATTGGCGGACTTGGAGTCGGCGGCGCATCGGTAATTTCCCCAATGTATATTGCCGAACTTTCCCCGGCCCGTATGCGTGGACGCCTGGTAGCTGTGCAGCAGTTTAATGTGGTATTGGGGATTCTGATCGCTTTTTTATCTAATTATTTCATTGCCGAGGTGGTCAGCCAGCAGGCCTGGCGATGGATGTACGGGGTAGAAGCTATCCCGGCCTTTTTATTTATGGTGCTCATCTTCTTCGTACCAGACAGTCCCCGCTGGCTGGTCAAGAAAGACCGGGTGGAGGAAGCGCGTGATGTGCTCACCAAAACCGGGGAGGAACATGTGGACCAGGAGATCGATGAAATCAAAGAGTCGCTTAGAACGACGGTTCAGACTACGAAGGAAAAATTCTTTAGCAAAAAGTACAAAGTCCCAATTATGACGGCCGTGGCTATCGCCATGTTCAATCAACTTTCGGGTATTAATGCTATTCTTTATTACGCCCCGCGCATTTTCCAGATGACCGGTTTATCGATGAACACAGCCTTGTTGCAATCTATTGCTATTGGGGTGACGAATATGATTTTTACGATCATTGCCATGACCATTATCGACAAGGTGGGCCGCAAAAAGTTACTGCTGGTTGGGGCTGTGGGAATGGTCATCTTTTTAGGATTAGTAGCCCAGGCGTTTTACTTCGAAAATTTTGGTGGATATGGCGTGATGATCTACCTGGTGGGCTTCATTGCCTTCTTTGCCGTTTCGCAGGGCGCCGTAATCTGGGTTTATATTTCTGAGATCTTTCCCAACCGGGTGCGTGGCGAAGGACAGGCCCTGGGTACCTTTACCCACTGGACCATGAATGCCGCGGTATCCTGGTCGTTTCCTGTGATGGCAACGGTGCTGGGCGGGGGCAACTCATTCCTGTTTTTCAGTTTAATGATGCTTGTGCAGTTCTTCTTTGTACTGAAATATGTACCGGAAACCAAAGGTAAATCGCTCGAACAGATTCAGAAAGACTTGAAAATTGATTGATGAAGGAGCTAATTAAATTTTACTGCAAACGTCATCCTGAGCGCAATGAAGCGACCGAAAGGAGCCTGTCCCGAACGCTTTCGGGAAGCGTAATGAAGTCGAAGGACGTGTGATCTATGGTAAATTTCAAATCACAAATTTCAATTAACAAAAGGGAACTGCATTTAAATGTTTTTTTGCTGGTGTGAATGCTTCGGCTTCGGACGGAAAAAACACCACCCTGCGCTCTTTTAGACGGTGTGTCTGGTTCTGGCCTGATACGACTTTTATAAAATGTTATAGAAATTAGGAAAGTATAGTTTTTTTAAAAATTTATGACTAATCAATCACCAGCCTCAAATATCATTTGCATTGGCGAAGTCCTGTGGGATTCCCTGCCAGTTGGACTATTCCTGGGCGGGGCGCCGCTGAATGTGGGATTTCATCTACATGAACTAAACGAACACGTTTCCGTTGTCAGCCGGGTTGGGGATGATCGTTTGGGGAAAGAAGCCCTCACGCGCATCCGATTCAAAGGACTAGAAACGGGACTTATCCAAACCGATGAGCAATATGAGACCGGTTTTGTTCAGGTACAGGTGGATGAGGATGGGAATCCCGATTATGAAATCATTGCGCCCGTAGCCTGGGATGAGATCGCACTCACCGATACCTTGCGTGAAGAAGCCGACAAGGCCTGGGCTATGGTTTTCGGCACGTTGGCCCAACGCAATGCTCATACCCGGGCAACGATAGAAGCCCTCTACGACAGCAACTGCCTGAAGATCTTCGATATTAACCTCCGGAAACCTTTTGATGACCGGGAAGTGGTGCAGGCCTCGCTGGAAGCGGCTGATATAGTGAAACTCAATGAAGCAGAATTACAGCAACTTATCACATGGTTTGAGCTGGAAGGTGAATCCGAAACAGCAGTACGATCGCTTGCGAATAAATTTGAATGTGATACGATTTGTGTTACTCAGGGTGGCAAAGGGGCTATGTTGCTACATAAGGGAAAATGGACGGAGCAAGAGGGTTATAAAATCCAGGTCGCCGATGCGGTGGGAGCCGGAGACGCTTTCCTGGCAGCGCTCATCAACGGAATTCGCAAGGGAAAAGACAACGAAGAATTGCTCCGGTTTGCCAATGCGGCTGGCGCGCTGGTGGCTTCGAAATATGGGGCTACCCCGGAGTATGGAATGGATGAGATTATGAAGATAGCGGGTTGATGAGTATTGTTTAAAGGCACAAAGGCTTTTGCAGTAAACAGTTAGGCAGTTATCAGTAAACAAAGGTATGGAGAGCCCTCATCTCTAACCCTTTTCCCATGAGGAGAAGGGCTTATTTTTACCTTCCATGCTAAAAATAAAGATTTATTCCTCTTTTACAGGTTTTGCATTCCATTTGATGTTATTGGAGAAATCATGCCTATTTATTTTCGAGCGAAGCAAGGCCAAGAGCTCCGTGGGACGGCCCCAAAGTAGCCGCGTATTTCAATCCGGGGTCATAATCACCAATCTACCACAGAAAGTCCTGTAAGGACGATACCGGGAGCATCCCAATTTCAGCTAACCAATCAATCCCGTTCATGTGCATCATTTTACCAAACCCAAATCACTCACCCTGATATTTCACTTCGTGGGAATCGCTTCGCTCGGAGCGCAGCGCTTCAGCTAAGGGAGTATCGCCGGATATCCAAACGGTCAATCGTTATTAAATTTTTGATATCCGATTAAAAATAAATATGTTATGAATCGTACTATGTGAAATTTAATCGTAACGGGAGATTAAATAATTAGGAGCCGAATCTGACGAATTTGCAGTAGATTTAGCTAAGTCCGACAGGCTCCTAGGGCTCACTGTAAAGAGTTCTCATAAGAATGGGAGTGGAATATAGCTTTTACAGAGAGACCTCTGATCATTTAAAATTTGTAATTTACTTTTGGGGTTAGGTAAGATGCTATTACATAAAGTGACTACTGGTTTAAAAGTACTACCTGGTTTTCAATATCGTGAGCGGCTCATCCAAATAATAGTTAGAAGTCTCAGGCTTATTTTGTTTGAATGTTCGAAACTTGAATAAGCGTCACACCTAATCAATATTACGGTATAAGTAAAAGGGGAAAGACGGGACCCTTAATCTGCAGGTGGCAACATCATTTATTGATCATTTTTTTACAACTTTGAGAATCTCAGCAAAATTAGAGATGAAGGTTTCAATAATTTTAGTTCAGGGTCTAATCAACATACCGGGGTTAAAAAGGGGGTGGATACCACTCTATTGCTAATCTACTATACATCAACATAGCTTTATCAGTAATTAATTTTATAGAAGGCTTTGAAAAACCAGGGATTTTGGTCATCCCGAATACTTTCGGGGTGAGTGAATTTAAAACCGGAGCTTATTATCTATAAGTGAGGATTTTAAATTCTCCCGAAAACTTTCGGGAAGATATTGGATAAAAGACCGGTTTTGCAAAGTCTTCTTTATAACAGCTAAACAATAACGGGAGATAAAAATGAGGATGTTAACAGCCTTCTTAAAACGTATTTCACTATTCATTTTAACGATTATCTTTTTATACACCATACCTGAAAATTCGTTTGCTCAGCAAAAATCCAATAAAACACAGGCAACAAATAGTCTGATGATCAGCTACCAGGGGCGCCTGATGGATTCCGGGGGGAATCCCATTTCCAATGGAAGTCATACCCTGACGTTCAAGTTGTACGATCAAAAGACCAATGGGAACGTTCTGTGGAAAGAGCAGCAAACCCTGACTACCAGCAATGGCATCGTTACGGCGCAGCTAGGAACAAATACTTCGCTCTCCGGTTTGGCTTTTGATCAGACCTATTACCTGGGTATCACCGTAGATGGCGGCAGCGAACTTGCACCACGCCCCCAGCTCACCACTTCGCCCTATGCCATGCGGGCCCACATGGTGGATGACAGTGCTCTTACCGTTAATAAACTTGATCAGAGTGGTGCTACAAGTGGACAGGTTTTGAAGTGGGATGGCAGCCAATGGGCCCCGGGCACGGATGAGACCAGTTCGGGTTCAGCCAATGCATGGAGCCTTTCGGGGAACAGCGGAACCTCTCCGGGTACCGATTTCCTGGGGACTACCGACAACAAAGCATTGGTGTTTAAAGTGAATGGACAACGAGCTGTAGAAATTTTACCGAGAGACACAACAGCCAGTTTGAATATGGGAAATCTGGCTAATAATATTACTTCCGGTGTTGAAGGTGCTATAATCAATGGTGGCGGTAGTCAAGATAGTATTAATTACGTAGGATTAAGAGGTAGCTGGTCCGTTATAGCCGGTGGGTTAGGAAATTCGATAGATACCCGCAAAGCGGTTATTGGAGGAGGCAGTAATAATGATATTGAAGGTGATGCCAACGGGTCCATTATATCGGGGGGCAGGAATAACTTTATTAGAACACTGAGTAAATCTGCAACTATCAGTGGTGGGAATAGTAATAAAATATCTTCAGTGGGTTCTACTATTTCTGGGGGCATAAAAAATAATATTCCAGGTGCTTATTCTGCCATTCCGGGCGGAGCTCATAATTTTGCAGGCGGTAACTATAGCTTTGCCGCAGGTAGAAATGCATGGGCAATGGCAGATAATAATTTTATTTGGTCTTCATCTTCGACTCAAAGAAAAACCACAGCTCCCAATCAATTTATCGTGTATTCTGAACATGTGGGGATCAATACCAATAAGCCCCAAACAACGATGAATGTTAAAGTATCAGGTAAAGGTCAGGCAACAGATACCCCTTTATCGAACGGCGTGGTGTTTGACACCGAAAGTGGTACCAATGCATTGGGCCTGCAAGCCGGACCTGCGAATCCCGGTAGTGATGTCAATTTTATTTCGTTTTACGATACCACGGGTACTTCAGTCGGTGCCATCGAGGGAAATGGTTCGGGTGGGGTAACCTATAAAACCACCGGAGCCGACTTTGCTGAAATGCTTCCCAAAGCTTCATTGCGTGAGACGTTTAATGCCGGAGAATTAGTCGGTGTCAGAAACGGTAAGATCAGCAAATCAACAGCGAATGCAGATCAATTACTCGTTGTGACCGGTAAAGCAGGGGTTTTGGGAAATGCCGTATCCCAAAAAGGGTCCGTTGAACGTCAGGTTGCCGTCAGTTTTGTCGGACAGGTGCCCGTAAAAGTACGCGGCCCGGTGGAATCCGGCGATTTAATTGTAGCTTCGGGTCGTAATGACGGGACAGCGAAAGCGGTAACCCCAGAAAGTTGGAACCTGGGACAGGACGGCCCCGTTGCCGGACGTGCCTGGGGAAGTGCTACCGGAAGCGGTGTTCATGAAGTGAACGTTGCCGTGGGGCTCGATCGACTCGGGGGCGTAGCAAATCAGGTGAACAAGCAGCATAAAAAAATTCAACACCTCCAAAATGAAGTCGATCAGCTTAAGAAGCAGGTTCAAAAGTTGATTACACAGGGAAAGGAGTAATATCATGAATAGGTTAAAAGAACATATTAATCAGCGTTCATTACTCAAATTACCAAAATTTATTTCGTGTAATATGATCAGGATAACTAAGCAATATGCCGGCAGGCTAACCCTGTTTCTGGGCTTATTTGCGATCTGTTTCGTAAATATGGCTCATGCCCAACCCCAGGTGCAGGTGGCTGCGGTGACGGCAGGCGGAAATATCGCTACATCAAGTAATTACACCGTGAGAAGTTCGGTAGGGCAAGTGGCAGTTAGCTCTGCATCCAGTACGAGTTATTCGTTATCTGCAGGAATCTGGCCGTCGATCTTCAATGTGAACAAGCTGACATCCATTAATCCGGAAAATCCCAAACAGGATCTCCCGGACAAATTCAGCCTGGATCCGGCCTATCCCAACCCTTTTAACCCATCCACGCGCATCCAATATGCGTTGCCCGAGGCCGTGAATGTACGGCTCACGGTCTACAACATGCTGGGACAGCAGGTAAAGGTACTGGTGAATAAAAAGCAGAAAGCCGGTCGCCACGCCGTAACGTTTCATTCCAGCCAAATATCCAGCGGTATGTATATCTACCGTCTGGAAGCCGGGAACTTCGTAAAAGTGCGCAAGATGACGTTGCTGAAGTAAAAACTTTGTTTGTGGGAGAAATCTCGCTTTGAAGAGACCATAACAATCAGGTAAAAAGCTCACGATGGGCTCCACTCCAATCTTTTCCGGAGTGGGGGCCATCTTTTTTTATAAGGTTTTTAAATTTATAATCCGCTAAAATTAATATTTCATGCTAACCCGGATATTTCACCAAGAAATTTTTTCCTCAGCAAGGCGAAGTTAAAATGGTGGCGGAATCGTATAACTATACGTTGAGTAAACCATTTTAACTTCAACGCAGCTGAGGGAAAAATTTCGCAGCGTTCTACAGCGTGTGTTTAATTTTTTACCTTAAAAATAGATGTAAATGTATTTATATCAATAAGTTAGTTTATTATAATATAACTTTCTGTGAAATATCCGGGCTAATTCAACTTCTACGGTCAGCTTCTCCCCTTCGTGAAGATAAACCGTATGCTCCATGTGAATGAACAGGTTTTGTTGTTCGTAATTTAATTCTACCGGAATCGTACTTTCATCCGAATGAACACTTATATTTTTGGGTTTTTGATTTTCAGGTAATTCAAGTTTCAGGGTATTCAATTTTAACTTTCCCCATTTGAGTATAATTTGAACAGTTTGTTGCTTTCGACTTCGCTGTTGGTGGAAGCTGCCCCAGCCTTCGGATCCGGTAAAAGCGGCTTTAAAATTTTCCGGGCGTAAACGCGGAGCAAATCCCAGATGACCTTTGGGGCCATGGAATTCGTAACCGCATAGGGCCAGGTAACTGCCGTAACTGGCCATGGATCGGGCGTAATGATCGCTGCATTCAATTTCATTCCAGGGATTTCGTTTCAAAGCATGATAGCGATCGTGGATGGTTCGGGTTACAGCCAACCCTTCTTTTAGCAAACCTTCCCAAATCATATGTCCGGCTGCCTGGTGTTCAAATCCCGTCATACACTCATTAAAATAAGAAGCGGTCCATCCTCCGTTCGGGTCTTTGAGTTTTCTTTTGTTTCCGTGGGGATAGGTAACCATGATCAACCCGCCTTCACCGGCCATTGCATACCAGCGTCCGGGTTCATGAGCCTTTCGGTAGGGGCCGACATCGGGAGTAAAGTTATATTTCCATAGGGATTGTAAGGCTTTCTTTGTTTGTTGTTGGGGTAATATGCGTTCCAATCCAACCTGATGACACCACCACTGTCCGATAACCTGGTCGATAAAACTTCCTTCGTAAGCTCCAACGGCATGAGGCCGGGAGGGATCGGCTTTTTGGTAAAAATATTCTCCATTCCATAGTTCCTCGGCAATAAGCTTGCTGCCTTGTTTCCAAATTTGATGGACGCGGTCAGCATATGATAGATCATTGACTTCCCGAGCCATGGCTTCACCTGCCTGTAACGCTGCGATATATAGAGAACTTAACGAACTTATTTTTCCATACCACGCGGCATCCAGGGTGTTGTGTTGGGCCCCTTCCAGTATGCCGTCACTATTACCATCGATCTCAATTAGATGATTTAATGCAAGTTTAATATGTTTCCAGTTGCGATTCAGAAAAGATCTATCAGGAGCCATTTGGTGTTCGCGATAAGCCCGCAAAATCGTACCCGCCTGGCCATCGACTGCTTCTCCGGCGTATTCGCCACGATATTTTATCAATCCGGTTTCTTCATTAAAGGCAATGCCAAAATCCACTCGTTCCCGGGTGTCTCGTTCCAGCGCCGGAAAGATTCGTGCGACGGCTTGTGCGTAGTGCCAGACATGCGTACAGGTGCCCAAACAGCATCCAATGCCCTCATATCCATAAAATCGACCATCACTAAATCGATAAACGGTACTGGTAGCAAGCAGGGCGGTATTAGCAAATGTTCGATCTAGAAACCAGTAGGGCAGTGTAGAATCGTACCAGGTGTCTCTCCATAGCCGGGTTTGATCGGTTAGTTTAGAATAATTGTCAGCTATATAACTGGCTACCGCGGAGGATGAGTCAAACCGGTTGGCATAATAACGGCCTCCTTTGGTGCTCAGGTAATCCATCTTGATGTGCGGAAAAAACCAGCTGATTATAAATCGGACTTTCTTTTTTTCGCCAGGTTTTATTATCAATTTTCGTTCTAATCCGCCTCGAAGTTTTTGGTCAAACGATGCCGTGGCAGAATTTTTGCCGGTCGAAATTGAATCAAATATATTGTCTGGTAATTTTTTAGCAGGAATTTCAGCATGAGCTATATCCTGTTCACTGGAGTCCAAGAGGGTCAGCGTCATGGTCCCGTAGTCATGCTTAGAGGCCAGAACTCCAAGAGGCTTCCGCGGATTATCGGAGAATTCAATATGATCAACAGTAATAAACCCCCATGAATTTTCACGATTATCTTCTATACGGATGCGGGCCTTTTTCCCCTGGAGTACCGACACGTCCCAACTTGTCCATTCCAGTTGGTTTTGGTTGTGTCCGCTGGCAGAACGCTTAACCTCGTCTTCAATAAGCAACTCAATACTCGTGTTATGGGAATATCCATAAGGATGGCGCCCCCCTGCAATTAAAAAATTAATAAAAGGACGATGAATAGTGAAAGGAGGTGAAATTAGCTTTCCTTTATGAGATTCTCCGTCTGTTTTGGAACTTGCTCGCCCTTCCCCCACTTTATTCGTGACAGGTTGCTTCCCAAAGGCCGTGCCGGAAACTTCCCAATCCTTATAGTCTTCACCACTAAAATCCGCAAAAACTTCAGGGGGGTGTATAGGGTTTTTGGGTTCCGGGGCTTTTTCAGCACTGCATTCCAATAAAGTCATTCCTTTATGGCGAAAAACCTGATTTCGATGATTGATATTATGCTTTTGTCCACTGTCCAGACAAACGGCATTTTCCAACCAACCGACGATGTCCGTTTCAAGGGGTTTTTTACTTGTATTTTCGAGGGTATATTCCATTATAGTAGCCGGGAAACCCGATTCATCTTCATTCAGAGGAATAAAAGGTGAAAAGGCATCGAGGGAAACTTTTACCGGGCATGATTGGTCATGGTATTCCACATGACCGATGGGGTATTCTCCACGAAAACGAATGTTGGAAAATCCTTTTTTGTCCAATGATCGAACAGAAGTTTCGTCATTTTGGATTACACGAATGGCAAATCCCTGGTCGAGGGGAGAATGTTCAGATAAAGGATCTGCATAATTCGGGCCCGAATTACCCGCATTAAAATCCTTGTTAAAGATATTCCAATACCACAATTTGCCGTCTCCTCCAAGATACACCATACCGCTATAAATCCCACCGACCGGCATCCCGATTTTATCAAGGGCTTCACCTTGATAAATTGTTGGCTCTCCTCGGTCAAAAAGCGATTCCACCCAGTCTTTTTGCAATTTTTTATCGGGAGGAATTAGATCATCGAAGTCAGTTGGAGTAAAAGGACCCGCCATTACAGGAAGCTGGGGCGATAATAATCCTATGCCGCTCATTCCGATGAGTTTCAAGAAATCTTTACGAGAAAAATTTGTGCAACAAGAAGAATTCTCGCAACAATTTTCTGAATCTTTTTCCTGACTTCGTTGGTTTTCTTCTGATTGTGTAAATGGATTTTTCCCCATAAAACCTCAAATAAAATGTAGTTATTTCGTGAACCTTTTCAATTATTATAACTTTATTAAATGAATATTGATAGGCATGCTAAATTTCTAGAGAACTTTGCAAAACCGTGCTTTTGCCCAAATTCTTCCCGAAAGTGTTCGGGAGATTTCAAAATCCTCACGTATGCCTAATACGTTGCGGTTTTGAAATCACTCAGGCTTTGAATCTGAACAAAATCCCTGGTTTTGCAAAGCCCTCTTGTAATTAATCGTTTAGCTGTAGCTATAGTTCTAATTTTCGGAATTCATCCCAAGTTTTTATGTCGTTTAGCCCTCGAATCACGAGCGGGAGGGGACCTCCCTTTTAGCTTTGCAATGAGCAATGATTACCGACAACAGACCACGGACCACGGACCACCGATTACCAACTACGGACTTGGCAAGCTCGTCGAATTGACATTTTCAATGACCAACCCGTTTAATGTTTGTCATTGTTTATTGATCACTGATCATTGTTCATTGAAACCGTGCCGGAACCCATCCCCTGACCCCTTACCCTTTTTCGGGGAAAAAGGGAAGGGGTAACTCGTTGATCACGGGAAAAAGCAAATAATCTAATTAAAAAGCTGCCAAATGATTAATTAAGGTCTAATCGTTTTTTAAGGCAATAAAGTCCTCCCCTGTCCCGAACGCTTTCGGGGTAGGGAAGGATTTAGGATGGGTCGGTGGCGGAAAAGCGTGAAGTGAGCAGGATTGTGAATTTGAGGAGATAAATTTTTATCGATTGTATTTAAGAAATGAAATGGAAGTCTTTATTTCGTTATGCCGGAACCCATCCCCTGTCCCCTTGCCCTTTTCGGTGGAAAAGGGAAGGGGTAACTCATTAATAACGCAAGGAGTTTGATAACCGGTTAAAAGCTGCAAAATCTTGAAATGTTTTTTAAGGGGAGGGAGCTACTGGAAGCGTGAAGTGAGCATGAATAGAGCATTTTTAGCGAGGCGAATCAGAGTGTGATTGTAATTAATCGTTTAGCTGTTGCTATAGTTCTAATTTTTGGAATTCATCCCAAGTTTTAATGTCGTTTAGTCCTCGAATCACGAGCGGGAGGG
>Ga0209918_1000441_pt1 | contig 27446 bp, 33 predicted proteins | sample SalPonD_shore_MG_FD_185712 | JGI IMG/M metagenome (GOLD analysis project Ga0209918, IMG submission 185712) | Salt pond soil microbial communities from South San Francisco under conditions of wetland restoration - Salt Pond MetaG... | ecosystem: Environmental > Aquatic > Marine > Intertidal zone... | reverse complement strand
GCGGCCCCCAACGCGGGGCCCACCGCCATCTTCAACGTGCCATGGGTCCCATCCCCGCCCCGTTTCTGCGCAAATTTTGTGAACCCCTCGCGCATGGCTTCAAAAATTTCTGCTTGCAAGGCGGCCGAAGGCCGAGCAGAATCCAGCGAGTAAGGGATTTCACGGAGAGGGGTGAGGACATGCAGCAGGTGCAGTCGGGGAAAGTCCGCGGGTCGGAGGTATTTTTGTGGTGCCTGATCGCCTTCGCGGCGCTGCTGATCCCCGGAGCGGACTGGGTGGTTCTGGGGGCCCTCGGCGGACTGCTGCTGGCGGAGACGGCCGTGCAGCTGACCCGCCTTGTGCTCCGGTGGGGGCACCGGGCCCGAATCCGCAGGAACTATCGCGGTGAGCATCGCCGCTGAGGAGCTGGATGGATGCCCTGGACTACGCGGCAAATGCGACAGGCCATCAAGCCCGAGAACGAGCGTCGCCGCCGGGCCGGGGAACCGCTCGTCACGCTGGAGGACCTACCGGAGGAGCCGCCGGAGGACCTATCGGCGCTGCCCGGGTCCATTCCGGCGGACCACCCGGCCTACCCCCTCCTGCCGGCGCAGAACCCCCGGGCCGGGTTTGCCCGGTTCGATGTGAAGCAGGTCATGGCCGAGGCCGAGGCAGCGAGCAACCCGCTTCCCGCCCGCGGCGGGCCGGATCCGGACGCGGACTTCGAGGAGCTGCCGCACGACCCGGTGGATCACCGGGAGCTGAGTGCCCCGGAGCTGGACGGCCTGGAGCGGGAAACTGAGCAGCAGTACCTGGAGTTCCTGAACGCCGAGCATCGGCCCCATGCCAACTCCCCCTGGCCCCAGGAGCTGCGATTGGCGGCAGCCCGGGTGGTTTGCACCCGGATCGCGCTGGGGCAGAGCCTGAATACCATCCTCGCGGCGGGGGATCGCCCCCGCTACCTCCCCTCCGCGCACAGCTTCCTATCCTGGGTGTTCCGGGACGAGGACCCTGCCATCCGCGATTGGTACGACCGAGCCCGGGAGATCCGGGCGGAGAAGTACGCCGACGAGGCGGTGGAGATCGCCGACCTCGCCCGGTACGCGGGGGGCAAGGACAACGCCACGGTCCAGGCCTGCAAGCTGCGGGTGCAGACCCGCCAGTGGGCCGCGGCCAAGTTCCACCCCAAGACCTACGGCGAGAAGGTCAACGGGGAGAGAGGGGTCAAGGTGGTGATCGGCACCAACCTGGAGGGGGCGGAGACGCAGGCCCAGGACGGGGCCTATGAGGTGAGCGTCAAGATGCCCGGCCGGGACGCCAAGGACATAACGCCGGAAGGGGAGAACCCGTGACACTGGACGAGTTGCGGCAACTCGGGGACTCCTGGGCGGCGATTCCGTACTTGGACTATCAGGTGCGGACCCTGCGGCGCATTTCTTTCCTCGAGCCGCTTGGGGAGTGGCAGGAGACTGTCTACGACGACGGAGCGCCGGTCGCGCTGGCGGACCATCCCCGTAAAGTCACCATTATTCCCGCGGAGTAGCGCGATGCCTGTAATCAAGATCTCCCGCGATCCCGCCCCCTGGCCGGATCTCCTGGGCCCTGAGGACTCCGAGGATGCCGGGCGCCGGGAGAGCGTCCTGGTCACGGGCACCCCGGAGATCGTCTTCTGGGACGACGGATCGAGTCAGCTCCCCATGGTGCTGCTGCGCTTCGAGCCGGTGGCGGAGGACGGCGCCCCGCGGGCGAACATCGGGCTCCCCGTGGTCGCCGAAATGAGCTGGCAGGCGCTCATGGCCGCGGCGGACGCGATGCGGGATATGTACCCGGACCTGGAGGGGTACGAGTCCTGCTTCCTGAAGCGGGAGGGCGGCGGGGAGGAGGAGTCCGGTTGAGCCAGGATCGCACCTTCGACATTCGGTTCCAGGCGAACCCGACCCAGAAGCGGTTCATCGAATCGCAGGCTGAGGCGGATCTGTTCGCCTGCCGGATGGGGGAGGGCAAGTCCGCAGCCCTGGCCTGGAGCATCTTCCACCACACCCGGCAGAACCCCGGGGCGGTGTGGATGATGATACGGGACACCTGGGAGAACATGCGGGACACCACGCAGAAGGAGTTCTTCGGCTGGTTCCCGCCCGGGATCATGGGGGAGTACAGGTCCTCCGAGAAGCGCTTCGTGTGGGGCGAGGCCACGGGGCTCTCCGGGGAGGTGCAGTTCGGCGGCATGGACGACCCGGCGGACGCGGCTAATCTGCAGTCCCGCTCCCTGGCCGGGGTCGCCATGGACGAGCCGGCCCCGGCCGCGGAGAGCGGCGGCATCGACGAGCTGATCTTCGACGTGGCGCTGTCCCGGCTGCGGCAGCCGGGCATGAGCTGGTATGCCATGAAGCTTGCCGAGAACAACCCCGACGAGACGCACTGGACCTATCGGCGTTTCGTGGACCCGGGGACGGAGGGGTTTGTCTGCTGGCAGACGGCAGCTCCGGAGAACCTGGGGAACTTGCCGGACGGCTATTACGAGAAGGTGGCGAAGGCCTGGGCCCACCGGCCGGACCTCCAGCGGCGCTTCCTGGAAGGGAAATTCGGCTTCCAGCAGCACGGCAAGGCGGTGACGCCGGAGTGGGCGGAGAACCTGCACTTGGCCCGGCAGCTGGACCCGTCCCCCGGCTCCGAGCTGGTCCTGCTGTGGGACGGCGGCCAGACGCCGACCTGCCTCATAACCCAGGTGACGCCCCTGGGCCACTGGCTCGTCCTGGAGTCCCATGTCGGGGAGGACATCGGCATGACCCAGCTGGTGGAGGACATCGTGAAGCCCCGGATGCGCTCCCGCTTCCACAGCTTCCGCTGGCGGCACACCGGGGACCCCAACCTGTCCTCCCCCGAACAGTCGGACAGCCGCAACTCCGCGACCAAGGTGATAACCGGGCAGCTCGGGGGGCCGTTCATCCCCGGGCCGATCTCGGTGGACCACCGGGTAGAGCCCCTGCGGGCCATCCTGCGCCGGACCCAGCAGGGGCGCGGCGTGGTTCAGGTGGACAGCCAGCGGGCCAAGGAGGTGTGGCACGCCCTGCGGGGCGGCTGGCACTACCACATCGACCGCTCCGGGAATATCGGCGACATCGTGAAGGACATGCACTCCCACCCCGGGGACTGCATGGGGTACGGTGCCTCTTTGCTGTTCCCCCTGTCGAAGATCCAGCGGGGCTCGGAGGATCGCAGGCGGCCCCAGCAGGCTTCGTACTTCCGCGGGCGCCGGAGGCCCGGGGACGGCCTCGGGATCGGCCGCCCGGACGTAAGGATGCCCCGGGAGGGGCGAAAAATAGGCGGAGGAGGCAACCGATGAGCGGACTGGCGGCGGGCAAGGCGTACATCAGCAAGGACTTCGGGGCCGCGGGCACCACCGGCACCATGCAACTGCGCCAGCAGGAGCAGGTGGCCGTCTCCCTTACCGGGTCCGGCATGACGGCCACCGTGGACCTAGAGCGCTCCCTGGACGGGGGGACGACCTGGGGCGTGGTGCAGAGCTGGAGTGCGCCGGCCGAGTTCGACTACCGTGCGCCCTGCGGACAGCTCTTGCGCGTCAACTGCTCCAGCTACACCTCGGGAACCCCCTCCGTTCGGGTACGGAAAGGCGACTAGACCATGGCCCTCGGCGTACAGATCCAGATGGGCACCTCGGGCCCCGAGAGCGGGTCCGGGCCGGCGCCACCGGCCCAGGGGGCGGCGGTAGATCCCCAGGCCATCCCGGAGCAGGACATCGTGGATGCCCTGGCCGGCTACAAGCGCGAGGCCCAGGAGGCCCGCCGGGGCGGGCCGAATGCTCGGGATCAGGTCTGGGAGGACAACTGGGACCTCTACTGGGGCCGGATGGACTACAGCGACAAGGCCGATTGGCAGTCCACCGAGGTCATGCCCGAGGCCCCGCAGTACGTGGATCGCTGGTCGGCGGCCATGCGCGAGGCTCTGAACCAGGGGGGACCCTGGTTCGAGCCCGTGGACCCGGCCGACCCGGACAGCGAGCTTACCCCGCACATCCGGAGGTTCATGGACTATCTGCTCGCTCGCTGCGGGCGGACCCCGGACGGCCACCCCACCGATTTCTCCTCGGTCTTCGAGGACATGATGAAGATAGCCACCATCATGCAGATTGGGGCGACGGTGACATGGCGGAACGACTCCCAGACCGGGGGGTACGTGGCCGTGGACGTGGCCGACCCGCGGCGCATTTGGGTGGACCACACCGGCCGGGGGCTCTACCGGCTCCGGCAATACGAGCTGGACATGCACCAGCTGGTAGCGATGGGCCGCCTCGTAGACGGACAGGGGCAGCCGCTCTACAACATGCAGGCCATCCAGAACCTGCAGGCCCAGGAGGCGGAGCGGCTGCGCGAGGAGCGTCTGCGGTCCTCGGGGCACACCCAGGAAACCCCCTCCGGGCGCCGCCCGGTGAAGATCGACGAGTGGCTGGCGACCGTGATCCTTCCAGACGGCCGGGTGGCGGCCGAGAACAGCCTGATAATGGTCGCCAACGACCGGCACATCATCCGGGGTCCCGAGCCCAACCCCTTCTGGCACGGGCGCGACTGGACCGTGACGGCTCCCCTGATCTCCGTTCCCCTGTCGGTCTACGGGCGGAGCTACATGGAGGATTGGTCCTCCGTGGCCCGGAGCTACATTGAGCTGACCAACCTCATTCTGGACGGCACCTATACCTCCACCCTCCGGGCCTTTGCCTGTGTCCCGGAGAACCTGGAGGACCCCACGCAGCTCAACGAGGGGATAACGCCCAACAAGATGCTGGAGCTGCAGGAGGGCAGCGATGCCCGCCACTTTATGAGCAGCATCGACCTCGGGCAGCTTCCCCCGGAGTCGGTAACGGTGTGGCAGGCCCTGAAGGCTGAAATGCGGGAGGGGGCCAAGCTCTCGGAGATCAGCCTGGGGCAGCTTCCCCCGAAAGGGGACATCACCGCTACCGAGGTCGGGGCCGTGCAGCAGTCCAGCTCTTCCCTGATCCGGAGCATGGCCCGGACGGTGGAGGGCCGGGGCCTGGAGCCCACGCTGACCCTGGTATGGCAGACCGGGCTCCAGCATACCGATTTCCAGGACGCCGAGGTCCGGCAGGAGCTGGGCGAGGAAACCGCTTACATGCTCAACGTCCGCCGGCAGGAGTTCCGGCGCCGGAATATCCGGTTTCGGGTGCGCGGCATATCGGCGCTGGTGGATCGGCAGACTAAGCTCAAGGCTCTCCTCGCGGCGCTCAATACCATCAGCACTTCGCCCATTTTGCTGAAGGAGTTCCTGCAGATGTACAGCCCGCGGCAACTCATGGACGAGCTGATGCGGCTTTACGGGGTGGACGGCGAGACGCTGAAGCCGTCCCGGCAGGAGCAGATGGTGCGGGACATCGTTCGGCAGTCGGAGCAGGCCGCTCAGGCTGTCCAGAACGCCCAGGGCAGCCAGGGCGGGGCCGGCGGGACCGGGGCGGACGGAAGCGGGGACGGAACCACAGAGAACCCCGGGCAGAGCCGCCGGGCTCCGACCACCGAGAACCAGACGGGAGGGTGAAGACATGCGTAAATCCGGACGCGGGAAGCTGAACATCGGCGGCTCCGGCACGAACCACCTCAAGCGGAGCGGCGTGGACAATGCTTCCCAGGAGCGCGGCTATGTGGCCGAGAACTCCTTCGCGGACGCCCTTCGGAAGCGCCGCAAGCTGGAGGAGCGGATGATGAACCAGGGGGCGGACCAGCAGACCGTGGACAAGTACCGGACGAATCAGAAGACCTTCCAGAAGATGAACAACGGCAATGGCAAGGGCCGCAGCCGGAAGAACCACAACGGAGGGACCGGGTGAGCTATCCACGGCGCCCCCGGAGCCCGGACGAGGCCCGGGGAATGGTGGAGGACGGGCCGGGCTTGCACCTCGCCAAGCAGATTGTGGAGGAGGAGCTGGCCCGGCGGGAGGAGCAGGTACGCAAGCGGATTTTCAAGGCCTTGCAGGAGGGCCGAGAGTTGAGCGGGGCCGAGGCCATCCAGGGCTGGATGTCCCTGTTCCACCTGGACTCCATCCGGAAGAGCCTGGGCAGCCGGGAAAAGGCGCTCGGGCGGGCAAGTGAGCAGGCTGGGTACGACATCAACAGGAGGGAATAACCCATGGCGGAAGAGACGGGGCAGCAGGAAGCCGGGCAGCCGGCACAGCAGCCGCAGCGGGGCCAGGGGGCGCAGGTAGCCTTCCCCGTTATCGGGAATCCGGAAGCCGAGCGCCGGATGGAAGAGCAGGAGCGGCAGCAGCAGCAGCAGCAGCAGGGCCGCTCGCTCCAGGAGCGGGACCCGGCCGTGGATCCGGGCCAGCAGCCCCCGGCCCAGGGCCAGGGCCAGGGCCAGGACCAGCAGCCCCCGGCCCAGGGCCAGGGCCAGGGCCAGGGCCAGGACCAGCAGCCCCCGGCCCAGGGCCAGGGCCAGGACCAGCAGCCCCCGGCCCAGCCGGACCCCTGGCAGGAGCGGGAGCGCCAGTACCAGGACACGATCACCCGGCTGCTTCAGCAGCAGGCCCCGGCCCAGACCCCGCAGCCGCAGGGCTACCCGCAGCCGCAGCCGGCCCCGCAGCCGCAGGGCTACCCGCAGCCGCAGCCGGCCCCGCAGCCGCAGCCGGCCCCGCAGCCGCAGCCCCCGCAGCTGCCCGATCCCGTCATGGAGCCCGAGGAGTTTAACCGGGCTCTTACGACATGGATCACCCAGCAGCAGGCCCCGGCCCAGACCCCGCAACCGCAGGGCTACCCGCAGGGCTACCCGCAGGGCTACCCGCAGCCGCAGCCGCAGCCGCAGCCGCAGCCGGCCCCGCAGGGGCAGGGCGCCTCCGGGCAGGGGCTCAGTCCGGCGGTGGGGGAGGCCTTGTGGTCCAAATTCTCCGCGGCCTACCCCCAACTGGCCCAGCATGAGGCCCTGATTACGGGTGTGATCGGGAACGAGTTCAGCAAGCTCCAGCAGGCCAACGTGGATCCGGGGCAGTACGCTTCCGTGGATCCGGATGGGCTGGTGCGCCGGATCGGCATGGCGGCCCAGGAGGAAATGCAGCGGCTCACGGGCGGCCAGCCCGCGGCACCGGCCGGTGGCCAGCCCGCGGCACCGGCCGGTGGCCAGCCCGCGGCACCGGCCGGCGGCCAGCCCCAGGCGCCTGCGGCGGACTCCCGGGCCGCCGGCATTCAGGGAGGCTCCCCTTCGCCCGGGGTGGCCGCCTCCGGAGAGTCGGGAGGATCCAGCAGCTTCGTGCAGGAAATGAAGTCCATGCAGACGGAAAGCGGGTTCTTCTGATGGCGAGGGACAGAAACACATCCACTGTTCAGTTCCCCAGTCTACCGGAGAACGAATGGGCCCACTCGCTTATCGAGAAGCTGTCCGAAGAAAAATTCTACGGGGACTTGAAACTGTCTTTCCGGGAGGGCAGGATTTACATAGCCGGTAAGCGAGAAACCATCAAACCTAGCTGAATCGGCGATGGCCCGTGGCATTGGAGTACCCAAGCACAGGGCGCTTTCAGCAACAGAGGGAGCGTTACAATGGCTTGGGAATGGGATGCACCCACGGGGACCTATCGCAATCACTTCCTGTCCAGCCGGATCCGGCGGGAGGCGATTGCGGATGCGCAGTTCATGCGCTTCTTGAGCCCGGAGCCCGGCTTTGGGAAGGGCAAGGGCGCTTCGGTGACGATCACCCGGATGATGCAGCTGCCCCTGGCCGGGCGGGTGTCCGAACAGGATCAGCTGCCTTCCGGTCGCCCCAACATTGACACGAAGCAGGTCCCCGTGTCGGAGTGGGGCTTCAAGATCAACATGACCGAGTTCGAGCAGAACCTGACCCACTTCGACCTGACCAATCGGTTCCAGCAGATGCTGCGGGACCAGAAGCGTCTTACCCTCGACAAGATGGCGGCGGACGCGCTTCTGACCACCCCCTACAAGTACATCCCGGTGTCCACCGGAGGGGTCTTCGACACGGACGGAACTCCGTCCACCACCGCGGATACCAACCTGGACATCGCCGGTCTGCGGGAGATCCACGACGAGCTGAAGGGCGGCCTCAAGGTGCCGCCGTTCCGCAACGGCATGTACATCGGGATCCTCTCCACCCGGGCCGCCCGGGGGATCAAGAACGACCCCGAGTACAAGGACTGGCTGGCCCCCTCCACCTCGGATCCGCTCCGTGACGGCCGGCTCCGGGACGTGGAGAACTTCGCCCTGTTCGAGACGAACAACTACGACGCGCTGCAGAACGCTATCGGGTCCGGCGGCGTGGCGGGGGAGGCCGTGTTCTTCGGAGCCGACGCCGGCTTCCTGGCGACGGTCATGGAGCCCGAGCTGCGGGCCGGGATCCCCACCGACCTCGGCCGGTTCCGCGAGGTCGGCTGGGTCGGAACCCTCGAAGCGGGACTGACCTGGGACACCGCGGCCAATGCTCGCGTGGTCCACGTCACCTCTCAGTAAACCTCGGCGTAAAGGAGAAAGGCTGATGCGTTACGAAACCCAGACCTACCGGGCCGAGGGGGTGGCGCTGGACGCGCTTGCGGACGTTCTCAACCACGTCGCGGCTCGGCCCATGATCGTCCGGCGTTTCGGGGTGATCCAGGACGGAGGCACGGATCCGGGCACCGGACTGGTCCTCCAGCTGGACAAGCGCCCCGCGGCGGGGTCCGACACCAACCGGGCCCAGCAGGACACCCTCCAGCCTACGGCGGCCATCGGCCAGGGGAGCGGGGTCTACCGGGACCTGACCTCCCGCGTGGAGGTGGACGTCGGCGAGGAGCTGGTCTTGGCGGTGGGAACCGCCGGCAGCGCTGGGGCGACGGGGACCGTGTTCCTGGAGGTGGACGAGCTTCCCTTCAGCGGCACCCGTGCCACCACCAACATGACGGGGCAGTAACCATGACGCTTTACGGCGGGGCCAAGGAGCCCAAGAGCATCGCCGCCCTCACGGAGAATGGGGGCGCCGTGGGCGGGACCAACGACGGGGACCTCCCGGATATCAGCACCGTGTCCAGCCCCCCGACCCAGGCCGAGGTGCAGGCCCTCCGGGACGCGGTGCGGGAGTGTGCCGCCCAAATCAACCAGCTGCGAAGCGCTTTGCTGCGCGGCTAACAGGAGGCGGGCATGATCGACAAGGACCGGGGAGTAACCATCCGGCGCCACCTCACGGGCATCCAGGTCTGCATGTACAAGGACGCCCCCGGGGAGTTCTTTGACATCAACGGCAACCCGGTCGGGGAGGAGCTGGCCGCCCAGGCCGGCTTCGATACGGAGGCGCTGGAGCGGGAGCGGCAGAAACGCGAGCGGATGGCCGAGGCGCAGAAGCGCATCGAGCAGGAATACGCCTCGGAGTCCGAGCGCGTGGAGCAGGAGATCAACGCGGGCTTGCAGGAGGAGATCCCCGGATACTCGGTCCAGCATGTGGGCGGGGGGCGCTACGGGGTGGTCGATGCCTCCGGCAACCGGATCACCAGCAAGCCCATGTCCAAGGACGAGGCCGAGGTCTTCCTGAAGAACCTGCAGACCGATGGGAGCGAGGAAGATGGGGAAGCGTAAGCAACGTGGCGGGGGACGCCGCCGGTAGCGACGGAGGGGCGGCCCGGAGCCGCCCCTTTTTTCTTCCATGCAGGAGGCCGGAATGCCGGATTTCGCCACGATCAAGGGGCGCGTAGAGGAGTACGTTATGGACCTCCCCCAGGCCACTTCGGCGCTAATCGGAGACTGGGTGAACAAGGCCCTGCGAGACTTCCAGGATCACCACAATTTCCGGTGCATGGAGGCCTCCTTTGCGCTCACCACCACCGCCGGGACCCGAACCCTGGGGGCCAAGCCCAACGACTGGAAGGAGTCCCGGGCCAACCCCTGGCTGCATCGCGGGAGCCACGGGGCCCAGACCATCGAGTGGGCGGTGTCGCAGCACCAGATGCACTACCTCTTCTCCGAGGACGACCCCAACGACAAGGGGGCCCCGGCTTTCATCCTGGAGGGGGTGTCCGATGTCTCCGTCTACCCTTACCCGGACGGGTCCAGTCAATGGGGGGACGGGGAGTACCGGGTGAACATCCCCTACTGGGCCTATTTCCCCGCCCTGGCGGCGGACACCGCGACCAACTGGTTCACGGAAAACCTTGATTGGGGGCTGGTCTTCTTCGCCGCGGCGGAGGGGATGGACTTCAACCGGGAGGAGAAGCGGGCGCAGTACTACCGCCAGCGGGCCTCCCAGGAGTTCACCCGGGTGCAGCGGCAGGATGCGCGGTCCCGCACCCGCAGGGCCAATACCCTCGTTCCCCTGAAGGGGGTTCATGGAATGCCGAGGGGTCGCCGCCGGTATACCGGACGGCGGAATCTGTAGGAGCCGGACATGGCGAACATCGACAAGACCAATCCCACCGATCAGGCTCAGGTATCGCAGTACCCGGCCAATGAGCGCTCTTCTCGAAGCGCTCTGGAAACGATTCTGGCTGCAGACCATGTGGCGGGGAACAATACCGCCGACGACGGCAAGCACCAGATTGTGCGCTTGATCGTACAGGTAGCTCCAGCCAACACCGCAGGGGAAGGGAAGCTCTATTCCCGGAACCCGAGCGGGCCGGCCGAACTGTACTTCAAGGATTCTGTAGGGAACGAAGTGCAGCTTACCAGTGGCGGAGTGGTTCCTCAGGCTTCTCTGCAGCAGGGGTCCGGATCGGGGCTCGACGCAGATAAGTGGGACGGGGGAAACAAGACCGTATCCACCTCCGCACCCTCCGGGGGCTCCAACGGGGACGTCTGGTTCCAGTATTAAGGAGGGCACTATGCCCATCTACATAAAGGTGTCCGGAACCTGGAGGGAGATAAAGAACGTATGGGTCAAGGTAGCCGGCACCTGGAGAAAGATGAAGAACGTATACGCCAAGGACGGGGGTTCTTGGCGAAGGGTGCATAATCAGCAGATAGACCTGACAGTGAGCCAGTGGCAGATCAGCTACAACGTTCTGTCGGCTGCAGGGAACCCCGATCACCCGGTTGATGTGGTAGTGAACGTCAACAACGCTCTGGGGGGAAATTACAGTAGCCGCAGCGCGGCGCTGATAGTACCTGCCTTCCCGGCCGGTTCTACGGTAAAGATCGTGAACAATTCCGGGATTTACGGGTACCCGGGCCTGGGAGGGGCGGGGGGAAGTGCTCACGCAACCGGGAATAACATCGGCGCATCCAATGGTCTTGCGGCCGGAGACGGGGGGCCGGCCGTGGAGATCCATATGGACGTCTCGATCCAGAATAACGGTTCCCTCTTCGGCGGTGGCGGAGGAGGGGGCGGAGGAGGCGGGAGTGCCGAGTTTTCCGCGATCCGATTGAACCGCGGAGCTGCCGGCGGTGGCGGAGGAGGAGGCGCCGGGGCGGGGTGGCCCCAGCAGGCGGGGGCGTCCGGCGGGTCGGCCAGCGGGGACACGGCGGCATCCGGGTCCGCGGGCGGAGCCGGGAATGCCTCCAACTATGGCGCAGGAGGCGCAGGAGGGAGCGCTACGGACGAAACCGGGTACGCAACCGCTCACGGCGGAGTCGGTGGCGGGGGCGGCGCGTTGGATGCTAACGGAAGCACAGGATCGGGGGGCAACGTTACCGGGAGTCCTGCCGGGACGAACAACGGAGCAGGCGGGGCGGGCGGGAAGGCCGGTCCCCAGGTGAAGACAAACGGGTTTACCGTTACATGGATATGAGCATAGGGATCGGCTTCGCCCGAAGGGAAATAGAGTTCTATCGACTACGCGAATACCGCGGGGATCGGCTCCACATATTCGAGCAAACGCTTGACGTCCAGTTCGGCCCGTTTCGGTGTCCGACCTATTGCATTCGCTATCGCAGGGATGGCGTGGACTACTATCCCATGCATATGCTCATGTCCCCGGTAGAGCTTGCCACCTACCAGGAGGCCGTCGAGGCAGCGACCGGGAGGGTGGGGACGACCGGGTTTGGGCTCGGATACGTGGCGCTTCGGATGGCCCAGAAGCCCGAGGTCACGGAGGTGGTTGTGGTGGAGCGGGAGCCCGAAGCTCAGGGCATACTGGAGGCCTTGAGGCGGTTCCACCCTCGCCTGACGGAGAAGATAACCCTGCGCATATCCCCGCTGGAGGAATACAAAGACCCTGAGCCCTTCGATTTCTTCTGGCTGGACCACTTCCCTACCGCGCCTCGGAAAAACGAGCTGTGGGAGGATTTCGGGACTCTGTATGCCAACTGCAGGGTGAAACGCGGAGGCTTCTGGCGCTTTCCTTCCGTGCTCGCCTTGGCGGGCCCCTTGGCCCGGAACATTCCGAACCTGGAGGAGGAGCGGAGGTGGGCAAAGCGAGTGGCCTCCCTTCGGGTTCTCCCGCTCCTGGACGAATACCATCCGGTAGAGGCCTTTGAGATAGCGAAAATGGTGGGGGAGGGGAATGTCAAATAAGCCTACCGATCCTGTCCTGACGCCGAATCTGGGCCTGTACCTGGACCGCCCCCGAGCGGCCATGAAGCCGCGTATGCTCTCCAGCTGCCTCAACATCAGGATCAAGGAGGGGGAGATTCGGCGGGAGCAGATGGGGTGGGCAACGTTCCCGGACGGCGTGACCCCGCTTAACCTCGACGGACGCCCGGTGGAGCTTATCGAGAATTTCTTCCCCACGCAGGGCGGGCAGGTCCTGGTCTTCGGGAACACCACCGACCTCTTTGAGTGGGACGATGTGAACAGCGTGGTGCGGTATCTCACCCCGCGCTACGAGACGGGGACGGTAGGGGTGACGAACGGGTCCGTAACCGTGACAGGGACGTCCACCGCCTGGAGCACGAACCTGAAGGCTGGGGACTTCTTCCATCCGGGGGCTACCGGCCAGCGGGACCCCGCGGCGAGCTGGTACCAGATCGCCTCCGTGGATTCGGACACCCAGATCACCCTCTCTTCCGCCGTTACGGAGGCCACGCAGAGCGGGATCGCCTACACGGCTCGGCAGGCCTTCACCGGGGACAAGCGGGACTACTGGCGAACGGTCACTTTCCCTCGCGGAGGGGGGACCCTGGGCGGGGACCCGAATCAGCCGGATCGCATGTACATGAGCAACGGCATTGACAAGGTAGTGGCCTGGGATTCGGCCTCCTCCCAGGTGTATGTGCCCAACCTGGGGAACATAGCTTCCGCGAAAACGCTGGCTCGCTACAAAAACATGCTCGTCCTGGGGAACATAAGCGACGCTTCCGGCACGAAAAAGCCCTATTCCATACGCAATTCGGCCATCGGGGAGCCGGAGAACCACACCTCCAAGGAGGCGGCCGAGTATGTGGTCCACGACGGTGTGGACCCCATCCTGACCATGCTCTCGCTCGGGGACACCCTGGTGGTCTATGCTGAGCGCTCCGTCATCCTGGTGTCTTACGTGGGGGATCCGTTCAACTTCGCCTTTCGCTCGGCCGTAGGCGGGGTGGGTCCCATTGCTGGCCGGGCGGTGGCGGACTACGGGGATGTCCACTCCTTCCTGGGGCCGGATGCGCAGTACGAGTTCGATGGCGTGAATATCCGGGAGACGGGGTACCACGTATGGCGGGACGTCCTCCGCCAGCACTCCCCGCAGCGCATTGACGCTTTCTTGTCGCACTTCGATGAGGAGAACGGCGAGGTGCTGTGGGCTTGTCCGCTGAATACGGACGCGGACACCACGAACGGGGCCCCGGAGAACGCCTATGTGGAGCATTACCTGGAGCTGGTGGGGCAGAATGACCCGACTCCCGTGACCTACCGGGATCTTCCGGCCACGGCCACGGGGTATTTTCAGCGGGAAAAGACCCTCACCTTCAACGCCTTGACCAGTTCCTGGGCCGAGCAGAACTACCGCTGGAATGATCGGTTCCTGCAGGCCGCTTTCCCCTGGAATCTCTTCGGAGACGAGAACGGCAATGTGTTTGTCCTGGGGGAGAGGGACAGCCATGACGGGGCGGCCTTTGCCTCCTATGCTCGTACCGGCCGGATCTCGCTCGGCAGCACCCGGGCGAAGGGGGTACTGACTCGGGTGTACCCGTTCGCGGGGGAGCTTCCTGCGGCGAGCTACCCTCTGGAGGTGTACGCCCATGCGGCGACCCAGGTGAGCGGGGATACCACCGAGCACGGCCCCTACGATTTCGACCTTACCCAACAAGGACGACATTTCGTGCCGATCCGCGTGGTGGCTCGCTACGCGGAGCTGGAGTTTCGGAGCTACGGCGCGGGGGCCCCTTGGTCCCTGTCCGGGTGGAAGATCGACGTGGCGAGCGCGGGGGAGCGCTGATGGAACGGGGAAGACAGGCTGTGGAGCGGGCCCTGCGGCGGCGGGCCGGGCCGGATCAGAGGCGGTCGCAGGAGATCTTGGAGCACCACCACCGGCAGGAGGACCTGTTCGTGTACTGCCCGCAATGCGGGGCTCGGCGGTATGGCCCCCTCGCCACGCTGCGTACTACCCCCTGCGAGGAGTGTGGTCATGCTCCGTAAGGTCCTCTCCTTCCCGTTCATGCCCCGAGGCTCGGGGGCGTACGACCCACCCGCCCTGCGCCGTCAGCTGGAGAACTTGGTTTCCACGCTGACCCGGGTGCTCGGGGAGCACGGATCGACCATCAATCGGCTGGTGGATACCGCCAACGCCTTGCCGCCCCACAATGACGGGTTTGAGGAAGGGGAACCCAATCTCCTGCAGAAGGACCATAGCCACGTAACGCCCATCGGCTGGAGGTTTATCCACCATAGCCAGGGCAGCTTTAACCTTTTTGGATACTCCCAGCTTACTCCGGCCAACTCCCCCGGAAGCTATAGCTACGGGAGTGAAACATTCTACGCAGCTATGGGATCGTGGAGTATCGCCAAGGAGTATCAGGTTCACGGGGGTGGCAGCCTCACGGTGTCTGTACAGGTTCGGGCGAATAAGAACGGCCCCTGGGTGGCTCCCGGTGCGGGAGAGGACTTCTACGCGGAGGACGACGGATTCCTGATTATTGAGGAGTTCACGGGAACGGGGGATCTCTATAAGCGCACCTTTAGTACAACCGCATCGCATCAGGAGTACGACCGGAACGGGGATTATAACTACCAGGACTTTGTAGAGTGCAGTCACACGCTTACTGTTCTTGATAGGACTTCTTATGTTCGAGTCACTTTGGTAGCTACGGATAAAACGAACAGTCCGGGCCCCATCCCTGTCTACTCTCCAAACGCCAATGTGCTTTTTGACGATTTCTCTTTTACATATGATCGAAAGTATTACGATATCACCATGTTCGGGGGCATCCATGAGCATTCTGAAATGTATGCTTACGGTAGCGCCAGCGCCAGTAATCTTGTCCTTACGGACTCCTATCAGGCGGTAAAAGGGATTTGGTCCGGAGTTAGTTTACAGGATCCTAACTATTCTTTTGACACATCCACAGGTGTTCTAACTATTCTTTTGACACATCCACAGGTGTTCTTACAGTCTATTCCCCCGGAAAGTATGAGATATACTTCTCTACTCTCATTTTCATAACAAACGGGGATACGGCGAGAAGCACTTCTACGTTAAGACTCAATGTGAATGGCTCGGTGGTCGGCAACGTTCAGCAATATGGCTACCATAGAGCTGGCACAGAGTCCACGAATGATGTTCAGTTCTCTACAATACGGACTCTTAATGCCCGGGGTACCTTGTCCGTATGGGTAAAGCGTAGGACGGGGACCTCGCAGCTGGAGTTATACCCCCATGTAACCCGCCTGATCGTCAAGAAGATCGCGCACTACTGATGGGGGAGGAGAATGTCCTTCGGCTTCAAGATCCCCGGGCTCTCGGCCTTCCGGGCCTGGATGCATTCCTGGAGCGGGCGTTTCGGCAGTCGGCGGCCCCCGCTAGCTGGCGGAGGGCCCGTCCCGAGGTGGAAGCCCTGCTGCAGCAGCCGGCAGCGGCCGTTCTTGTCGGGCGAGAAGGCGCCGATTGGGGAGCGGTGGCTATCGTGTTCACCCCCATATCGGCACTCATGTCGGAGGGGGAGGTTTTCTACGCCTACAACGAAGGCGGAGCTGTCCTGAGACGCCGCATGGCCCGTGCTGTAATCGCGTTTTGTCGAGAGCGGGGATGCGCTACACTACAAGCCGTAGACGCGAGTTGTAGGGGAAAACCCTATGAACGCTGGGTGACTCCCCTGCTTGGCACCCCCAAACAGGCGGGGACCTTGTACCGCTTCCGGATTGGATAGGGGGAGTACCCATGGGTGGACGTAGCACAAGCAGTTTCCTGTTCGGGAGCAAGGGCAAGTCCGGCAAGGTGGTGGACGTCACTCCGAGCCAGTACACCAAGCTCCGGAATCCGATCTCGGACGCCCTCTCGGGGATGGTGAAGAGCGGGGGGATGCCGCAGTACGGGGGCTCTTTCACGGCCCCGTTGACGGGCCATGAGCAGAATCTGCTGAACGGCGCGTACAACGCCTCCCGGCCGTCCCAGGATACGAGCAACGCCCTGGACATGCTGAACAACACGGTGTCGGGGAACTACCTCTCCCCCAGCAGCAACCCTTTCCTGCACGACGCCATTCAGCAGGCCCAGGATTCCGTCACCCGGAACTTCAACCAGACGGTCATGCCTCGGCTCCGCTCCCAGGCCACGCAGCAGGGGCAGTTCGTCCAGTCCGGCGGCTCCAGCCCCTTCGACCGAGCGGCGGCCATAGCGAGTCAGGGGCTCGCCCACAATCTGGCCGGGGTGGCCTCGCAAATGAGCATGCAGAACTACCAGAACGAGCGCTCCAACCAGCTCAATGCGGCCAGCCAGATTCCCCAGATCCAGTCCGCGGATCTGCAGCGTATGTTGGACGGGCTACACGCCCAGGCGCTCCCCCGGCTTATTCAGCAGCACGGCATTGACGCCGGGCTCAAGGAGTTCCGCCGGCAGCAGGATTCGCTGTTGCAGGCCCTCAAGCTGGCGGGCGGACTCAGCCAGCCTACCACCCACGCTTTCCAGCCTACGCCGTCTCAGCCCGGCCTGTTCCAGAGCGCCCTGACCTCCTTCGCGGGGGGCGCGGGGCAGACGGCCGGGAAAGCGGCATAGGGGGCCACCATGGCACAGGTTGTAGCAACTGGACCCACCCCGCCCCGGCCAAACATGGGGGCGGCCCTGGGGCAGGCCCTGGGCTTTCTCGGCGGGCGATATGCCGGGAACGCCATTCGCCAATGGCAACACGATCAGCGGCTCCATCAGCAGGCTCAGGACCTCAACGGGGTCCTCACCAGCGTGGCGGGGGCGGCCGGCGCTCCCGCCGTGCCCAATCCCGGAGGCGGCGGGCCTTCCGGGGCCCCTGCGCCCCCCGGCGTGGACCTGAACGCCGAGCGGGCTGCGGTGGATCGGCTGGCTCAGGGGGGAACGCCGTTCGCGCATGTCTTCGGGAACCTGAACGATCAGCAGCGCACGGACCTGACCCAGGCCCTCCTGCGGGGCGGGACCAAGCCCTCCGATCTGGTCAGCCTCATGGTACCCCCGACCCCCAAGTTCCAGACCGAGACGGTTGGGAATCGGCTCTATGCCTTTAATCCTTCCACGGGGCAGTTCCGGCAGGGGCCCGCGGCACCTTCCGACCTGACGCCCAAGAAGCAGATGGTCCGGGAGTACAACAAGCTCCAGAACGGCGCGATCACCCCCGGGGAGTTCCAGAAGCGTCGCCGTTTGCTCCTGGCCGACCAGAATAACAGCGGATCCGACCTCCTGGACGGCAACGGCAACGTGAAGGTCAAGGCCTCCAACGCCATGCGCCGGATGATCGCGGATCAAGTGGGGGTCGGGATCAACCCCCAGACGGGGGAGTTCACGGGGAGTCCCGAGAAGCGGCACCTCGCCGGGAATGCCCTGAAGACTGCGGAGGGCATGATCCGTGGGCGACAGGTGCACGGGGCCGGTACCGCGGTGCTCAACGCCCTGGACCAGCTCCACGGGCAGCCCGGAGGCGCTTCGGGGCAGGACACGGTGCAGGTTCCGCTTCCCGAATCGACCCGGAAAAACCTCCTCACCCAGAACGCGAATATCGACCGGATCCTGGCACAGGGGCAGAACATCGCGGATAGCGTGGCCCAATCCACGGGCATCGTGTCCAATGGCAAGGCCCTCCTGGACGCTACGGTGGGGCAGCTCACGTCGGCCCTGGGGGGATCGGGGTCCCTTTTCCCGGATACCCAGGAGAGCCGGCAGCAGCTCCGCATGTTCAACCAGCAGGTGAAGCGGGCCATCGTGAACAACCCCCGCTACCCGGTGGCCGAGCAGCAGATGGTGCAGAGGATGCTCCCGGATCCGCAGTCGTGGTTCACCAACCCGCATACGGCGCTTCAGAACTTCCAGCAGCTCATGCACCACCTCTCGCAGGTGCGCACCCAGAATGAGCAGCAGCTGCAAGGGAACTCGGCCTCCGCGGCCGGGGCGGCGTCGGGGCAGGACGGCGGGGCCTCCTCCGCGATGGGCGGAACGGACCATGTGCAGGGGGCCGTGACCGGCCAGCCGTCTCCGGCGGCCCCGGGGGCGCCCAATACCCATCAGGCGGGCCCCGGCGCCGCCCCTCAGTGGTCGCCCGATCAGCAGCAGACCATCAACAACGCGAAGCAGGCCATTCAGAGCGGGGCTTCGCGGCAGGGTGTGATTCAGAAGATGTTGAGCAACGGCTGGACCCAGCAGCAGATCAACGACGCGGGGCTATGAAATGGCGCTCACCTTTGAGGACGTTCCTCGGGCGCAGGACGGTAACAGCACGGGCTCTGCGGGACAGACGGGGGGCTCTGCGGGGCCCCTTACGTTCGAGGATGTGCCCCGGGGGCAGGACGCCAGCGGGGGCGCCCCGCAGCCGGCAGCCCAGCCGCAGGACACGCCCAACAATGTGATTCCGGGGGCCAATATCCGGGTGGGGCCGGACGGGCAAATGACTCCGCTGCCTACTCCGGGTCAGCAGCCGGCGGCCCAGGGCGGGCAGCCGGCGGCCCAGGGCGGGCAGCCGGCGGCCCAGGGCGGGCAGCCGGCGGCCCAGGGCGGGCAACCGGGCATCTTCGCTCACGGGCAGCCCCTGCAGGAGACGGCGAGCTGGCTGAACCGCGGGGCGGCCCAGGGGCTCGCCACGCTCCTCCCCGTGGATCTGGTGAACTCCGCCCTGGGACTTGTCGGGAAGGTCCCCGGCGTCCCGGATCTGTCCACGCAGCAGCCCTTTCTGGGCTCCCAGTGGATCCAGAGCCACCTCATGCAGGGGGTATCGCCGCCTGCCGGGGCGCAGCCGGACTCCTACACCAAGCTCTTTGCCCGGGACCTGGGGGCGACCGTGACGGGCGGCATGGGCGGCGTGGGGGCCGCGAGCCTGCTGCCCGGCAAGGGGGCGGCTTCCTCTGCGCTCCGGCAGGGGGCGCAGCAGGCTCTCCGCCACCCCGTAGTCTCCGGGGCGGCCGACGTGGCCGCTGCCGGTACCGCTGCGGCGGGCGGGCGGGGCGGCAAGAAGCTGGCCCAACGCTACAACCTGGATCCCCAGGCCGGGCAAGCCCTGGGAGAAATGATCGGCGGCCTCGGCGTGGCTGCCGTGCCTGCGGCCGGCTCCGTGTCCTGGAAGCTGGCGCGGAAGACTCCCCTGGTAAGCTCCCTGACGGAACGCTCGCCCACGGTACGCGCCCGGGACCGGGTGCAATCCCTGGCCGGGGGCCCGGAGGCGGCCAAGGCGGCGGCGGGGAAGATCGGGCGGCAGGACGTTCTTCCGAGCACGGCCCCCCGGAACGACTTTGGGGGGTTCAAGCCGGGTCAGACCCTCTCCCCTGCTTCCCGGACGGAGGTTCCGCACCTGCTCTCCCTGGAGAAAGCGGTGGCCTCGGAGAACCCGTCCATCGCCCGCCGCCTGGAGGCCAACGCCCGTTCCCTGCAGGATTCCGCCCGGCAGGCGGTAAATGACCTCGGCGGGTCCACGTCGGCCAGCGACTTCAAGCAGTTTGCGCAGGCCCAGCGGGATCGCCTCACGAACGCGCTGAGTTTGCGGGCCAAGAAGGCGGCTCGCAGCCCAGCGGGATCGCCTCACGAACGCGCTGAGTTTGCGGGCCAAGAAGGCGGCTCGCATCGCGCAGCGGCGCATTGACGCCCTGAGCCCGTCCCAGTCCTCCCCGGAGGAGAACAGCCACATCGTCCGCCAGGAGCTGGAAAAGGCCCTGAACGACGCCCGGACCCAAGAGACGCAGCTGTGGAATCAGGTCCCGCAGGACCTGAAGGTGAGCACCAGCAATACCCGGCAGGCGTACCGCCATATTCTGGAGCATCAAGCCCGGAACGCGGACCAGACCGACATCCCCCCGGTGCTGAAGGAAACACTCGGGCAAATGCAGCAGCCCGGGGGGCAGGGAGGCCGGCTGGTGGATGCGAACGGGAACCCCCTCCCGACCGCGGGGGCGGGGACCGGGGGTATGCAGCTCTCCGGCGGGACCCTGCACTCCCAGGATTCCGTGCGGGAGCTGCAGACCGTCCGGAGCCGCATCCTGGATGCCATGCGCCAGGAGCGGAGTCAGGCGGCACCGAACCGTCGGGCCCTGGACAACATGGATACCGTGCAGGCGGCCGTCCTCAAGGACCTGGGGGCTGCGAGGGGGGACGTGCAGGGGCAGGCTGGGTCCGCCATTCGCACGGCTCTGGACTTCAGCCACAAGCTGAACGACAAATTCACTCGGGGCGCCGTGGGCCAAGTGCTCGGCTACGAGCGCCGCGGGGGACACCAAGTGCCCCCCGGGGAGACGCTGGATCGCACCATCGGGAAGACCGGGACGGCGGGCGGGACTGCCGCGGACCAGCTCCTTCATGCCGCCGACTCCGCGGGGCCGGAGGGGCGACAGGCCATGCAGCAGTACCTCCAGGAGGGATTCCGCCGGCAGGCGGTGGACGAGGCCACGGGGCAGGTGAACCCCAATCACGCACGGCAGTTCCTGAAGCGCAATCGGGCCGTCCTCGACCGCTTCCCCCAACTACGGGACCAGATCCGGGGGGCGGTGCAGGCGCAGGGCACGGCGGAAGCGGAGGGGCGCAAGGCGCAGCGCGTGACCAAGGTGCTTTCGGACGGAAACCGCTCGCGCACGGCGCTGTTCCTGAACGCCCCGGTGGACAAGGAAATGGAGAAGGTACTGCGCTCCCAGGACCCCGGGCGGTCCATGCAGGCCCTGGTGAATATGACCAAACGGGATTCCTCGGGACGGGCCCTGGCCGGGCTCAAGTCCTCCTTCGGGGATTACCTCTTGACCAAGAGCACGAAGCAGGACGGAACGCTCTCCGCGGACAAGATGCATAACCTGCTCACCGACTCTCGGACACAGCGGGCGGTGAATCGCCTGTTCACGCCCGACGAGCAGAAGCGGTTGCAGCAGGTGGTCCAGACCCTGAGCCTGGACGCCGAGCGCAACGCTCCGGGGCTGCCCAGCATCGGGCAGACCGTACCCCGGGAGGGGGCCCCGCGGCTTATCGACACCGTGGCAGGGATTCTCGGGGCCCACGCGGGACGGCAACTGAACACCGGGACGATCCAGGTTCCCGGAAAGTTGAGCGGCTATTTCCAGCGCACCATGGACAGAGTTTTCAACTTGAGCGAAGATCAGGCTAGGCAGTTGGTGGCTGATTCCGTTGAAGATCCGGAGCTTCTTCGGGCTCTTCTGCTCCCCGCCTCCACCCAGAAGCGGGCAGATTGGGCCGCCCGCCGGATCAACGCCTGGATGGCAGCGCCGGCCGCCTCCGCCGCGGGGGCGGTACAGAAGGACCAACCCCAGTCGCCCTCCGCCCAGAGTACGCCGTAATGGGGGGTCGAAGAATGTCCATGCTGCTTGACAAGCTCCAGGAGGTAGCCCAGATCCTCCCGTTCATCACCCAATCGGTGGATACGGGAAAGCTCAAGCTGAACAAGGGGCGGTTTACCGAATATCTCCTTCTCGCTGCGCTTGCCTCCGGGGGCGCCATGTACGGGGTGCAGCACAGCATGTCTGCGGACATCCAGAACATGAAGGAGGACCTGAAGTACCTGCGGGCCCACGCAGCGTCCCAGAAAGAGGTGAGCTATCTGCGGGACCACGCCGCCTCCAAGGACCAGATCGTGGGCCTCATAAAGCGGATTTCGCGCAACGACAGCCGCATCAGCCGCGTGGAGGACGTGGTTTTCGCCATGCGTCGGGGCGGTACGGGCAGAAAAAGGGCGAAACATGGGCGTTGACAGTTCGGTGGACGACTTCCTGGACTACCTCATGGAAGAGGAGGAGGGGGGCTACGTGGACGTGCCGGGGGATTCCGGGGGGTGCACGAAGTACGGGATCGTGCGGCGCACCCTGTCCCGCTGGAGGCGCAAGGAAGTGTCCTGCGAGGACGTGAAGGCTCTGACGAAAGGCGAGGCCCGCCACATCTACACCCAGTGGTACTACCGGGACCCCAAGTTCGACCAGATCCCGGCCACCCCCCGCAAACTCCGGAACCTCCTGGTGGATGCTGCCGTGCAGCACGGCACCGGGAAAGCGGATGCAAACCAGAGCTGCCCGGCTACCCACTGGCTTCAGGAGGCCGTGGGGGCGCACTCGGACGGCATCATCGGCCCGCACACGCTGACTGCCGTGCAAAGCGCGGACCTGGAAGCGGCCTACCGCGGAGTGCTGTCTCGCCGCCTGGAGTACTACGGCGGGATCCTGTCCAACCATCCGGATCAGGCCAAGTTCGCCCGCGGCTGGATGCGCCGGATGCGACCGTTCGTGGAGGCCGTGTAATGAACTGGTCGCAGCTGGGCAAGGAAGTGGCGCAATACGCGCCGGAGGTGGGGACCCTTATCGGCGGGCCGGCCGGGGCAGCCGTGGGCTCCCTGGTGGCGGGCGTGTTCGGGACCAAGAACGATCCCGACCAGATCGCTCAGGCTATCAAGAACGACCCGGATGCTGCTCTGAAGCTGCAGAAGCTCAAGCAGGACCACCAGGAGGAAATGCGCAGCCTCGCGCTGAAGGCCGAGGGCCGCCGTCTGGATGCCGAGGCCTCCATGCAGGAGAACGTGAACCACACGATTCAGGTTGGATACAAGCAGGGGGTGCTCTGGCGCCGGGCCGTGGGGTGGAGCTTCGCGGTGGTGGCCGCGCTCACCGTGCTTGGGGTGTTCGCCTTGGCCGCCCTGGCGATTTACGCGGATGAACCCGGCGCCATGAAGGTGATACCGGACGTGGCCGGGGCTCTGAGCGCGATCTTCTACTGCTATCTGGCTGTCCTCGGGGTGGCGGGCTACCAGGAGGGGAAGCTGGGCCGGGCCATGGCCGGGGACAAGGGCGGGACGCTGGACAAGGCGATCAAGGCCATACGAGGCGATTAGCGGGAGAGGCGGGGAAGCCGGAGGCCCCGGGCGATGCCCGGGGCTTTTTGCGCTCAGCGGAAGTACGCCTTCTCCAGGGAATCCCCCATAAGGCTGGACATAATCAACCTTCCCCTTGCAGTTTGGCCCGCCGCTGCCGGTGATAAGCCCTGGCGCAGGGGTAGCAGTAGTGGTTCCTCCCGTCCTTCCGGGCGCGGTTGGACCCGAACATTTCAAGGGGGAGGTTGAGGCGGCATCGCTGACAGAACTTCGCCTTCATGGATTCTCTCCCGTCAGCTCGCTCACAGGTTCTTCGTAAGTTCCCCGGTATCCACGTTCTCCACGTCTACCGCATGGATCTCGGCGTTCTCGGCTTCCTTTTCGCAGGCGAAGCACAGGTTAACCGACCCATTTTCGTCCTGGGCTTTGTCGGCCGCCTCACCGGGAGTCTCTGCTTCGTACTCCCCAAGGTACTTGCTGGCCGTTACCTGTCCGTAAACCTTGAATTTAGGCATGTATAGCTCCTTTACGCGCTGGCCGTGACCACGGACAGGGCCACGGATTCGTTCTCCCGCTCTGCAGCCTTGCAGGCGGCCTCGTACAGCTCCCGGACCTCGCCCTGGGAGTAGTGGGTGGTCTGGTCCCCGTTCTCGTGCCCTAGAAGGTCCTTGCGCGTCTCCAGCCCGACACCCGCCGCCCGGAGCCGGCGTCCGAAGGTGTGGCGGAGGTCATGCCAGTGGAGGGAGGCCAGACCCGCAGGGCACGGAGCGCCTGTGCGCTCCTCATAGCGCTCGGCGGCCTGCTCCCGGGCCGAGTCCCAGGCATGGCCGTTGAGACGGCTCACGGGGCCGCCTCGGCCGCCTGTGAATACCCTCTCGGGGTGAGCCCCCCGCTGGGCTTCGAGGATCCGCTGGCCGACATGGTTGGGGATCAACAGCCGCGCCTTGTTCTCCTTGGTTATCTCCGCGGGCAGCACGAACACCGAGACAGGCCCCAGGCGGCGCTCCCAGCTCCACCGGAGCTGCACGACTTCGCCCGGCCGGGGCCCGGCGTTCACCATGAACAGGGCGATGCAGGCTTGCCAGTCGGGAAGGAGCGGGAACAGGACGTCCTGTTCCAGCCAGGACAAGGGATGGGCCGGCCGGGCGTCGTCCTGGGGGAGGAGGCCGATCTGCGCGGGGCTCTCCAGCCAGGGGCGCCCGGACACCGGATCTCGCCATTTGAGGTGCGCGAGGCGCACGATGCGCCGCACCTGCTCCAGGCTGCGGTTGACCGTGGAGTTCTTCACGCCCTGCGCCTTCCGTGCCGCGATGAAGCCCTCCAGGTTCTCGTCACAGACCCGGTGCAGGGGCGTCCCGTGCAGGTAGGGATCGACATGCGACAGGTGGCGCTGGATGTCCCCGAAGGAGTCCAGGTGGTGGGACTCGCGCAGGTAGCGGTCCCGCGCCTCGTCCCACAGGAACTCCACCCGCTCGCCGCGGATCTCGCGGCGCTTCTCCTCGATCCAGCGGTCCAGCACCCGCTCCGCCTCCGCGTAGTCGGCGGTGCCGGTGGCGCCCGACAGATGGACGCGCTCCCCCTCGATCTTCATTTTCTTGTCGATGTACCAGCGGCCACTGCGCTGGCGGAGTCCGGGCCTGCGGTTCTTCCGTTCGGCCATGGGGTTCTCCTCAAGTTTTAAGTGCTTTCCGGACAAGATTGTACGCGGGGTTCCGTCCAACATGCAAATCATTTCTCAAGCGACAAGGCTGATCCCCCGCCGCTTGGCGGACATATAGGCCATAAGGGCGTCCTGCGTGTCGCGCTTGCCTTTGACGCGCTCCATGACCGCCTCGTCCCAGGTGCCGGGCACGATGATGTGGTCCACGAACACCGGGCGGTCGAAACCGGCCTGGGCCTGCCGAGTGGGCCCCACACGCTCGATCACCTGCTGGTACAGCTCCAGGTTCCAGGTGAGGCCGAAGAACACCACCCGGTTGCCGCCCCACTGGAGGTTGAGCCCGTGGCCGGCCGAGGCGGGGTGGACGAACAGCATGGGTATCCGCCCGGCGTTCCACAGGTCCTCTGTCTCCTGGGTGTCGTCCAGCACCCGGCCCTGCGGGAAGCGCTCCAGGAGGCGGGCGAGGTCGGACTGGAATTGGTAGGCCACCAGCAGCGGGCGCTGCCAGCTTTCCATGATCTCGGCCAGGGCGTCCAGCTTCTCCTTGTGGACCGGCACCCAGGAGCCCTGCGTGTCGGTGTACACCGCGCCGTTGCAGAACTGCAGGCACTTGTTGGTGGTGGCCGCGGCGTTCATGGCCTCGATCTCGGCCACGTTGCCGCCGTGCTCCACCTCCACGAAGGATTCCCGCTCCAGCTCCTCGTACTGGCGGCGGGCGTCGGCCGGCAGTTCCACCTCCACGTTGTTCGGGATCAGCTCGGGCAGATCCAGGTAGTCCTCCGCCTTCATGGACAGGGCGATGTCGCTGCACCGCGCCTGGATCTCGTCCTGGGCGTGGTCCAGGGGCTTCCACTGCACCCGCTCCTCGATGGTCACCGGCTGGAACCAGCGGGACCGGAATGCGGACAGCGTGTTGCCCAGCCGCGCCCCGCCGTCCAGCAGCGCCATCTGCCCCCACAGGTCATGGACACCGTTGGGGCTCGGGGTGCCGGTCAATTCCACAATTTTTCTGATTCTGCCCCGCATCCCGTTGATCGCTCTCCAGGGCTTCGTGGTCTTGTTCTTGACCTTGGTGCTCTCGTCCAGGATTACGAGGTCGTAGGGCCACCTGCGCGGGCCGTAGTGCTTGGCGAGCCAGTACAGCAGCCCGTAGTTGATGATGTGGATGTCTTCCCGCCCCTGGAGCAGCCGGGCGCGGCGCTTGGGCGAGCCCATAATGAGCTGTGCGGAGAGGTCGGAGAGGTGGTCCCAGCGGCCGTCCAGTTCCTTCGGCCACACCCGCTTGGCTGGACGCTTGGGGGCGACCACCAGACACCGCAGACATTCCAGCCCGCGGAGCTGCACGTTGGCGCTGGTGAGGGCAGATACCGTCTTGCCGAGCCCCATATCCAGCCACAAAGCGGACCCTGGCCTGTCCAGGGTCCAATTCGCGGCGGTCAGTTGGTAGGCGTGGAGGTCTTCGAGGCCGGGCACCTCAATCCTCCGTATGGCCGGGCTCGGGGGCCTTGGGGTGCAGAAGGTCTTCGATTTGATTTGCCTTTTCCAGATCGTCCCTGCTGCGGGGCGTCCGGTGGAGCAGCGAAAGTACGAGCATGGACAGTTCGTCTCGCCCCTCGCTCGTAAGGCTGACCACCGTGTCTTCGCGCTCCTCAATCTCCTGGCGCAGGTACACCACTTGGTCCAGCGCTTCCTGGTAGGCGTCATGCAGGGCGTCCCGGCCGTTGTGCGCCTTCAACGGCTCGCCGTACTTCTTGGCGCCCTCCCGGGAGCGGGCCCGCAGGTCCTCGACCACCTTGGGGGTGATCTCCGGGCCGGTGCCCCCGGGATCGGGCTGCCGGGCGGTGGCGACCTTGCCCCCTGGCCCCCCGGAAATGCGGGCCAGCTTCGCGTCGATCTCTGCGGTGGTCATGTGCAGCGAAGTTCCGCCGCACAGAACTGCGTTCACCCCGGACGTTTTCCGCCGAAAGCACACTGGACAGCCGGCATGGAATAGCTCCAAGTAAGGTCCGTGTTCGCTGCAGTACTTTACCCCCATCCCCTTCTCCTCTTTCAGCTATAAAAACGGTGGTTTCCCACGTCCCCGAGGCATTCCAGGGAGCGTGCATACTTCCAGTGGATATCCTTGCGGACATAGTGGTGGGCCCATACCCCGTCCCGGCCTGAAGGAGTATAGCCGTTGGCCTTCAGCTCCCGGACAATCTGCCGGGCCATCCGGAGGACGTGGGCATTCCTCATGGGGCGATTCCACCGGATCCGGTGAACCCAGGAGAATTGCGCCGGCTGGCGGACTACCTCGCACACGGAACCGGGCCACTGAGCGTCCCGGACCCGGTTGAGCGTCACCTTTGCCACCATCCGCATCCCGCGGTAGCCCTCGCCGCGGGCCTCCCAATAGAGGTTCTTGACAAGGCAGGACCGGGCTTCGGCGGACAGCTCCACCCGGCGCCGGGCCGGGGCCCGCTCCGGGGCGGCCTTCGCTGCGGGAGCGGGGGCGGACAGCT
>Ga0209918_1000440_pt1 | contig 27458 bp, 24 predicted proteins | sample SalPonD_shore_MG_FD_185712 | JGI IMG/M metagenome (GOLD analysis project Ga0209918, IMG submission 185712) | Salt pond soil microbial communities from South San Francisco under conditions of wetland restoration - Salt Pond MetaG... | ecosystem: Environmental > Aquatic > Marine > Intertidal zone... | reverse complement strand
GCCTGTCACGCAGTGTCGGCACCCCATAGCCGTAGCGTTCGATGATGGTGCGGGCGGCCGCCGAGTGGAGAAAGTTGGCGAAGTCCGCGGCCGCGGGATTGGCTGCGGCATTTTTCAGGAGCACGGCCTGTTGTTCGATGCGCGGGTACAGTCGCTCGGGTACTATCCAGCGGCTGCCGCCCTGGGGGTGATGCGGATCGCTGATTTGAGACAGCGCGACGAAAGCCGCATCGACATTGCCGGTCACCGCGAACTGAAAGGTCTGGCCGACGTTCTCGCCGCGCACGAGGTCCTGGCGGTACCGCGACCACAGTCCCAGGCGCTGCAGAGCGGTGCGGGCGGCCGCGCCGTAGGGTGCAGTCTTCGGGTTGGCGATGGCCAGCCGGGCGATGCGGCCGTGTTTGAGGTTTCGGCCGTCCGTGTCGACCCGGCGCGGGTCCCGGCTCCACAGCACCAGCCGGCCGACCGCATAGGTGAAGCGGCTGTTTTGTACGATCAGTCCGGCCTGTTCGAGTTTGCGCGGGCGGCGCACGTCGGCGGCGAGGAACAGGTCGTAAGGCGCCCCGTGGCGGATCTGCGCATACAGCTTGCCGGTCGAGCCGCTGCTGATGAGCACGCGTGCCTGGTGGTCGGCCATGAACCGCCTGGCCAATGCGCGGGAGGTCGACAGGAAGTTGGCGGCGACCGCGACATTGACTTCACGGTCATGGGCCGCAGCGGCCGGTGCGCCGAGCGCGATCCCGGCGGCAAGCATTAGAGCCAGTGATGTGCGGTCCATGCGGGAAAACACCCGGCGGGGGCTCACGGCCTCGGCTGTCGGGCGTCCATCAGGAATTCGAGCAGGGCCTTCTGCGCGTGCAGGCGATTTTCGGCCTCTTCCCAGACGACGCTTTGCGGACCGTCGATGACTTCGGCGGCCACTTCTTCGCCGCGGTGGGCGGGCAGGCAGTGCATGAACAGGGCGTCATCGGAGGCGACCGCCATGACGGCCTCGGTGACCTGGTAGTCGGCGAAGGCCCGGGCGCGCCGATTCTGCTCCTCTTCCTGGCCCATGCTGGCCCAGACGTCGGTGACGACCAGATCGGCGCCGGCCGCGGCCGTCGCTGCGCTGTCGGACGGCTCGACCGCGCTCCCGGCCGCCCGCACGATCGACGCATTGGGCTCATAACCCGAGGGGCAGGCCGTGCGCAGCGTGAAGCCGAACTGGCGGGCGGCATTGATATAGGAGTGACACATGTTGTTGCCATCGCCGATCCAGGCGACGGTTCGGCCCCGAATGGTGCCGCGGCGCTCGACATAGGTCTGGATATCGGCGAGCAGCTGACAGGGATGATAGAGATCGGTCAGGGCATTGATGACCGGCACGCGGGAATGTGCGGCGAAGCGCTCGATCTTGTCGTGCTCGTACGTGCGGATCATGATCACGTCGACCATGCGCGAGAGCACGCGCGCGGTGTCTTCGATGGGCTCGCCCCGGCCGAGCTGCGTGTCGCGCGGCGAGAGGAAGATGGCGTGGCCGCCGAACTGGGCCATGCCGGTCTCGAACGACACGCGGGTGCGCGTCGAGGACTTCTCGAACACCATGCCCAGGACACGGTTCTTCAGCGGCTCGTAGATCTCTCCGGCGTGCTGCAGGCCCTTGAGCTCGATTGCGCGTGCAATCAACGCCTCGAGCTCGGCGGGGGTCAGGTCCAGCAGGGTCAGGAAGTGCCGTGCAGTCATCGCATGATTGTCTCGCGCGGTGCGCCGTCGAGCCTATTCGGCGGCGAGGAAGGCCTTGATGAGGCCGCTGACGCCCGCGACGATGTGGTCGGCCTCCTCGTCGGTGAGGATCAGCGGCGGCAGCAGGCGCACGACCCGCTCGGCCGTGACATTGATCAGCAGACCCATCTCCAGCGCGCGGGGGACCAGCTCGGCACAGGGCTCGGCCAGCTCGATCGCCAGGAGCAGGCCGAGGCCGCGGATATCGATCACGCCCGGCTGCTCACCCAGCGCCTGGCGCAGGCCGTCGAGCATGCGATCGCCGAGGCTTGCCGCGCGTGCGGCCAGCTGTTGGTCCTCGATGGTCTGCAGTACGGCCAGTGCCGCGGCGCTGGCCAGCGGGTTGCCGCCGAAGGTCGAGCCGTGGTTGCCGGGCTGGAAGACCTCGGCGGCCTCGCCGCGGGCGAGGCACGCGCCGATGGGCACGCCGTTGCCCAGGCCCTTGGCCAGGGTGACTACATCGCCCTGCACCTCCGCCCGCTGGCTGGCCAGCCAGTGGCCGGAGCGGCCTATGCCCGTTTGGATCTCGTCGAACATCAGCAGCCAGCCGTGGCGGTCGCAGGCCTCGCGCAGTCCGGCGAGGTAGTCGTCGCCGGGCACCCGGATGCCGCCTTCGCCCTGGACGGGCTCGACCAGCACCGCGACCACATCGGGGCTGTGCGCGGCGATTTTTTCGATGGCCTCCAGATCGTCATAGGCCGCGCGCACGAAGCCCTGGACGAGCGGCTCGAAGCCCGCCTGGACCTTGCGGTTGCCGGTGGCGGTGAGCGTGGCCAGGGTGCGGCCGTGGAAGCTGCCTTCCATGACGATAATGGTCGGTTGGGCGACGCCCCGGCGATGGCCCCACAGACGCGCCAGCTTGATTGCCGCCTCGTTGGCTTCGGCGCCGGAATTGCAGAAAAAGGCGCGGTCCATGCCTGTGACGGCGGTGAGGCGATCGGCAAGTTCCTGCTGGCGGGCGACGTGATAGAGATTGGAGGTGTGCACCAGTCGACCGGCCTGCTCGCACACCGCGGCGGTGACCGCCGGATGCGCGTGGCCCAGCCCGCATACGGCGATGCCGCTCATGGCGTCGAGGTACTTGTGTTCCTGGTCGTCCCAGAGCCAGGCACCTTCACCATGGGTGAAGGTCACCGGCAGGGGCTTGTACGTACTCATCAGTGTCTGTGACATCGCGTCGGCTTTGGACATCGGAGACCGGGCGTGAAAATAAAAAAGGCAGCCTCACCGGAGGCCGCCGCCCGGACCAAAGGCGCATTGTAAAGGCTGTCGTGACACCAGGCAATGAAAAGACTTGCCTTGAAACAAGAACTTGGCTTGTGCGGGGGAGGGTGGGCAGGAGGGGAATGCCGGGGGCGGGCCGTTTCGGCCCGCCCCCGGCATTCACACATCGGCGACCGGCCCCCGTAGAGGACCGGCCTTCGATTCAGCCGAGATTCTGGGCGGCGAAGTCCCAGTTGACGAGATTCCAGAACGCCTCGAGGTACTTGGGTCGGGCGTTGCGGTAGTCGATGTAGTAGGCGTGCTCCCAGACATCGCAGGTCAGCAGCGGGGTCAGGCCCTCGGTAAGCGGGTTGCCCGCGTTGCTGGTGTTGACGATATCCAGGCTGCCGTCGCCCTTTTTCACCAGCCAGGTCCAGCCGGAGCCGAAGTTGGTGGCGGCCGAAGTGCTGAACTTGTCCTTGAAGTCGGCCACAGAGCCGAAGGCCTTGTTGATGGCGTCGGCCAGTGCGCCGGACGGCTCGCCGCCGCCCTGCGGGCTCATGCTGTTCCAGTAGAACGTGTGGTTCCAGACCTGTGCGGCATTATTGAAGATGCCGCCGCTTGCCTTCTTGATGATGTCTTCGAGCGCGAGATTTTCGAACTCGGTGCCCGGGATCAGTTTGTTGAGGTTGGCCACGTAGGTCGCGTGATGCTTACCGTAGTGGTACTCGAGCGTCTCGGCCGAGATATGCGGCTCCAGCGCGTTCTTGGCGTAAGGCAGTTCTGGTAGTTGATGCTCCATGTGGCTTTCCTTCTTTTTTGCGGTTGCGGTCATGGGCTCCTCCTTTTTCGTGCAGAGTTGAAAAGGGATGGCCTTGACGCGGGACGCCTGCGACTCGGCGCAGCCGCCCCCGGTTTCAGAACGGGATTTCCGGAATCGGAACGTTAGGGTGAAAAGGATTAGAACATTCTGAACCAGTTGCATCAAGCCACACCGGCGGACGGGGTCCCCGGGCCCGCCGCCCGGTTGGGCGCGACGGTCGGGGAATCTCCGGATGCACTTTAGTAGACCAGTCGCACTCGCCTGTGTTCCGCAAGAAAAACCCGGCCAGAGGCCGGGTTTTTGCCCCGTGATGATGGATCGATCAGCCGGCAAAGAAAGGCAGGCCGTGGCTCGCGCCACCCATGAACATCAACAGCGGAATCGACAGCATGGTATTCGTGCGCGAGGCGAGAAACGCAATGCGTTTGCCCTTGGCCTTCTCTTCATCCGTGGCCTGCACGAAGCCCAGAATCTTCTTCTGATTGGGCCAGATAAGCACCCACACGTTGAACAGCATGATGGTACCGAGCCAGGCACCGAAGCCGATGTTGGTCAGATAGCTGCTGTGCTGGCCGATGCCCAGCGTGAACGCTCCGGTGAAGTTCTTGCCCAGATAGGCCGCGCCCGAGAGCCAAGTGACGAGCGCCGCCCAGCGGAAGTAGGCCAAAGCGCGCGGGGCGACGTACTTGGTAATCGCCGCGCCGCCCGGGCCCTCCTTGTCGGCCGCGGCGGCCGCCAGGGCCTGGCCCTGAATGAGGTTGAAATAATAGAGCAGGCCGATCCAGGTGATGCCGGCCAGAAAATGCAGCCAGCGCTCATAAGGCAGCAATGCTTCCATGGTCTATCCCCCTTACATTTTTTGAAAATCTTGTTGTGCGTTATCGGTGGGTACGGTCTTTCAGGCCCCCGCGACCTGCGCGGCGATGTAGGCCAGGACCACGGCCAGGACGAATCCGGAAATGATGGTGCCGGTGACCGAATCGAGTGGATTCATAACTGCGTTCCTCCTTCTTTATTGAGAGTGACGGTGGGGTAAAGCAGTGGCAGCTAAAAAAGCGTGTTTTGTCATTATTCTATTAGTTGAGTCTTTTTATCAGGTATGAAAGATATGTCAGCCCCTGCGATAATGCAATAATATCGCCCCGGCTTTCCGATGTGGGCCGCGACGAACGTTCGAGCCGGGGACGGCCGCAGCCCCGGCGGAACGTTCGCTCGGGTCCGACTTCAAAATAAACCGACAGTACACCCGACAGTACACATGGATCCCATCGCCCTCAGCATATTCGCCAGCCGCATCGAGGCCGTTTGCGACGAGATGGGTGCGGTGCTGCAGCGCGCCGCGTTCTCGCCCAACATCCGCGACCGCCTGGACTTCTCCTGCGCCGTGTTCGATGCGCGCGGCGAGTTGTGCGCGCAGGCCGCGCACATTCCCGTCCATCTGGGCTCCATGGCCTACGCGATGCACGATATTGTTTCGCGGCTGGAGTGGGCGCCGGGCGACCAGGTCATCGTCAACGATCCCTTCCTCGGCGGCACGCACCTGCCGGACGTGACCGTCATTGCGCCCCTGTTCGTTGACGACATCCTCGTCGCCTTTGTGGCCAATCGGGCCCATCACGCCGATATCGGTGCGCACAGCCCCGGCTCGATGCCCATCTCGCGCTCGCTCGCCGAAGAGGGGCTGATTATCCCACCGACCCATCTGGTGCGCGCGGGACAGCGCGACGAGGAGATGCTTGGCCGGCTCGTCGAGGCGACGCGCAACCCGGACGAGGGTCGGGGCGATTTTGCCGCCCAGCTCAGCGCCAACCGCAGCGGGCTGGAGCGCCTCGGCCAGCTCGTCGCTGACTTTGGTCGTGCCGAGTTCGCCCGAGCGCTCGCCGGTTTGAACGACTATGCGGAGCGCCTTGCGCTGGATGCGCTCAGGGTAATCCCCGACGGCGCGTATCGTTTCGAGGATGTCATGGACGACGATGGCCTGGGTCATCGCGACCTGGTGATCGCCGCCGAAGTGCGCGCCGCGGGCGGACGTGTGCACGTGGACTTCACGGGTACCGCCGCGCAGACACCCGGCAACATCAACTGTCCGCTCTCGGTGGCCGCGGCGGGGGTGTATTACGTCTTCCGCTGCCTGATGCCGCCGCAGACTCCGGCCTGTGCAGGGGCCTTTCGCCCGATTACCCTCGAGGCGCCGGAGGGCTGTCTGCTGAACGCGCGCCGCCCGGCCGCGGTCGCGGCCGGCAATGTCGAGACCAGTACCCGCGTGGTCGATGTCGTGATGGGCGCGCTGGCCCGGGCCCTGCCCGAGACGATCCCCGCGGCCAGTCACGGCAGCATGAACAACCTGGCCATGGGGGCATCGGCCGAGATGGGCGGCGGACGTGCCTGGGACTATTACGAGACCGTCGGCGGCGGTATGGGCGCCGGTGCCCACGGCGGTGGCTTGCATGGGGTGCAGACGCACATGACCAACACGCGTAACACGCCGGTCGAGGTGCTCGAAGCCCGTTACCCCGTGCGGGTGCGCCGCTATGCCCTGCGCCGAGGCTCTGGCGGCGCTGGGCGGCACCCGGGCGGCGACGGGGTGGTGCGCGAATACGAGTTTCTGGCCCCGGCGCAGGCGACCCTGCTCACCGAGCGGCGCACCCACGCGCCCTGGGGCCTGGCGGGCGGGGCACCGGGGTCGCGCGGCGAGAACCGGCTCAACGGCGAGGCCCTGGCGGGCAAAGTCAGCCTCGCCGTAGCGCCCGGCGATCGCCTGAGTATTTTGACACCGGGCGGCGGCGGCTGGGGCTCGCCCGATACGTCCGGCAGGAGGCAATAGTCTATGTGCGGTATCGGCGGTGAGCTGCGTTTCGATGGCGCCGAGCCGGATCTCGCCGGCCTGTCGCGCATGCTGGACCGACTGGCGCGGCGCGGTCCCGATCACGAGGGTACGTGGTCGGACGGACCGCTGGCGTTCGGTCATCGTCGCTTGTCGATCATCGACCTCTCGGCCCGCGCCAACCAGCCGATGGTCGACCCCGAGCTCGGACTCGCGGTGGTATTCAACGGTTCGATCTACAACTACCGCGAGCTGCGTCGCGAGCTGCACGGCCGCGGTTATCACTTCTTCTCCAACGGCGATACCGAGGTCATCCTCAAGGCCTTCGCCGAGTGGGGCGAGGCCTGTGTCGAACGACTGCACGGCATGTTCGCCTTCGCACTGTGGGACGGGGGCGCCCGGCGCCTGTTCCTGGCGCGCGACCGCCTGGGGATCAAGCCGCTGTATTACAGCCGCGACGGTCAGCGCGTGCGCTTTGCATCCAACACGCAGGCCCTGCTCGCCGGGGGCGGCGTGGATACGGCCATCGATCCCGTCGCGCTGCATCATCAGCTGACGCTGCATGCGGTCGTGCCGGCCCCGCGCACCATTTTGCAGGGGGTGCGCAAGCTCACGCCCGGGACCACCCTCAGCATCGACGCCGACGGCCGCGTCCAGGAGCGGCGCTATTGGAAGCTGCAGGCCCAGCGCGCCGGCAGCGAGTCCTGGACGGAACAGGATTGGCTGGAGGCCGTGCACACGAGTCTGCGCGATGCCGTGCGCAAGCGTCTGACGGTGGCCGATGTGCCGGTCGGCGTGCTGCTCTCCGGCGGGCTCGACTCGAGCCTGCTGGTGGCGCTGCTGGCCGAGGCCGGGGTCGAGGATTTGCTGACCTTTTCCATCGGGTTCGAGGACCAGCCGGAGGAAAAGGGCAGCGAGTTCGAGTACTCGGACCAGGTGGTCGCGCGCTACGACACGCGCCACCACAAGTTCCACATTCCCAATGCCGACGTGCTGCCGCGCCTGCCGGAGGCGATTCGCCAGATGGCCGAGCCCATGGTCGGCCAGGATGCGGTGGCGTTCTATCTGTTGGCCGAGCGTGTCGCGCGCGAGGTCAAGGTAGTGCAAAGCGGCCAGGGCGCCGACGAGGTCTTCGGCGGGTATTTCTGGTATCCGCGTATGGCGGCCGAGACGGAGGGTTCCGAGCTGGAACGTTTCGCCAAGCACTACTTCGATCGCCCGCATGCCGAGTTCCTCGAGACGGTGACCGGTGCCTACCGCGGCGAGGACCATACCTCACGGACCATCGAGGCACTGCTCGCCGAGCCGGGCGCCGAGACCTTCATGGACCGCGTGCTGCGCCTGGACGTGACCACGCTTATCGTCGACGACCCCGTAAAACGCGTCGACAACATGACGATGGCGTGGGGGTTGGAGGCGCGCGTGCCCTTCCTCGATCACGAGCTCGTAGAGCTGGCCGCGCGTATGCCGCCTGAGGTCAAACTCAAAAGCGGCGGCAAGCACCCGCTCAAGGCCATCGCCCGCGGGATTGTGCCCGACGCGGTCATCGACCGGCCCAAGGGTTATTTTCCGATGCCGGCCCTCAAATACGTACGCGGCGAGTTCCTGGATTTCATGCGAGATACCTTGGACTCGACGGCCTGTCGACGCCGCGGTGTGTTCAACCGGGCATACGTCGACAAGCTGCTCGCGGCGCCGGACCAGTATTTCACCCGTCTGCAGGGCAGCAAGCTGTGGCACCTGGCGCTGTTGGAATACTGGCTGCAGGCGAATGCGGACGCGATCGCCGGGCAGTGATGGCCGCGTCGCTAGTCGGGCCGTGTCGTCGCAGTTGCCCGACACGGGCATAACCGCACTCGATACGGGTTTTTTGCTTGAATTTTTGCGATTAGACTCCATCTAGCTAGCACAAGACGGGCACGGCCGACACTTCGACGTGCGCCACGAATTCCAACCAGAGGTAGCTGCAATGGACGTATTGGAACGCATCAAGCAACAGGTGGAGAGTCACCCCGTGGTGATCTTCATGAAGGGTACCCCGCAGATGCCGCAGTGCGGCTTCTCCAGCCGCGCCGCCCAGGCCCTGCAAGGCTGCGGCGAGGACTTCGCCTACGTCAACGTCCTGGCCGATCCGGACATCTTCCAGAACCTGCCCCAGTTCGCCAACTGGCCGACCTTCCCGCAGATCTATATCAACGGGGAGCTCGTCGGCGGCTGCGATATCACGGTGGAGCTGTTTCAGCGCGGCGAGTTGCAGAAGATGGTCAAGGAGGCTGTCGCCAAGGCGAGCTGAGCCTCACTACGGCCTGTCCCCCGGGACCGGCCGAATTCGCCGTTTCGAAGGACCCGGGCCCCGCCCGGGTTTTTCATGCGCGCGGTCAAGGCCCGTCGCTGCGGGGCGTTCAGCCTGTCTTAAGCCAGCGGCCCTACGATGACCTCCAGGATTCTTCAGGAGGTCATTGTCATGTCTAATCCATCTCGCACGGCACCGACGGCGCCCTCGCTATCCGAGGCCGAGGTCCCGAGCGTCAAGGTCTGGGATCCGTTGGTCCGCGTATTCCACTGGTCGCTGGTGGCCGCCTTTGCGCTCGCCTATGTGACCGAAGACGATTGGCTGGGCGTACACACTGCGGCCGGGTATACGGTGCTCGGCCTGGTCGGTTTTCGGCTGCTGTGGGGTATCGTCGGGACGCGCTACGCGCGCTTTTCGAGCTTCGTGCGCGGTCCGCGGGTCGTTGGCGCGTACCTTCGCGACATGTTGCGCGGGCGCGAGCGTCGCCACTTGGGGCACAACCCGGCCGGGGCGGCCATGATCCTGGCGCTGTTGGCCGGGCTGCTGCTTACCGGCATCACTGGTCTTGCCGTGTACGGCATCGAGCCCGGCGCGGGACCGCTGGCCGGCTGGCTCGCCGGTGCCGGCCACGGCTGGGAGGAGTTCTTCGAGGAGACGCACGAATTTTTTGCCAATGCGACTCTGGCGCTGGTGGGTCTGCACGTGGCCGGGGTGCTGCTGTCGGGCTGGCGCCACGGCGAGAATCTGGTGCGCGCCATGGTCACGGGCCGCAAGAGAGCCAGTTCGGAGTGAGTCGATACCGGGCGGCGGTCAGCCGTTTTGGGCGGCCAGCGTATCCCATGTATTGACGATGGTGCAGAACAACTCCGCAGTGCGCTCGGCGTCGTAGATTGCCGAGTGCGCCTCGTCGTTGTCCCAGGCGATGCCGGCGGCCTGGGCGGCGCGCGACAGCACGGTCTGGCCATAGGCCAAGCCGCCGAGCGTGGCGGTATCGAAGGTGCTGAAGGAGTGAAAGGGGTTACGTTTGATGCCGGTGCGATCCACCGCGGCCTTGAGAAAACCCAGATCGAAGAAGGCATTGTGACCCACCAGGATCGCGCGCGTGCAGCCGCTTTCCTTGACCGCCTTTCGCACCGGCTTGAAGATGTTCTCCAGGGCGATGCGCTCGGGCACGGCAAACCGGAACGGGTGATAGGGATCGATGCCCGTGAAGGCCAGCGCCGATTCTTCCATGTTCGCGCCATTGAACGGTTCGACGTGACAGCCGATCGTCTCGCCGGGCTCCAGCCGTGCCTGATTGTTCATTTGGATGATGACGGCTGCGATCTCGAGCAGGGCGTCGCTCTTGGCGTTAAAGCCGCCGGTTTCCACGTCCACGACCACGGGCAGGAAACCGCGGAAGCGCTTCGACATGTCGGGCACGGGGTGCGGAGCATTCATGGCCGACAGGATAACGAATGACCGGCAAAATATCGACGCCGCCGAACTCGCGCATCGCATCGGGTCGTCGGTGTAGGTACACTGCACGCCCATGACAACTCCACCGCGATGGTCTCGGCGCTGGGATCGCCTCTCGCTTGGATGCAGATGGGCCATTGCGGCTCTGGTGATGAGCGCGGCATGGGCCGCGCCGCCCAAATCGGCGCTGGCGGGCGCCCCGGTTCCCTTTGCGCACGGTCTGTTGTGGAAGGTCCAGCGTGCCGGAAGCGCGCCGAGCTATGTGTTCGGTACGGTGCATTCGGAGGATGCACGAATCCTCGAGCTGCCGGCACCCGTGCGCGAGGCACTGGACCGCACGCGCAGCCTGACCCTGGAAGTCGACCTCGATGCCGGGGCCCTGCAGCGCGTGAGCGAGGCGATGTACTACCGGGACGGACGCGATCTGGAGTCCGTGATAGGGGCGTCTCTGTACCGGGATTGCGTGCATTTGATGGCTACGTACGGCGTGAGCGAGGAGCGCCTGCACGCGATGAAGCCGTGGGTGGTGGTGGCCACCTTGAGCAGGCCGCCGCCGCAGCGGGGCGCCTTCCTGGACCTGGCGCTGTACCGCCGCGCGGTCGAGGCCGGAAAGGCGGTCTACGGCCTGGAGCGCATCGACGAGCAGATCCACTATTTCGACGACATGACATTGGCCGACCAGGTGGCCCTGCTGCGCGATACGGTCCGTCACCACGCGGACATGCCGCGCATGTTTGACGAGATCCTGCGCGCCTACCTCGCTCGCGACCTCGGTGAGCTCATGGCCATCAACACACGTTACCTGAGGCTCGGCGATCCCGCGTTGGCCAGGCGCTTCACGACGCGTTTCGTCACTCGGCGCAATCGGCTCATGGTCGAGCGCATGCAGCCCCGGCTTGTTGAAGGAGGCGCCTTCATCGCCGTGGGCGCGCTGCACCTGCCCGGTGACGAGGGCATCCTGCAACTGCTCGCGCGGCGGGGCTACCGGGTCGAGTCCGTCTATTGAGGAGGTCTTGGAGACGTGAATGCCGCCGGGTGGGCTCCGGGGGCTAATCCGCTTCGGCCAGCTGCCAGTCGACGGTTTCGCCGGCGCGCAGCGGCATGAGCGTACCCTCGCCCAGCGAGTGCTCGCGCGGGACCTCCCACGGCCGCTTTTCCAGCGTGATGGTGTCGATGTTGCGCGGAAGTTTGTAGAAGTCGGCGCCGAAGTGGCTGGCGAAGGCCTCCAGTCGGTCCAGCGCGCCGGCCTGTTCGAAGGCCTCGGCATAGAGCTCGATCGCGGCGTGCGCGGTATAGATCCCCGCGCAGCCGCAAGCCGTTTCCTTGGCGTCTCGCGCATGCGGGGCACTGTCGGTGCCCAGGAAGAACCGAGGCTCGCCGCTGACGGCCGCCTGGAGCAGGGCCTCGCGGTGGGTCTCGCGTTTGAGCACCGGCAGGCAATACAGGTGCGGGCGGATGCCGCCGACCAGCATCGCGTTGCGGTTGTAGAGCAGGTGATGCGCCGTAATGGTGGCGCCGATGTTGTCGCCGGCCCCGCGCACGAAATCCACCGCGTGGCGGGTGGTGATGTGCTCGAACACCACGCGCAAGCGCGGGAACCGGCGCAACAGCGGCTCCAGCCGACGCTCGATGAATACCGCCTCCCGATCGAAAATATCGATGTCCGGATCCGTCACCTCGCCGTGGACCAGCAGCGGCAGGCCCAGTGTCTCCATGGCCTCCAGCGCGGGGTAGGTACGCTCGATGTCGGTCACGCCCGACGCCGAGTTGGTGGTCGCGCCGGCCGGATAGAGCTTGACGCCGTGCACGGCGCCGCTGCCGTGAGCGCGGCGGATTTCCTCGGCCGGCGTATCGTCGGTGAGATACAGGGTCATCAGCGGCTCGAAGGCGAGACCCTCAGGTACGGCCGCGCGAACGCGATCCCGGTAGGCCAGTGCCTGATCGGTAGTGGTCACCGGCGGTCGCAGGTTGGGCATGATGATGGCGCGGGCGAAGCGCCGGGCCGTGTCCGGAACCACTGAGGCCAGCGCCTGGCCGTCGCGCACGTGCAGGTGCCAGTCATCGGGACGCAGTAGGGTCAGTCGGGTCACGGTGTTCGGTTCTCGGGTCCGGGTGGCTGAAGGGCGCGCTCATTATGCCACGACACGTATGCCGACGGCTGGACCCTATTGGATGAGCCGGGCCAGTTCCTCCGGTTCGGCGAGGCGATCGAGGAACCACTGCAATGCCTGGCCCACGCCGTCCGGCCGCCAGGCCAGGAACAACTGCGGGCGCGGCGGGGCTGTCTCCACCTCGCGCATGACCAGTCGGCCTGCGGCGATTTCCGGCTCGGCCAGGCGCCGCGGCAGGTAGCCAACGCCGAGCCCCAGGCACTGGGCGTCGCGCTTGCTCTCGATGTCGGGCACGGTGAGCACATCCTGACCGGTGAGCAGGGCGGCGGTACGCGGCGGCAGGTTGCGCGAGGTGTCGCCGGAGGCCACGGCGCGGTGTTTGAGCAGATGCTCCGTGCTGAGCGGCTCGGGCAGGCTGGCCAGGGGATGGTGGGGCGGGACGACGAACACGAAGTCCACCTCGCCGATGAGCCGGGTCATATAGGTGCCGCCCGGGGGGCCTTCGCCGCTCGCGCCGATGGCCAGGTCCGCCCGGCCGCTGACTAGTGCGTCCCAGGCCCCGCCGAACACTTCCCGCTGCAAGCGCAGTTGGATGCCGCCCGGTTCGGCCCGATAGAACGCGTCCAGGACGGGAAAGAGATTGGTCAGCGGGATCAAATCCGAGACGGCGATGCGCAGTTGCGTCTCCCAGCCGGTGGCGACGTGCCGCACGGTCTGTTCCAACTTGTCGGCCGTGCGCAGCAGGTGGCGTCCGTCGTTGAGCAGACGGCGGCCGGCGGGCGTCAACCGCGCGCGGTGGCCGCTGCGGTCGAACAAGGCGACATCCAGGTCCTGTTCCAGTTTCTGGACGGTATAGGTAATGGCCGACGGCACCCGGTGCAGCGACTCGGCCGCCGCGGCAAAGCTGCCTTGGCGGTCGATGGCGTCGAGCACGAGTAGGGCGTCGAGGGTCAGTCGCATATTCAAAAATTATGAATAACTTAATCAGAAATCTTTGCTGGAGAGCGGCGGTTGCCAACTATAGCATGGACTTGGCGTTTCGAAATGATTGAACATTGACCCACGGACAATGTGGCGGGACCAGCGCGCGCCTTTGTGGACGCTTCCGATATCCATGACCGCGTTGCCCGAATCGCCGGGATCCAAGTCACCATTTATTTAAGGAGAACGCGGATGAACAACGCCTTTACCCATCGCTTTGCGCCACTCGTCGGTCGGATACTCCTGTCGCTGCTTTTCATCTGGGCCGGCTACGGCAAGCTGACCAATTTTGGCGGGACCGCCGGTTACATGGCCCAGCACGGCTTGCCGCTCACCAATGTGCTGCTGGTCATCACAATCATCGTCGAGCTCGGCGGCGGCCTGGCGCTCCTGTTGGGCTGGTACTCGCGCTGGGCGGCCTTAATCATGTTTCTGTTCATCATTCCAGTGACCCTGGTTTTTCACAATTTCTGGGCCGCCGATGCCGCGCACTACCAGATGCAGTTGATCAATTTCATGAAGAACGTTTCGATCATGGGCGGCATGCTCATGCTGGCCGCCAACGGACCCGGGCCGATCGGTATCAATCAGAAATGAGTCTCGCGCGGCGCCGGCGGGTCGGGGCTTGCGGTGCCGCGCGACTTCCCCGAGCGATGCTGCGGTTGGGCCAGGCCGGCGTGCCTGGCCTTTCTTTTGCCAGGACCGTCCGACGCGTACACTGGAAGCACGGCACCTGCGTGGGGTGCGACCGGCAATCTGAGGACGGGATGGCTCCGGACTATCGCGACGACATCGATGCCCTGCTTAGTCACTTGCGACCCCGCTCGCTGCTGCTGATTGGTACGGGCGGCCGGGCGATAGTGAGCGATTACCTTGCCGATTGCGCGGACTGCCAGGTCGAAGTCATCGATCTCGAAGACCTGCCCGATGGCCTCGCCCCGGTGGGCCGGTTCGAGTTCGCCCTGGTCAGCGGCATGCTGGAGACGCTGGACAAGGCGAGCGCCGCGATGGTGCTGGCCCGGCTGCGCGACCTGCACGCCGAGCGTCTGTTGCTCCTGGTGCCGATGGACGAACGCGGCGAGTACGTCAGCGCCGCGGACGGGTGGGCGATCGGCGATCTGCTGAGCTATGGGCTCTATCGGGCCGGCGCCTATGAGGTGAACGGCCGGGCACTGCACGTCTACACCTTCGACCTCTACGACTACAAACCGACCCCCGACTGGCTGAACAGCCGCTATTGGGCGCATCCGGAGCTGTTCGACAAGTTCTGGTGGTAGGAAAGTTGGCAGACTGCAGTTGGCAGTTGGCAGAAAGAATAAGACGTGAGGCGTGAGGCGAGGCGTCGGGTTACGCTGCGCTCACCCGGCCTACGGCGGCTGCCGCCCTTCGGGCGGAGTCGTCAGTTGGCAGTTGGCAGTAATCAGCTTAAAGGCAAAACAGCTCTTGGCTTCCTCTTGCTGCAAACTGCCAACTGACATCTGCCAACTTAGCTGAGGCGTCGGGTTACGCTGCGCTCACCCGGCCTACGGCGGCTGCCGCCCTTCGGGCGGAGTCGTCAGTTGGCAGTTGGCAGTAATCAGCTTAAAGGCAAAACAGCTCTTGGCTTCCTCTTGCTGCAAACTGCCAACTGACATCTGCCAACTTAGCTGAGGCGTCGGGTTACGCTGCGCTCACCCGGCCTACGGCGGCTGCCGCCCTTCGGGCGGAGTCGTCAGTTGGCAGTTGGCTGTAATCAGCTTAAAGGCAAAACAGCTTTTAGCTTCCTCTTGCTGCCAACTGCCAACTGACATCTGCCAACTTCGCTGAGGCGTCGGGTTACGCTGCGCTCACCCGACCTACGACGCTCAACAATCAATTTCTCTCTGTGTGCTCTGCGCCTTTGCGTCCTCTGTGTTCCTTTCCAGAGCGCCCGGGAGTGAGGTGTGTCAGTGCGAGTCGACGGCGCGGCGCCGCTCCATCCGCGTGATGAACTCGCGCAGAACGATGCGATAGAGCTCGTCTTTCAGGACGGCGTCTTCCACGCCGGCCTCCAGATTGGGATTGTCGTTGACCTCGATGACGAACACGCCTTTGTCCGTCTGTTTCACGTCGACGCCGTAAAGGCCGTCGCCGATGAGCTCGGCGGCGGCCAGGGCGACTTTAACCACCTCGGTGGGTGCCTGTTCGACCGGCAGGGTTTGGAAGGCCCCCTCCACGAAGCGCCCCGAGGCGCTGTGTTTGACGATCTGCCAGTGCTTTTTCGACATGTAGTACTGGCAGGCGAACAGCGCCTTTCGGTTGAGGATACCAACGCGCCAGTCGAATTCGGTGTACATGAACTCCTGGGCGAGGATGAGCTCGGATTCCTTGAATAGCCGGCGCGTCGTATGTTCGAGCTCGTCGCGGTCGTCGGCCTTGAACACGCCGCGCGAAAACGAGCCGTCGGGCACCTTGAGCACGATCGGCAGCCCAAAACCGTCGGCCAGCTTGTCGGTATCGCCCTTGCGTATGATGGCGGTCCTGGGTGTGGGAACACGGTTGGCGCGCAGCAGCTCGGCCAGGTAGACCTTGTTGGTGCAGCGCAGGATAGAGGTCGGGTCGTCGATGACGACCATGCCCTCGTTCTCGGCCTTTTTGGCGAAACGGTAGGTGTAGTGCGCGATTTGCGTGGTGTCGCGAATGAACAGGGCGTCGTACTCGGCGAGCCGGGCATAGTCCTTCTTGCGGATAAGATCGACGTCGATGCCGAGCTGTTTTCCGATGCGCACGAAGTTGTCCAGGGCGCGTTTGTCCGAGGGGGGCAGGGGGTCGTTCGGGTCGTGCAGAATCGCCAGGTCGTAGGCCAGAGGCTGGCGCGAGCGCGGTGCGCGCCAGCGTTTCCTGCGATAGCGCTCCAGCGCCTGCGCAAAATCGGCCAGCCCCTGCGCGTCCAGTTTTTTGAGCGTCAGGGGGCGGATCGACTCGACGTGCCAGCGCTCGGCGTGCTCGAACGCCACGCGCAGCAGCGGGCATGGGAAGGTCTCGAATATTTGCCGGGCCAGATATTCGAGCTCGGGGTAGCGGCAATGGCCGAAGAACACATCCATCTCGAATTCAGCGCCCACCGTCTCGCGGCGGTGGCGCTTTAGGCTCTTGTGGATGAGTTCATCGAGATTGCCCGCATCCAGGCTGTACATGGCCTTGCTGCTGATATCCAGCGTGGTCTTGACCGAGGGGATGACGCGGTGGCGGCGCGCCTCGGCCAGCAGCGAGCAGTAATAGCCGGTGCTGAGGTAGCGATAGCCGCGGCACAGGTTGATAACCTGTAGATTGCGCGCGTTGAGATAGTCCTCATTGCGCAGGTAGTCGTTGACGTCCACGACGGTGCAATCGGGGATGTCCAGCTTCCAGTCTGTGGCGTTTTCCACGACGATGATCTGGGTGGTCATGGTGTCGTCGCAATTCTCCGAATGTGCGGATGAGTGGAGCGCGGCCGTTCAGCCGCGGCGGCGCAGGACGAGCACCGCACGCTGGCCGGATTTGCCGTAGCGGGCCATGCGCTCGAAGTCGCTCTGCAGAATCGGCATGTTGATGGTGTCGGTCTCGGTCTTTCCCGCCTCCTCGTCGACATAGGGGTCGTGAACGTAGATGAAGCGATCGTCGAAGCCCGTCACGACGACCCAATGCGGGAACTTCTCCTTATAGATACGATAGGAGCTGATCAGCACGATGGGAATGCCGCCGGTCTCGAATTCGCTCTTGAGCTCGGCCGTGTTGAGGGCCGTGTAGTGCACCGGGATACCGGCCTGCTCGATCTCGCGAACAAAGTCGGCCTGTACCAGACGAATGACCTCCTTTTTCTCATCGCTGCGTACCGAATCGATGAACAGTGCCCCCTCGTCGTTGACGTAGACCTCGACATCGAAGCCGCGATGATGGGCGGCAAGCGCGAGCCCGTAGGGACCGCAGCCGCCGTGGCCCGAGGTCATGAATACGGTGGTGGATTCGCGCCACAGGCGCAGCTCCAACGCCCGGTCGAGCGCCATCCGGGGGTCCAGGTTCTTCATGGCCATCATCAGGCTGGCCGGCCCGCAGGTGAAGTCCAGCGTCTGTCGATAATAGGGCACGCTGACGCGGTCGGCGCGCAGGCGTGCGACCAGCAGTTTTTCGAAGCGCAGCGCGTCGGCATGGTCTTCGTAGTAATCCGAGTAGACGCCGAACTGGCGATAGCCGAGTTTGCGGTACAGTGCGATGGAGGCCTGGTTGTCTTTACGTACCTCCAGGCGCATTTCGACGCAGCCGTGATCCAACGCGGCCTGCTCGCCGGCGCGCACCAGTGCCGCACCGATACCCTCGCCGCGGGACTCGGGCGCGACGGCGATGGAGTACATGCGGGCCAGGGACGTGCCGGCGTGGAACAGAACCAAGACATAACCGCACAGCGAATCCCCGGTCTCGTCGACCAGCAGCGCGGCGTTGGCCTTGGTGAGCATGTAGCGAAAGCTGCGCCGCGACAGACGGTCGGTCTCGAAGCAGCGCTGCTCAAGGGCGACCAGCCGGTCTAGATCCTGAACAGTGGCCGGACGAATCATGCGAGGGCAGCCTTGGCGCCGGGGGCGGGCCGCAGGGGTGCAACCGGGATGGGCACCGACGCGTGAACTGTAGCACGGGCGTGGGGGCCGTCAACCGGTCCGTTTGGTCAGGGCATCAGCCGGAGGACGAGCGCCCGAGCGACCAACGCAGGACCAGATAACCCCAGACAGCCGACAGCAGGGAGCCCGTGAGTATGCCCAGGCGATCGGCGGCGGCCTGGGCCTGGCCGCCGGGTTCGAAGGCGAGCGAGGAGATGAACAGACTCATGGTAAAGCCGATGCCGCACAGGACCGCGACGCCGTAGAGGTCCCGCCAGCGGGCACCGCTCGGCAGACGGGCCAGGCCCAGGCCGACGGCCACGGCGGTGAAGAGGAACACGCCGATCTGTTTCCCGATGAACAGACCCGCGGCGATGCCCAGGGGGATCGGCTCGAGCAGCTTGTCCAGGGTCAGGCCGTGCAGCGACACGCCGGCGTTGGCGAAGGCGAACAGCGGCAGGATGCCGTAGGCGACCAGGGGGTGCAGGTCTTCTTCGAGCTGACGCAGCGGCGGCGGGCCGCCGTCGGGCTGGCCGCGGCGCAGCGGGATGCAAAAGGCCAGGGCGACGCCGGCCAGCGTGGCGTGCACGCCGGACTTGAGCACCGAGACCCAGAGCACCAGGCCGACCACGGCGTAGGCGGCGATACGCGTCACGCCCAGGCGGTTCATGATAATCAGCACGGCCAGCGCGCCCGCGGCCACGCTCAGCGACAGGGTGGACAGGTTCGAGGTGTAGAACAGGGCGATGATGACGATGGCGCCGAGGTCGTCGAGGATGGCCAGGGTCATCAGGAACAGCTTCAGTGAGGTCGGTACACGCCGGCCCAGCAGGCCGAGGATACCGAGGGCGAAGGCGATGTCGGTGGCCGTCGGGATGGCCCAGCCCTGCAGGGCCGGGCCATTGCCCTGGTTCAGGCCGGTGTAAATGAGCGCCGGCACCACCATGCCGCCCAGGGCGGCCAGTCCCGGCAGGACGATCTGCGACGGCTGGGACAACTCGCCTTCCAGTACCTCGCGTTTGATCTCCAGGCCGACCAGCAGAAAGAACAGGGCCATCAGCCCGTCGTTGATCCACAGCAGGAGCGGTTTGGCGATGTGCAGGGCGCCGATGCGAATCTCCACCGGCGTGTCCAGCAGCGCGTCATAGAGCTTGGACAGCGGAGAGTTGCTGAGTACCATGGCGAGCACGGCCGCGGCGATGAGCAGCAGTCCGCTGGCCGACTCGAGGCGCAGAAATTGGCGGATGGCGTTTACGAGCATCGGTGGCGGGATGGACGGCCGGACATGGCGCCAGTATAGCACCGAGGCTTGTCGGGAGGCACCGAGGCCCTCGGCGGATAAAACAGGATACCGATATGCAGCAGGCGGTGACAGAAGGGCACACCGAATTCAAGGCACGGGCCCTGTTGCTCGGCGAGCGTATCGATCTGCGTGCACTGGAGGGCACTGAACGCCTGGCGGCCAATCCGCTCAGTCTGCCCGTCCAGGGCGGCGGGGTGGCCGTGTTGTTTCGATACGGTCTCGTCGTGCTCTTCGACGTCGCACCGATCGAAGAGGCTGCCTTCCTCGGCCACTTGGGATCGTACGTTGCAGGGCCTCACGCTCAGCCCGAGACCGAGGTCATCAATATCATCATCGATCCCGATGCTCGTGAGGGCATGCGCGGCGAGGCGATTGTCCTGGCGACCGGAAGCATCGAGCGTCTGCAGCTCATTGCCGACATCCTGGCCAAGAGCGTGATCCTGTCCATGTACGAGGCCAAGATAGCGGGCACCTTCGATCGCATCGAGCCCCTGGCCATCAATCTGGAGCGCAAGGGCGCGGGCGGGCGCCAGGCCAAGGAGCTGCTGCAGCATATCGGCGGCGCCCTGCTCAGCGAGCACATGATGGTCGGGCGCGTGGAAGTCAGCGAGAAGCCCGAGCTGCTCTGGGAGTATCCCGAGCTCGAGAAGCTCTATGTGCGTCTGGAGGACGAGTTCGAGATCCGCGAGCGCCACCTGGCGCTCGAGCGCAAGCTGGGGATTATTTCCCGCACCGCCGAGACGTTGCTCGACTTGCTCAACAACCGGCGCAGCCTGCGCGTGGAGTGGTACATCGTGCTGCTGATCGTCGCCGAGATCCTGTTGACACTGTATGAGATGTTCTTCCAGGCGCACTGACGGGCAAAGGAAAACGCCGCCCGGAGGCGGCGTTCGTGATCGTTGGTCGACGATCGGATCTAGAGGCCGGAACCGGCCTGCATCTGCATCATGGCGCCGATGCCGCCCATGAGGAAACCGATGATGCCCAGGATGAGGCCAATCAGGGTCGTGATGCCCATGATCGTGAAGTAGGTCTTGAGCTTGGCGAGCGAGCGCAGCAGGGTGTCCTTGTCGCCGGACTGGCTGGCCTGCGTGGCGGACGAGGCCGACTGGAACAACAGCACGCCCATCCAGATGGGCAGCCAGGCAATCACGATACCGACGATGCTCAGCGCGACCAACACGCCGTAGATGATCATGAGCACGCCGACCAGCTTCATCCAAAAGGCGCTCTGCGACAGGGGCTGGCCGATTTCTTTGATGTCGTTTTCCATGCTTCTCTCCCGATGACGGTTGTCGTTATGTGAAAGTCATGGAGAATCGTTAAATTCCCGCTAAGACCTTACCGTTTATGCCGTAATCGGGCGAAGAGGTCAATCGGCCCCGTCGGGCAGCCCTCCGTGGGTGAGCGCGGTGGGATCGAGCAGGCGGGCGAGCTCGGCCTCGGACAGGTCGGTCATCTCGCGGGCCACCTCGATGAGGGGGCGGCCCTCGGCGTAGGCCCGCTTGGCGATGGCCGCGCCCTGCTCGTAGCCGATGACCGCGTTGAGGGCCGTGACGAGAATGGGATTGCGGTCCAGCGCCGCGGTCATGTTGCGTTCATTGACAGTGAAGCCCGCGACGGCCTTGTCCGCCAGAACCGTTGCGCCTTCGCGCAGCAGGGCGATGCTCTGCAGCAGATTGTAGGCGATCACCGGCAGCATGACGTTGAGCTGGAAATTGCCTGACTGGCCGGCGATGGCGACAGTGGCGTCGTTGCCCATGACCTGCGCACATACCATGGTGACCGCTTCGGGGATGACCGGATTGACCTTGCCCGGCATGATCGAGCTGCCGGGTTGCAGCGCGGGCAGGGCAATCTCGCCGAGGCCGGCGAGCGGGCCGCTGTTCATCCAGCGCAGGTCGTTGGCGATCTTCATCAGCGCCACCGCGAGGGTCCGCAGCTGGCCACTCATCTCCACCGCGTCGTCCTGGGAGCTCAGGCCGGCGAAGCGGTTGTCCATGGGTCGGAAGTCCACGCCCGTTGCATCGGCCAGATGGGCGCTGACGCTCGCCCCGAACTGCGGATGGGCGTTGATGCCGGTGCCCACGGCGGTTCCGCCCTGCGCCAGGGCCTGTAGCCGGGGCAGGCTGTCGCGGATGCGTGCCTCGGCCTGGCGAATCTGTTCGGCCCAGGCGCCGAGTTCCTGGTCCAGGCGCACGGGCATGGCGTCCATCAGATGGGTACGTCCGGTCTTGACCACGTCGGCGAATTCGTCGGCGCGGCCGGCGATGGTCTCGCGCAGATGCGCGAGCGCCCCGAGCAGGCCCTGCTCGATCTCCAGCGCCGCGCTGACGTGGATGGCCGTGGGGATCACGTCGTTGGAGCTTTGCCCCATGTTGACGTGATCGTTGGGATGGACCGACTGACCTAGCGCGTCGCTGGCGAGGTGCGCGATCACCTCGTTGGAGTTCATGTTGGTGCTGGTCCCCGAGCCGGTCTGGAAGACGTCTACCGGGAACTGGTCGTCGAGCTCCCCTTCGGCGACCCGGCGGGCGGCGGCGGCGATCGCCTCGGCGCGTGGGGCGTCCAGCAGACCGAGGTCCCGGTTGGTCAGGGCGCAGGCGGCCTTGATCAGACCGAGGGCGCGGATGAAGGCGCGCGGCATGCGCAGGTTGCTGATGGGGAAGTTGTCGACGGCCCGCTGCGTCTGTGCCCCGTATAGGGCGTCGGCCGGCACTTGCAGCTCGCCCAGACTGTCGTGTTCGATACGAAAGCGCCGGTCGGTCATGGTCGTTGTCACCCGGGGTGAATGGCGCCGGGCGCGATGCGCTACCGGGCCGGAGCCGGTTTGGATGCCTCGTCAGGCACGCCGGCCGATGTTGTTGAAATTACGCACCTGCTCCTCGACGACCCGCCACTGGTCGTCATCTTCGCGCTCGAGCACGATGTCCTTGTTGACCACGACCTGGTGACCGTTGTGCGCATGCAGCTTTTCCTCGATGTTGAAGGAAATGCGCTTCAGGCCCATGATCTTGACCTGCGGCTCGCCGTAGCTGATGCGCATCAACAGACCCTTGTTGAATTCGTTGCGCCGGCGCCGCTCCCACCCCCGGTAGTCGATCACCTCGTTGCCGGGAACGCCGTAGACCTGGACCTTCTTGGAGACCAGCGCCATGTGCCCGTCGAGGTCGCGCGTCGCGACGCTGTGCATAATGCGATCCAGCCAGTGTTTGACCGTTGCCGTGTCCTCGGATATCTCGCCCATGTCTGTGTGTTGAGTCTGGTTGTTTGTCGTCAAAACGCCCGTGGCAGGCGAAAGACATGAGGGTAAACCGGATGCCGCGGCCTGTCACGCCGCTCGCCGGGTCCCGGTCCCCGTCGCCGCGGCTCGCAGGGGGCTCGCCTGCCTTCGCAGTGGGCGCTTGCGCCGCGGCACCACGTGAAGACAGCGACGTGGCCGGTTGTTTGACCGGGTTCGCATCCGGTGGCGTTAGGTATTGATTTTTCTTGCTTTTCGTGCCTCGGCGCGGCGCTCAATCGCGGCTTTTTTCTTGACCTGACGTCGTAAAACCACGATCATACGCGGCTTGTGTTCGTTCGGGTACCGGCGACAAGGTACCGAATCCTCGATTACCAATAATCACTTTATGAATTCGATGTAGGGAGCCCCATGAACGCCGCTGACAAAAAACGGCTGCTGCGCGAGATGCTGTTTGCGCGCCGCTTCGAGGAGCGTTGCTACGAGGCTTACGTGGAACGCAAAATCGGTGGGTTTCTCCACCTCTATCCCGGCCAGGAAGCCTGTGTCCATGGCGTCATGGAGGCGGCCCGGCCCGGTGAAGACTACGTAATCACAGGCTATCGCGACCACGTCCATGCCATCAAGTGCGGGGCCGACCCCAAGGCGGTGATGGCCGAGCTGTACGGCAAGGAGACGGGCTCCAGCAAGGGTCGCGGCGGCTCCATGCACGTCTTCGACGTCGAACACCATTTCTATGGCGGTTACGCGCTGGTCGGCGGTCCCTTCCCGCTGGCGGCGGGCATGGCCAAGGGCATCAAGCTCAAGGGCGAGGATCGTATCGCGATCTGTTTCCTGGGCGATGCCGCCAACAATCAGGGCACCTTCCACGAGACCATGAATATGGCGGCGCTGTGGCAACTGCCCGTGTTGTTCGTCTGCGAAAACAATCTATATGGCATCGGCACGCGCATCGACCGCTCCACGGCGGTGGTCGATCAGTACAAGCGTGTTTGTGCCTACGGTGTTGAGTCGGCCCAGGCCGACGGTCAGGACATCGAGAAGGTCTTCGACGCCGCGAAGACGGCGGTCGATCACGTTCGTTCCGGCAAGGGTCCGTATTTCCTCGAGCTCATGACCTACCGCTACCGCGGCCATTCCATGTCCGACGCCGGCGCCTACCGTTCCAAGGACGAGGAGGGCGAGTGGAAGGAGCGCGATCCAATCTATTTGCTGCGCGATCGCCTCATCGATGCCGGCGAGCTCACGAAGGACGAATACGACTCGATGGACAAGGCCATCATCGACGAGATCGAAAACGAGGTCATCAAGTTCGCCGAGGAGTCGCCGGAACCGAAGGTCGAGGAACTGGAGAAATACGTGTTGGCCGAGAACGATCCCTATGTGCACGGAGGGGCGCACTGATGGCTGAGATGATGTATTGGGAGGCTATCCGCCGCGCGCACGACGAGGAGATGGCCCGTGATCCGCTGGTCATCTGCATGGGCGAGGATATCGGTGTGGCCGGCGGTACCTACAAGGCCACTCAGGGCCTGTACGACAAGTACGGTCCCGAGCGCGTGATGGACACGCCCATCTCGGAAAACGGCTATACGGGACTGGGTATCGGCGCTTCGTTCATCGGCGTGCGTCCGATCATCGAGCTGATGTCGGTCAACTTCGCCTGGCTGGCGATGGATCAGATGTTCAACTCCGCGGCCAAGGTGCGCTACATGTCGGGTGGTCAGCTCACCGCGCCCTGCGTGTTTCGCTCCCCGGGCGGCACCGCCCATCAGCTCGGTGCGCAGCACTCGGCGCGCATGGAGAAGGTCTTCATGGGTATCGGTGGACTGCGGGTGGTCACTCCGTCCAATCCCCGGCAGGCCTACGGTCTGTTGAAATCCGCGGTGCGCTGCGATGACCCGGTGTTCATCAACGAGCACGAGCTGATGTATAACCTCAAGGGCGAGGTGCCCGACGAGGAGTACTTCCATCCCCTGGAAGGCTCGGAGGTCGCCCGCGAGGGCCGCGACGTCACGCTGATCGGCTACAACATCTCCGTGCACTGGTGCCTGCAGGCCGCCGAGGTGCTGTCCCAGCAGCACGGCATCGAGGCCGAGGTCCTGGACCTGTTCGCGCTCAGCCCGATCGACCGCGCGGGTATCGCCGAGTCGGTGTCCAAGACTCACCGGGCGGTGGTCGTCGAAGAGGCCGAGCCGATCGTCGGCGTCGGTGCCGAGGTGTCCGCGATCATCAACGAGGAATGCTTCTTCGAGCTCGATGCCCCGCCGGTGCGGGTCTCCGCCGCCAACGTGCCCATGCCCTATGCGCACGTGCTGGAGAAGGCCGCGATTCCCAACGCCAACGACGTGGTCGCGGCCGTACTCAAGATGTTCGGCAAATAAGCGTTCATGAGTCACGAGCTGCAAGTGACAACTCGTGTGAGCGCGCCGTACTGCGCTTCGCCGCGTCTGCTTGTAACTTGGACCTTGCTACTTGGAACTGAAGCAAATGTCTGAGCCGTACGTAATCAAGATGCCGCAGCTCTCGGACACCATGACCGAGGGTGTCGTGGTGAGCTGGGAAAAGAACATCGGCGACAAGGTCGAGCGCGGCGACATCGTCGCCACGGTCGAGACCGACAAGGCCATCATGGACGTGGAGGTCTTCCGCGAGGGCTACCTCTCGGGTCCGCTGGCCGCGGTGGACGCCGTGGTGCCCGTTGGCGAACCCATGGCCTATCTGGTGGCCGGCGCCGAGCAGGCGCAGGGGGCCGATGCGGCCAAGCCGGCTGCCGCCGAGCCCGCCGCCGGCGCTCCTGCCGCACCGCCTGCCGAAGCCCCGGCGAGCGAGCCGGCGGGCGCCGGTGCCGCGCCCGAGGGCGTGCAGCACGTCATCAAGATGCCCCAGCTGTCCGACACCATGACCGAGGGCGTCGTGGTGAGCTGGGAGAAGAATATCGGCGACAAGGTCCAGCGCGGCGATGTGGTCGCGCAGGTCGAGACCGACAAGGCCATCATGGACGTGGAGGTCTTCCGCGAGGGCATCCTGTCCGGTCCCCTGGCCGAGGTCGACAGCGTGGTTCCGGTCGGCGGTGCCCTGGCCTACCTGGTCGAAAAGAGCGAGCAGGCGGTACACGAGGGTCGAGTGGTCGGTGTCGGCGCGGGTGAGGAGGATGTGACCAGTCCTTCGGCGCAGGAGCCGCGCCACCGTCACGCCACGGCCCATCCGGCTCCCGGTCACAAGGCCCCCGAGCCGCACCTGGTGAGCCCGGGTGCCGCGCCCGCCGCCCGGCCGGACAACAAGCACGCCACTCCCTACGCGCGCAAGCTGGCCGGCCAGCTCCACATCAATCTGAACACGATCAAGGCGACGGGGCCGAGCGGTGAGATCACCGCAGCCGACGTGCGCCGGGCCCAGCCTATCCAGCGGCCCAGCCAGATCACCGAGGTCGTGCCGGCGCACGCCATGCCCGAGGTGCAGGTCCCGGGCGAGGGCCGGCCGATGACGGCCATGGAGCGGGCGGTCAGCCATTCCATGACCGCCTCCCTGACCATGCCCACCTTCCGGGCCTCCATCAACGCCAGGCCCGAGGCGCTGATCAAGGCCTCGAAGAAGACCGGCGTGTCGGTGACCGTGGCCATCGCCAAGGCCTGTGCCCTGGCGGTCAAGAAACACCCGACCATCAATTGGACCTACCAGCCCGTCGACAAGCTGGTCGAGCGCGACAACGTCGACATCGGCATGGCCGTGGCCGCCGAGGGCGGTGGTCTGGTGGTGCCGGTGTTGCGCCACTGCGAGTCGCGCAACCTCGAGACCCTCAACGAGAACTGGCGCGATCTGGTCGAGCGCGCCCGCAAGCGTCGCCTCGCGCCCGAGGAGTATGCCAACCCGACCTTCATGGTCTCCAACATGGGCATGCTGGGAGTCACCTACTTTGACGCCATCCCCACGCCGGGCACGGCCGCCATCCTGGCCATCTCGGCCACGGGCCCGAGCGGCATGCCGCTGACCGTCACGGCGGACCACCGCGTGGTCAACGGCGCCGAGGTGGCGATGTTCCTGAACACGCTCAAGGAGACCATCGAGCAGCCCGAGCGCTGGATGGGCCCATTGGGACCGGCCATTCCCGAGGGCGATTGGGACTACGACGTCGTGGTCATCGGCGGCGGCCCCGGCGGCGAGGACTGCGCGCGGGACCTCGCCGAGCACGGCATCAAGGTCGCCATGATCAACGACGCGCCTTTCCCGGGCGGCGAATGCCTGTGGCGCGGCTGTATTCCGTCCAAGGCCTGGCGTGCCGCGGCGGATCGCATGCGCGACCGCGCCGACGACGCCCATCTGGGTATCGAGGGTACGACCAAGCCGAGCCTGAACTGGGCCAAGCTGGACAAGACCCGGCGCAGCGTGCTCGAGACGCGCGGCGAGATGGCCTACAAGACCGACAAGGGCGTGAAGATCGATATCATCCAGGGCTTCGCCTCCTTTGAGACCGACCACCGGATATTCGTCGACACCTCGGCCAACAGCGAGGACCCGCACGCCCGGGCGCCGCTGGGCGACGGCTCGGCCGGCAAGCACATCACCTTCGGCTGTGCCGTCATCGCCGCGGGCGCACCGCCGTTCGTGCCGCCGATTCCCGGTGCCCGCGAAGGCGTCGAGGCCGGCGGCGTGCTGACCTCCGATACGGTGTGGGGCCTCACCGAGGCTCCCAAACGCCTGGGCGTCATCGGCGGCGGTGCCATCGGCGTGGAGATGGCGCAGATCTTCCAGGACTTCGGCGCCAAGGTGCTGCTGGTCGAGGCCCAGGATCGGATCCTGGCCGAGGTCGAAGGCGAAGTGGCCAAACAGTTGACCGAGGTGCTCAACGCCGACCCGCGCCTGACCATCGA